>Ga0209121_10005056_pt1 | contig 12081 bp, 11 predicted proteins | sample Cruoilmetagenom3_FD_187292 | JGI IMG/M metagenome (GOLD analysis project Ga0209121, IMG submission 187292) | Oil polluted marine microbial communities from Coal Oil Point, Santa Barbara, California, USA - Sample 3 (SPAdes) (version 2) | ecosystem: Environmental > Aquatic > Marine > Oil seeps ... | reverse complement strand
GACACAGATTTTCACGGATTGACACGGATGAAATTGGATTGTTATGGCGATCAGCCATAAAAATCAGTGTTCATCCGTGGGAATCCGCGTCCTATCTGAAGGTCCAGTTCTTGCGATAGCCGAAGAAGACCAGGGATAGCTCGCGGGCGGTGATGACGAACCCCGCTCTCTGCTGCCCGGCCAGAGAGACCTTGTGCCACGTAGCGGCGTGGCTGACGATGGTTCTGATATCCGGATGCTCTCTCCTCACGTAGTTGAAGACAGCCTGCTGCAACGTGGGCAGAAGCCTCTTACCACGATAAGGCTCGAAAACCCAACCGTCAATCATGTATGCCTCATCATCTCCCAGCCTGGACCCCGCACCGCTCACCGGTGGCATCTTGAGCCAGATGAAGCCAACGAACTCGCCCCCAGAGTAGCCGCAAAACAGAATGTCCCCCCTCTTTAGCCTTACCTTGAATTGGTCGCAGCCAAAGCTGCCACGTATTCTCCGGATCTCTTCTTCGCCTCCCCAGTCAGGGCTTAGCTGGCCGGACGTGGCTACCACCTCAGTAGGTATCCTGGGTTCTGCCTTCTCTTCCGGGATCTGCAAGTCCTTCTCCAGGCGATGGACTGTCTCGATCCAGAGCAAGTGAGGAAAGCTCTCCTTCAGCGTCGCCCTGAATCCAAGAATCGGGACAAGAGAGAATATCTTGCGAATCCATAACCAAGCGTACTTGACGACCACGGGCCAATGCCTCCATCCATCAGATGTATCCTAGCCCTTCTAGCGCTTTGCGGATCCCTTCTTCGTCCTCGTCTGAGTAGACCTCGCCCGTCGCTGCTCCTTCCCGGACATCTCCCAGCGGTTTGCCGTGAACCACCGGATGGTGTGCCAGGACGCCCGGCTCCAGTGCTTCTTCCAAGACTCGCCCGTCCATGTCCTGCGGCACTGGACAGCCCAGGGCGTACAGGATGGTGGGAGCCAGGTCGGTGATCTCCGCTCCTTCTACGCGCTCACCACGACGGATCAGACCCTCTCCGCGCATCATCAGCACCCCCTCCATCAAGTGATCGCCGCTGAAACGGGACAGGAAGGAGTGGGGCACCTCGGTGATCAGGAGGTCCGTTTCGTCCCCACCCTGGTAGGCCGGATCAGTGAGGAGCACGATGTCCGGCATCTCCTCCAAGAAGGGACCGGCATAGACCTCCTCCCGCCGATAGGCCTCGCGCACCAGCGGGCGGCCATCGTCCGGGTCGGTCAAGCCTCGTAGTGCGTCCAATATCTCAGAGCGCAGTGCCTCGTACTCTGCCCCCAGTTCGACGATCCCCTCTGGCTGGCGGCCTCGCAGGTTGATTTCGATTCCCTGGGCCGGGTACTGCAGATCCACTCGATAGGCCCGTGTCCTGGCCCAGTCAACGAGCCCAGCGTTGCTCCTGACCTCAGAGATGCGCAGCTTGACCCGTTCCGGGAGATGCCGATTTGCCCAATCAGGGAAAGGGAAACTGTGACGAGCCCACTCCACCAGTCGGCGGGTTGCTCGATGCAGAGGGCGCTTTCTGCCAGTGCGAACCTGCAACCAGCCCATCTGCTGCAACCAAGCGTTGAGGTTGAGCGCCTGTCCTGGCCGTGGCCCGCCCCCATGATCCGACATGACTATCACCAGCCAGTCTGATCCCGCCTGAGCAACCAGCCGCCCCACCATGCCGTCCAGCTTGCGGTAGTACTCGGCGATGATGTCACCGTGCTGGGCGGCCTCCGCCGGATCGTACAGCGAGTGCTGTGGGTCTACGTACTTCCAAAACTTGTGCTGGAAGCCATCGGTGATGCCGCTGACGCACACGTAGAGGTCCTGTTCTCCGGCTTGCAGGAAGCGGGACATGGTCTGTTCGATGGCCTCGATCTCGAAGTCGGCGTTGCGCCGCTCTTCGGCTACTCCCGCCCCCAGGATCTCATCGTGCGAGTGGAGGGCGATGGGAGTCAGCTCCTCCCCCAGCTCCGGTGGAAACGTGTAGGCCTGCCTGCGATCCGGCGTGGGATAGCCGGCCACCATCACTCCTCGCACCGGCCAGACGGGGTAAGTCATCGGCACTCGATAGGCCACTACCCCCTGCCCTTGCTGGCTCATGGCGTCGAGAAAGGTTCGGCCAGCAAAGGCAGCCGAGGAGGCGAACCGGCTGGTGTAGCCGGAGTAATTGTGTAGGTCCAGATAGCGGAAGTTGAGAATGCCGTAGTGACCGGGGTTCTTGCCGGTCAGGAAAGCCGTCCAGGCCGGTGCGGAATTGGGGGGAAGGGTGGAGCGCAATCGCCCCCACACGCCGTCGGCCATCAGTTTAGCCAGATGCGGAAGCTCACCGGCGGCCAGCAGGGGGTCCATGACGTCGAAAGTCGCGCCATCCAGACCGATGATCAGGGCTTTGCGGTTTTGTGTTTTTGCTGAAGTCACAGGCACTTCTCCGTCAAGAGTGATTGGCAGTTGCCTGTTGATTATACTCACCTTGTCCATGTCTGCAACTTGCGATTCCCGTGTAGTTGACCCAATACGCTGCTTGTGGTAAAATGTGGGCGTGAATGTAAGCGAGCGACTGCAGGCCAAACTGGACACGTTACCGACCAAGCCTGGCGTCTACTTGATGAAGGGGACGCAAGGTCATGTTATCTATGTGGGCAAGACAGTCAATCTGCGCAGCCGTGTACGTTCTTACTTCCAGCGTGCCGGTCAACATCATGCTAAGACACGCCGCCTGACGGCAGAGGTGACCGACTTTGACTGGATCATCACCGAGAACGAGCTGGAAGCGCTGGTGCTGGAGAATGTGCTCATCAAGCAGCACCGCCCCAGGTTCAACGTTCGGCTAAGGGATGACAAAACCTATCCCTACATCAAGATTCATTGGCAGGATTCCTTCCCCAGGGTGACCGTCACGCGGCGCATGGTGCAGGATGGCGCCTGGTACTTTGGTCCCTACGCTTCGCCAGGAACCGTGCGCCAGACGCTGGACGGCCTGCGGCGCGTCTTTCCCTATCTCACCTGCCGGCGAGAGATCACGGGGAAGGATGAGCGCCCTTGTCTCTACTACCACATCCAGCGCTGCATGGGGCCATGCATCGGGGCGGTGAGCCAGGCGGAATACAGGGAGATGATGGGAAGGATGGCTCGCTTCCTGCGCGGCGAGAGCGAAGATGTACTGGCGGACTTGGAGGCGCGCATGCAGGCGGCCGCTACCGACTGGCGCTTCGAACGCGCCGCTCTCTACCGGGATCAGATCAAGGCCGCACGGCGCATCGTTGAGCGGCAGAAGGTGGTCTCCGCCACCATGACCGACCGGGACGTCATCGCCTTGGCCCGCCAAGATGGCGACGCCTGCGCACAGGTCTTCTTCATCCGACGTGGCAAGCTCATCGGACGTGAGTTGTTCATCCTCGAGGGGGCAGGCGAGGAAGACGAAGCACAGGTGATGCCCTCATTCCTCAAGCAGTTCTACGATCAGGCGGCCTACGTTCCGCCAGAGGTTTTGCTGCCTTTGCCGGTAGACGAGGCCCCGCTCATCGCAGAGTGGCTGAGCGCGAAACGGGGCTCGAAGGTAACGCTGCGCGTGCCCCGCCGTGGGCAGGGGCGAGATCTGGTGCACATGGCTATGGAGAACGCCACGGAGATGCTGGCAGCCCTGCGCAAGCAGTGGCAGGCGGACAAGAGCAAGCAGGTGCAGGCGCTGGCGGAGTTGCAGAAGGCGCTGGGTTTGGCCGCGCCACCTGCGCGCATTGAGGCTTACGACGTTTCCACACTCCAGGGCCACCACACAGTCGGCAGCATGGTGGTCTTCGCCCAGGGGACGCCGCGCAAGAGCGACTACCGTCGCTTTCGGGTGCGAGGGCGCGGCGCGCAGGGAGAGCCAGACGACTACGCCGCCATGCGAGAGGTGCTGCGCCGCCGCTTCCGGCGTGCCGTGGAACCGCCTGACGAGGACCCTGGCCGCAAGGCGCGGGCCAGCGACGCCGTGTGGACGTTGCTGCCGGACCTGGTACTGCTCGATGGTGGCCGGGGGCAACTCAACGTGGGCCTGGAGGTGCTGGAGGAATACGACCTGCGGGACACGGTGCCTACCATCGCCCTGGCCAAGGAGCATGAGGAGCTGTTTCTGCCAGATCGAGATGAACCGCTGCGGTTGCCACGCCGCTCGCAGGGGCTGTTCCTGGTGCAGCGAATCCGCGACGAAGCGCATCGTTTCGCCATCAGCAGCCACCGGCGGGCAAGGCGGAAGGCAGCGTTGGCATCGGAACTGGAGCAGATTCACGGCATCGGGCCGCGGCGGCGGCAGTCCCTGCTGAAGGCTTTCGGCTCGCTGGAGGGCGTCCGCCAGGCGTCGGTGGAGGAACTAGCCGCTGTGCCGGGGATGACGCGGCCCGCGGCGCGGGCGGTGAAGGAGCAGTTGTAGTCGATTCACTTGCTGGAGGCGACCATGGCCTTGCAACAAACACAGATCGTGTCCCACTTGCGAAGCACGCTGCCACTCCAGGGCCTTTCGGACGATGAGTTGCAGGCACTGGCAACGAGAGTTCGAGAGCACCACTATTCGGCCAACGAGGTCATCTACCGTCAGGGTGCCCCCCCCTCTGCTCTCTACATCATCACCAGCGGACAAGTGCGTGAAAGTGCAAAGGACGAGGCGGGACGCGAGGTGTTTCGCACAATCTTCAGCCCCGGGGATTACTTCGGTTGCTACGCGCTGATTCGGGGACAGCTCCAACGAGCTACAGCCCGTGCCGTGGGCGGCACTGTGCTCCTTCAATTCCCAGCCACAGAGTTTGGCCGCCTGCTGGCTCAGTACCCGGAATTGCGTGAGCGGCTCCTGCCATCTGAACTGGCCGGCTGCTTGCGGTCCATGCCGGTGTTTCGCCAACTGAACGATCAGGCCGTGATGAACATGGCCAACTTGATCGAGGAACACACGGCGAAGCCGGAACAGGTCATCTTCCGTGCTGGCGAGCAGGACACGCCACTGTACCTGATTCGTATGGGCCAGGTCGAGTTGAGAGGTACGGGGGGCGAGCGGGTGCTCACTGCCGGCAACTTCTTCGGCCGGGAATCTGTGTTGCTGAACAAGGCATCATCCTTCTCTGCAACGGCCCTCACGCCAGTAGAACTCTATGCTCTGCCAGCGGAGGACTTCCGGTGGTTGCTGGAGGCCTATCCTGACCTGCGCGATGCGTTGGACCCTCCCGATGTCGTGGGCCGCCTTCACAACACGCCTACGTTCGCCAACCTGACACCCGCCCAACTGCGGCATCTGGCAGGCTACGTACGCTGGATCCACTATCCCCGGGGATACATGGTGACCTCCCAGGGGCATCCGGGCATGAGCTTCTTCATTCTTGATAGGGGAGAGGCCATCATACGCTCGGTGGACAATCTGGGCCGTGAGCGACCACGCGCCTATTTGCAGGCCGGTCAATCTTTCGGCGAGACATCCCTCTTCGTCGGCGACCTGCGCGACGCCAGCGTGGAAGCCGTTACCGACACAGAGTGGCTGGTTCTGCATCGAGAGGATTTCAAACTGGCGCAATCCGCTCGCCCTGACATGGGGAGGAAGCTCCATCTGCGCCCCGAGACGCTACAGCGGCTTGATCTGCCTCGTTTCACCTGGCTGCAGAACGGCGAAATCGTGATCGAGCAGATGCGCCGCCATCCCATCGTCGCTGTCCAGAGATTGTTACTTCCGCTGATCATCGCCGTGATCCTTGTGATCGTGATGGCAGGTGGTTATCTTCCACGGCCGATGATCTGGATGGTGCTGGCTCTTGACGCTCTGTACGCGCTATGGTGCTATGTTGACTGGCGAAACGACTATCTGGTCATCACCTCCCAACGGGTGACTCACCAGGAGCAAGTCTGGCCTGTTTCCGAGCGGCGCGTTGAAGCCCCCTTGAGACAGGTCCAGGACGTGAGTTGGACACGCGGGTTGATGGGCAGCTTTTTGAACTACGGTCGCCTGCAGATACAAACGGCTGCACCGGTGGGGCTTATCGCTTTCACCTTCACACCCGACCCGATGGGTGTCAAGGAGCTCATCCTGGAGCGCGTGGCACGTGCCCGTGCAGGCGAGCAGGCTGAGCGCCGCGAGAGCGTTCGCCAGAATCTGGATCGCCGTCTGGAGATAGGACTGGAACTACGCGTGCCTAAACGTGCCGTGCCCTCCCCCCCTCTGTCCCCCCCATTGGGGGGGATGAAAGGGGGGGGCGACCGATCACCGAGACGACTTAACTGGCAGGGACTGCGTCTCGGGCCCTGGCTGCGTCGACAGGAACCAGACCGCATCACTTGGCGCAAGCATTGGTTCCGCTTAGTCTTGCGGGCTTGGCTACCCCTGTTGGTGTGCGCGTTTCTCGTCGTTTCAGCAATTGCTGTGGGGTCGGGAAGGATGCAGTTCATTCCCTCTGAACCCGTGTTCTGGCTGCCCTGGTTTTTGTTTACCTTCATCAGCGTGTTCTGGCTCTGGTGGGAATACGCCGACTGGGGCAATGATGTGTATATCGTGACCAATGAACGCATCATAGATATCGAAAAGAAACCTCTCTTCTTCGCCGAGGAGCGGCGTGAGGCGAGCCTGGGCATGGTGCAAAACGTGATCGCCAATTTGCCCGGGCCCCTCGCCTACTTGTTCAACTTCGGCCATGTGGAGATCTACACTGCTGCCGAGATAGGCCGCTTCGACTTCATGTTCGTGTCCAATCCGCGGGAAGTGCAGGCTGAGATCTTTCGACGCATCGAGGCATACCGGACACGAGAAGCGCAACGCCAGGCCAGGCAGCGGCAGACAGAGATGGCCGAATGGTTCGAGGCGTACCACCGCCTTACTGCTGGTAGGTCCTAGTGCAAAGAAGGGCACTGGGAAACCCCAGTGCCCTTCTTCATTCAGCCTCCCGTTCAGCCAAGTGACCGTTCGCTCGTCAGCGTTCGAAGTCTGACGCAGACTCGCTGGCGCTAGTTCTCCTCACGGCTCGCTGTTTCCATCTCCATTTCCTTCTTCGCCCTTCTCCGGTCTCGCCCCCGGCGCACCAGCCAACGGATGAGCAGGACCAGCAGTACGATAGGAATGGCGATCAGCAGCAAGATGGGCAGAAGGTAGATCACCAGCCAGATCAGGATGTCCACCAAGCCCTTGAGGCTGCGCACCAGGGAGCGCGATGCTTCCGTCAGTGTGCGCAGCGGCGCCCACCCCGGCTCGACGACCGGCTGAGCCAGGGGGTCAGGCACCAGTTCCACGTCAATGGTGGCCATCGCCGTCATCTGCTCCAGGTACTGCATCCGCCCCTTCACCTGCTCGATCTCGCCCCTGATCTCGCTCAGGCGGCGATGCACGTCCAGGATGTCCTCGGCGGTGGAGTTGGGCTTCTCCCGCACCTCGGTGAGCAGCGCCAGCAGCTCCTTCTCCGTGGCCTCCAGATTGCGCAGGCGAGCGCCCAGATCAGTGTACTGCTCCGTCACGTCCTCGCCCGAAAGGCTCTCCCGCTGCACCTTGACCGCCAGTGCCTTGATTTGATCCAGCGCCGTCTCCAGGCTTTCGGCGGGCACACGCAGCGTGAGGTTCGCCCGCAGCCAGTCGCCTTGCCGCCAGGCGTTGGAGTTGGCGATGTAGCCACCCAACTCGCCCACTAGATCCTTGATGTCCTCCATGCTCTTGGCTGCGTCAGTGACCACCAGCTCCAGGCTGGCCCGCTGGATGAGCATGCGCTGCGCCGCCGGCGGCATCGCCGCCAGCACCTCCCCACTGCTTGCGTAGCCGGAGGCCGGTGGAGACGGGGCCATCCCTGCTTCTTCCATTTCGACTTCGACCATCTTCTCAACCACCACTGTCTCTACCGCCGGCATCTCGACGACCTGCGGCATGGGAGACCTCGCCGCGCAGCCCATTAGGCCGAACAGCAAGGTCGCCACCGCCAGCAGAGCCAACCGGGCGGCGGCCGTCTTCAACCTTCTTGGCTTGTTCATGATGTGCTCCTCCTTTTTCTTTCTTGTGGTTCCTTGTCGCCTCACGTCAACTTCCAAGACGCAACTGGCTGCCAGAAAGTTCCATTCGCTCACCAGCCGTAGGCCAGGCGGGCGATGAGACGATCGGGCAGCTTGGCAGCCCGCATGCGCGACTGGGTCAGTTCGTAAGGATAGGCCACCCGCCGGAAGCGCAGGATGTTGGCCTCTGTGTCCAGTAGGGCGTAGGCTGCACGGGGATTGCTGTCCCGCGGCTGGCCCACGCTGCCCGGGTTGATGATCAGGCGGTGGCCATTCGTCAGATCTACAGATTGCTTGTAGCTGGGAGTCAAGGCACGACAGACTTCTGTATTCTCTACCGCTCGCTGCTGCCGACGGCAGTGGAAGATCACCGGCACGTGGGTGTGGCCAACGAGGCAGGACTGTGTGTCGAAGTGGGCGAGGTTCTCCTGGGCGATGAAAGGGGAGACCATGTACTCCCAGACAGGGTGGCGGGGGCTGGCGTGGGTGATGGTGAAGTCGCCCCGCACCAGCGGCTCGGCTGGCAGTCCTTTCAGGTAGGCCCGGCTCTCCGGTGTGAGCTGTTCCCGCGTCCAGACTACGGCGCGGCGGGCCTCGGCGTTGAAGTCGTCCACCGGCAGATTGCCCAACACCGCCCAGTCGTGATTGCCCGCCACACAGAGATGATCGTCGCCAAAGGCTCGCAGCCGCTCCACGCATTCGTTGGGGTCGGGGCCGTAGCCCACCACATCGCCCAGACACCACACCTGTTCGAAGCCAGTTCCGCCCAGGAAATTGAACTGCTCCGCGTCCGCCAGCACCGTCTCCAGTGCGGTCAAGTTAGCATGGATATCAGAGAGTACCAGGACGCGCATCACTCCTCCTCAGCAGCCCAGAAGCCTTCGTTCATCACTGTTCGGTGCAGCAGCCGTTCCAGCAGGGGGTCGGCGACGTTCAGAGCCCGCCGGTCAAGGCAATAGGCTGCCAGCCCCTCGGCGAAGTAGGCGTGAGGGTCATGCTGCGCCGCCTCGCTCTGGCCATAGCCCAAGGCGAAAAGCTCCCGCACCCGTTGTCCCACTTCCTGCCAGCGATGTGTGATGCCGCCCCCATCGGAAAGCCAAGCGCCGTCAGCCGCGCCGCGACAGCCCACTAGGTGATCTAGCAAACGGCCGACCAGTACCAGCAGGCGGCTGTTGGCCGTCGCCAGATCGGCCAGCGCCACGTGAGCTACTCCGTCCAGCATGCGTTGCCCACACCGCTGCGGCCCGGGCATGTAGTCCCGATCCTGCGGGCCGATGAGCACGTGACCCCGCTGCTGCGCTGCCCAGAAGTACAGCAATCCGGTGGGGAAGGGACGCAGTTGCTGCTTGAACACTTCCACGGGGGCCCAGGGGCTGTCGAAGTGCTCACGGATCGCCGTGGGTACCTGCTCCAGTGCGCCAGGCACCAGGTGCAGCTTGGCCCGGGTCAGGGCGCGCAGTGCGGCAGCGCGCTCATCTTGTCCACGCTTCGATGTCCGATTGGGCATTCACGCCGTCCTGTGCTAAGATACGCTAGAATGGCGGGTAAGAAACCCGCCCTACTTGCTGTCCACGGTTAGGTGTGGTACTACCGTTCTCACACGAGGAGGAGAAAGGGTATGGGCAAGGCTATCCGATTTGTCACCGGGCTGACGCTGGGTATGCTCGCTGGCGCTGTAGCGGGCATGATGCTTGCGCCCGAATCGGGCGACCAACTGCGGCGCACGCTGAGCGACCGCTTCCGAGCGATCCTCGAAGAAGGACGACAGGCCGCAGCCGAGCGACGAGCCGAGTTGCAGCAGCAATTCGCCGAGGCCAAGCGGTTGCGTCCGCTTCCGCCGGAGGGAACATAGTCAGCGGAAAACCGAAAGCAGCGGAAGGAGTTCCCTTCTCTCCGCTGACTCATGCTCCTCCTGCGGGCTGGCAGCGAGGGCAGAAGTGCGTGCTGCGCCCGCCCACGCGGATGCGTTCCAGCGGTGTGCCGCAGCGTGGACAGGGTTCTCCGTGACGTCGGACCACCTGTAGCCGCTCCTGGAACTCCCCGGGCTGCCCCGTCGCTGAGCGGTAGTCTCGCAGCGTGGTTCCCCCAGCGGTGATGGCCTCTCTCAGAACGCCGCGTATGGCAGCGTGCAGACGGGCGATCTCGCCAGCGCTCAGGCTCTCTCCCAGGCGCAGGGGATGGATGCCGGCGCGGAAGAGCGCCTCATCGGCGTAGATGTTGCCCAGCCCCGCCAGAACTCGCTGATCGAGCAGGAGAGACTTAACCCGCGCCCGCCGGTCCGCGAGCCGGGCTGCCAGAGCTTCGGCATCAAAGTCCGCCGCCAGCGGTTCCGGCCCCAGCCTGCCCACCAACTCCTCGGTATCATCCACCAGGTAGAGCCGCCCGAGCTTGCGCACATCGCGGTAGTGCAGCCGCTGACCATCGTCGAGAGTGAGCACGGCGTGAGTATGCCGATCCGGCTCGACGCTCGAAGGCTGCAACAACAAGTTGCCCGTCATGCGCAGGTGAACGAGTAGCACGTCGCCGCTGTGGAAGGGGAAAAGCAGGAACTTGCCTCGCCGCCTCGCATCAGCAAAGATCCGCTGGTTCAGACGCTGGCAGAACTCCTCTGCAGGCGGCCGGTCCACAATCCGTTCCCAGCCGATCCAGGTGGACACGATCCGCCGCCCCAGCAGGCGGGAGCGGAGTTGATTAACAATGGTCTCGACCTCGGGCAGTTCTGGCATAAGGCGTTGCGTCTACTCCTCCTCGACTTTATAGACCGTGTCCCCGCGGCGAGCTCTCTCCACCACCAACACGCCGATCTCCTTCCCCTTCTCCGCGACCTCAAGCGGCTGGTGTTCAAACTGCATAGAGGTTACATCTTGCTCGAAGTCGCTGGTGTGTCCCAGGACATGGATGCGATCCCCAAGCTGCAGCCGGTCGGTGAGCCACATCGCAGCGACCGAGATGTGTCCGAAATAGTGAGTGACTTTGCCAACCTCTTTCCACTCCATGGTTCCCTCCCTTTTTGCATCTGCGGTTGACGGCTATCCACCGACATTATACCATGAAAGTGAGAAGCGCAAAAGTGAGTGGGAGGGGGCGTCAAGCCGATGGCCCAAGCAGGAAAGGCCCAAGTTTGCGAATCGGAACGTCTGTGTTACAATCACTGGCGCAGCGAAGTGACGCAATACCAGAGACCATCAAGGAGGGCTATCTTGTCTACGAAACCACTCAGCGGCAGAGTCGCCGTCATCACCGGCAGCGGGCGGGGGATCGGCCGCGCCATCGCCTTGGAACTGGCCGAGCGCGGCGCCGACATATGTGTCAACTTCCTGCGCAAGCGTTCGGCAGCTGAGGCCACCGCAGCCGAGGTGCGGGCCAAAGGGGTGCGAGCTCACTTGGTCAAAGCTAACGTGGGCGAACTGGATCAGGTGAAGCGGCTCATCCAAGAGACAGTCGAGGCGATGGGCGGCGTGGACATCCTGGTGGGCAACGCGGCGTCGGGAGTGCTCAAGCCGGCCATCGAGCAGGATCTGAAAAGCTGGGACTGGACGCTGAACATCAACGCCCGTTCCATCCTTTTCGCTGCCAAAGCCGCCGCGCCCTGCATGATCGAGAAAGGGTGGGGGCGGATCGTCACGCTGACCAGCATCGGCTCCGTGCGAGTGTTGCCTGAATACTCCATAATCGGCATCTCCAAGGCAGCCATTGAGGCCATCACCCGCTACCTGGCCGTAGAGCTCGCGCCGCACGGCATTCGTGTGAACGCGGTCTCTCCCGGCGTGGTAGACACGGATGCGCTCAAATTCTTCCCCAGCCGAGACATGATCCTCTCGGAAGCGCGCCGGCGCAGCCCTGTGGGCCGTCTGGCGACGCCGGAGGACGTGGCGAAGGTGGTCGCCTTCCTGTGCAGCGACGATGCAGAAATGATCTGCGGCCAGACCATCCTCGTGGATGGGGGCTACAGCGTCCTGGCGTAGGGGCAGGCGGGCAGGAAGGAGAAGATGGCCTAGGGCAACTGCCAGTCCTCGCCGAGGATCAGGCGGATGTCCACGGGACTCTTGAGATTGCTGCTGGTGCGCACGTTTTCCGGCAGCACGTGGAACAT
>Ga0209121_10005055_pt1 | contig 12085 bp, 7 predicted proteins | sample Cruoilmetagenom3_FD_187292 | JGI IMG/M metagenome (GOLD analysis project Ga0209121, IMG submission 187292) | Oil polluted marine microbial communities from Coal Oil Point, Santa Barbara, California, USA - Sample 3 (SPAdes) (version 2) | ecosystem: Environmental > Aquatic > Marine > Oil seeps ... | reverse complement strand
ATAACTATCTCCTATAGAACGTGGTTAATGAAACAAAAACTATATTTCCCACATTCTACAGATTACCTATTTTGAGCGCCAGAAAAATTTGTCACACCCGAATTATTGGGAGGGACAGCCGTAAAACAACACAGCTCATTCTCTCTCGCTGAAAGAGTCATCAAAACCTTGAAATATGAATGTCTCAAACGTGTGCCAGGCATTGCCAGCGTTAATTACTGAAATCTAATTTTCCTTTACCTGACATTGTGTTTAGTTTATGATTCTTTTTCATAAATGTATAGCTAAGCGAATCTGCGAGTGAGCTGTTTTGCAGTATGGATTTGTCTTTGACGATAGAAATGGTTTCATAAATAAGCGTGTATAATTATGACAGATGAACAAACATCTTCTCATGAATCCAGTATTCTTGTTGCTGATGACCAGTCGGATGTGTTGAAGGCCTTGCGTTTGCTCCTCAGGCCGGAAGGTTTTCAGATTAAGACGGCCTCATCCGTTTCCGAAATCATCGATTCGGTCAAAGCCCATGATTTCGATGTTATTCTAATGGATATGAATTACGTGCGAGGCGAAACATCAGGCCGGCAAGGCCTTGATGTGCTCTCAGGAATCCGGCAAATCGATGATACGCTTCCCGTGGTTGTAATGACGGCATGGAGCAGTGTGGAGTTGGCCGTGGAAGCCATGCGTCGAGGGGCTCGTGACTTCGTCCCCAAGCCCTGGAAGAACGAGCGACTACTAACCGTCCTGCGCACCCAGATAGAGCTCGGCCGTGCCCTGCGCAAGGGCAAACAGCTCGAGCAGGAAAACGTACTGCTCAAGGACCAGAGTTCTCAGTCACTGATCGCTGAGTCACACGCGATGCAACCAGTATTAGAGGCCATCGCGAGGGTGGGGCCTTCCGAAGCTAATGTGCTTATTACCGGCGAGAACGGAAGCGGCAAAGGCGTTGTTGCTAATGCCCTGCATGCAGCCTCCGGTCGAAAAAACAAGACGATGGTTACTGTTAATACGGCCAGTATCCCGGAGACCGTTTTCGAAAGCGAGTTGTTCGGGCACGTGGCCGGCGCTTTTACAGATGCTAAGTCAAACCGTTTGGGAAGGTTCAAATTAGCTGACGAGGGTACGTTGTTTCTGGATGAGATTGCCTCCATCCCGGCAAGGCTTCAGTCAAAACTTTTACGGGTTCTTGAGAGCGGTGAATTCGAGCCTATTGGATCGTCCAAGACTTTTTGTGTTGACGTACGTGTTCTCTCTGCGACCAATGCAGACTTATCAACAGAAGTCGCAACGGGTCATTTTCGCCAGGATTTGCTCTATCGCCTGAATACGGTTGAGATACATGTGCCCCCTTTACGGGAACGCAAAGAGGACATTCCGTTATTGGCTATGCACTTTTTAAGCAGATATGTTACGAAGTATCGCAAGTCCATCACAGGCTTTAATCCCACCGTTACCGAGTTGTTGTGCTCTTATCCCTGGCCTGGAAATGTGCGTGAACTCGATCATACAATCGAGCGGGCCGTCCTGATGGCACAAGATGAATGCATACGCCCCCCCGAGCTTGGTCTTACTACGTCGGAGAATGAACCCCGGCTTGAAGATATCACCCTTGAAGAAATCGAACGTTTGACTATTCGCAAGGCCATGATCCGGTTTGATGGTGACATCAGCAAGGCCGCCGTGGCCCTCGGACTCAGTCGCGGCGCGTTGTATCGACGTCTGGAGAAGCACCAGATCCAATAAGATGAGATTCGAACGTCAAATCCTGATTTGGTCGCTGGCGAGCGGACTTGCGGGATCCCTCATAGCGATGTTGTTTTTGTGGAGCGGCGATTACTCAATCCAGACGCAAGTGCTGTCAACGGCCCTGATTCTTCTATTATGGATCGGATTTGCCTTTGGTCTCAGGGCCAGGGTAGTTTATTCTTTGCGTACACTATCGAACCTGTTGGAAGGATTGAGGGAGGGTGATTATTCTGTTCGTATTCGAGGTGGCCGACGGGATGATTCATTCGGCGAGTTGATTTTGCAGGTCAATGCACTGGCTCGCTCCCTGCAGGAACGGCGTTTCGGAGCCGTGGAGGTGACTGCGCTGCTGCGTAAGACATTGGCGCAGATTGATGTGGCAATGTTCGGATTCGATCAGGAGAACAATCTATGTCTGGTCAACGACAGCGGCCAGCAGATCCTGGATAAGGACAACGAAGATATCCTGGGACATCATGCTAAAAGTCTTGGACTTGCAGACTGTCTGGAGGGAGCGACTCCCCGCACGGTAGATCTGGCTCTGCCGATAGGAGTTCGCCGGTGGGAACTCCGCCGGACAACCTATCGGGAGAAGGGCTTGTCCCATCAACTCATTTTTCTATCCGACCTGACACGCACGCTTCACGAGGAAGAACGGCTGGCCTGGAAGCGATTAATACAGATTATGCGTCACGAGATTAATAATTCACTCACACCCATCCAATCCGTCTCGCAGACATTGCAGACACGAATCAAACAGGACTCTCCGCCGGAACAATGGCAAGTCGATGTGCAAGAGGGTTTGGAAATTATTGAGGCACGGTCTGAAGAGCTGAGTAGATTTATCGCCTCATATTCGAAACTGACACGTCTGCCTGATCCCGTGTTCGATAAAGTTAATGTGTCTGCATGGATTCAACAGGCAGCCAGCCTGGAAACGCGTTTAAGAGTTACCGTCAATCCGGGGCCCGATGTGACGATCTATGCAGACAGGGGCCAGTTAGATCAGTTACTGATTAATCTTCTGACCAACGCAGTGGAAGCCTCTCTGGAAACCAGGCCGGATGGCAATGGAGAAGTTGAGGTGGGATGGCGAATCGAAGACCCACATTTACTTGTATGGGTTGATGACGACGGACCCGGTTTGGACGAAACCAGGGACGTCTTTGTGCCGTTTTTCACGACCAAGGCGAAGGGATCCGGCATCGGCCTGGTCCTGAGCCGTCAGATCGCCGAGGCTCACGGGGGCTATCTGACGCTCATCAATCAACAGGACCGCCCCGGCTGCCGTGCGCTGTTGAGATTGCCCATCGAGCGCCGGCCGTAACAGATTCTCTGACGGGGTAAATCCCGAAGATCCTGTCCGATATCGGGCGCGCTTTTTTCGAAATCGGACACAAGATACGATCCCAGTCGAATCCGGTACACTGGAAAAATGTCATTGGGCGGTTATAGAGTCCTTGCGAGGCGGAACCTTCTCTGGCACAGCACTTGCATACATGTTGGAAGGAACAGACAGTAAAAAAGGAGAGTTTTATGGGAACGCTATGGCAGGACATTCGGTACGGCCTTAAAATGCTGAGGAAGTTTCCGGGGTTCACGGCGATAGCGCTGGTGACGCTGGCGGTTGGGATCGGGGCCAATACAATCATGTTCAGCATTTCCGATGCGCTGCTGTTTCTTCGCCCAAGGAAGGTGAAAAACCCCGAGCAATTGGCGTATTGCGCGATCCAGGGCGTCAACGATTCCGCCTTTCGTTATTCTGAGTATCTCACCCTCCACGACAGTGGCTTGGCCTTCAGCGATGTCATGGCCCAGATGACCTTCCCTAATCGGGGGACCCTGGTTCGTGGGGGTTCGGCCTGGCACGTGTGGACTACATACGTTTCGGCGAACTACTTTTCCGTTCTGGGGGCCGCTCCGGTCCAGGGACGGGGGTTCCTGCCCGAGGAAGAGCGGCCGGGCAGCGCTCCTATCGTGGTCCTGAGTTATCGCTACTGGCAGCGGCTGGGTGGCGACCCGAAACTCGTCGGCGAGTTTCTAAGCGTCAACGGCACCGATTGCCAGGTAGTAGGTGTTGCACCGAAGAGCTTTAACGGCGTCACGCTCACCGGCTTCGACCTTTGGCTGTCGCTGGGAAGTATCCGAACGGTGCACAACTTTTTCCGGTCCCGGCCGGACCGGGAACCGTGGTTCTACGTTGTCGGGCGACTTAAGCCAGAGGTGACCATGCCGGTTGCCCAGGCACAACTGCAAACTCTGCTGACGCATTTCAAACCGGAATGTATCGAGGGCAAACCCTCGCCCAACTCCTCGTTCAACCTCCGCCCGCCAGGCCGGAACCAGATACCAGGTGACTCTGAAGAGGGCCGTTTGATGATGACCTTATTCAGCCTGATCCTGATGACCGCGTCCGCAATCATCCTGGTGATCGCCTGCCTGAACCTGGCGAACATGCTGATCGTGCAAGGGGCCTCGCGCCACCGTGAGATTGCCGTCCGCATGGCCCTCGGCGGGAGCCGCTGGCGGATCATCCGGCAGTTGCTCATCGAGTCTCTGCTGCTGGTCGTTATGGGAGGGGTTCTCGGCGTTCTACTCGCTTACTGCGGCATGCGGATTCTCAATGCCTGGATCGTAGGCGTGGACACAAGTCTCCGAGCCGGTTTGAACGTTCGTGTTCTGGCGACCACACTGGGAGTGTGCCTGATCGCCACTCTGCTGTTCGGTTTGAAACCCGCTCTGTTGCTTTCCAAGCGTAACATTGCCGGCGAGATGAAGGAATCCACCAGCCGCGTGTTGGGATCCCTCCGGCGAAAGCGATGCGGTCTCTCAGTGGCGGGCCAGATTGCCTTAGCTGTGGCCCTGGTGCTCAGCGCGGCGCTGCTGACGCGCAGTGCCCTGCAAAAAGCGAGGCCGAACCTGCGCTTTTGCCTGGCCGATAAGCTGGCCGTCGAGATCGATCCGGAATCGGCCGGGTATAACCAAATCCGAAGCATCCAGGCGTGCGAAGCCCTGGCGGATCATCTGGCTTCCCTGCCGGAGGTAAAGGCGCTGGGGATATCGGGCGGAGTCTTCTTCGGGGGCGGCGGGTGGGCAGTGATTGGTGAATACCTGCCGGGGGCAGGAAAGAGTGGATCGGGCAGACCTCTCGCACGGAAGGCCGCCTTTGTCAACGTCAGCCGCGATTACTTCGAGGCGATGGAAATCCCGCTGTTGCAGGGGAGGCTCTTCGACCAGCGAGATCATCTCCCGAATGCGGAAAAGGTCGCGATCATCGACGAATCCCTGGCGCGCAAGCTCCGCCCGGATGGCAATGCCCTCGGCTGTTTTATACAATGGGGTGTGTTTACCAAAGCGGATTCCGACGATCACTACCGGGTAGTTGGGATCGTCGCCCATGTTCCGGGCATAGAGGATCGGGATGTCCGTGCCCAGATGTATAGACCCACCGAAGCGAATGAGTTGGCCTCATGCCTTTGCCTGCATGTCGCGAACAAGGAGTCGATTGATGTTCTGCGGCGACGAATCACAGAGGAAGTTCACAGGGTCGATCCGCGTATCCCGGTCCTGTCGATAGCAACGCTGGCCCAAAAACGCTTTGAAGACGGATCCGTATGGCGGGCGAGATTCGGCGCCCGCCTGGCGCTGGGGGCCGGGACGGCGGCTTTGTTTCTGGCGACGCTGGGCATCTACGCGATCAAGAGTTACATGGTCGCCTCGCGCACCTCGGAGATCGGCATCCGCATGGCTCTGGGAGCGACGCATGGAAGCATTATGGGCATGGTCCTGAGGGATGGACTGGTGTCTACGGTGGTTGGATTGATAGTCGGGCTAACGATGGGATTGGCTGTGGCCAAGGTCGCGGCCAGTATGCTCTACGGCATCAGCCCGATCGATCCGGTCAGCATCGTAGCAACCGTGGCCCTGCTCGGCGCCGCCTTGCTGCTGGCCGGCTACATCCCGGCCCGAAGAGCGGCGCGAGTCGATCCGATGGAGGCGTTACGGTACGAATGAAAGAATTTAGTCGGCAGCCGGTAGGCAGTTGTCGACAAAAGAAAACTTAACCTAATGAGAACCGAAAACCGGCTACCGAAAACTGACAGGATTTGGCATGGATATACCAAGAAAATATTCAAAACGTAAACGTATAATTCGCCGTGTTCTTTACGTCACTACAGGCCTGATACTTATTGCCTTAGTAAGTATAGGTATTTCCCGCCTGGAACCGGCCGCACCATCGGTGGATCGACGTACGCTCTGGATTGATATGGTCAAACGAGGTCCGATGTTACGCCAGGTTCGCGGTGTCGGCAATCTTGTTTCCGAGGATGTCCTGGTGGTTCCTGCGACGGTAAGCGGGCGTGTTACACAAATTCTCGTAGAACCTGGCACAGTCGTGGATGCCAACACCGTGATCCTTCAATTAAGTAATCCCGAATTGAAACTCGAGTGGCTCAACGCCCAGTCCGGACTGAATTCAGCGAAGGCAAAACTGGATTCTCAAAAAACACTGCTCCAGGACCAATTATTAGGCATGGAAGCTAATCTCGCCCAGATGGAGGCCAACTTGAGGGAATATCAGCTTACAGCACAGGTGGATAAAAACCAGTATGAGGAAGACTTGATTTCCGAACTTAGATTTAAGCTTTCCCAGGCCCGTGTGGAGGAACAGGATAAACTGCTTGAGATTAATAAGAGTCGATTGAACATGTTTAAAGATTCAACTTCCCCGGCCCAACTGGCTGAGGCTGAGGCGGCCGTACATCAGGCGGAATCGCTGTTTAACCTGAGAAAAAGCCAAATTGATTCATTGTCCGTGCGTGCCGGTACATCGGGAGTGTTAGCGTCTGTAAAGGTAAAAATTGAGTTAGGCCAGTCGGTCTCGGCCGGGACAATATTGGCCAGAATTACCAATCCCAAACGTCTTAAAGCCCGGTTAAAGGTCCCGGAAGTCCAGGCCCGCGATGTAAGCATAGGCTTATCCGCGGAAGTCGATACATACAACGGCACTATTTCCGGGACGGTATCACGTATTGATCCGACGGTCATGGAAGGCAACGTAACGGTGGATATTAAACTAAACGGCGAACTGCCCGATGGCGCCAGGCCGGATTTATCTGTTGTTGGCACGATAGAAATTGAACGTTTGGACGACATAATATATGTAGGGCGGCCGGTTTTTGCCTCGAATCAGAGTGCTGTGGAATTGTTCAAGCTTCTCGAAGACGGTAAATTTGCAATACGTACACATGTACAGCTCGGACGCAGTTCGGTCAGTACCATAGAAGTCATTGAAGGATTGGCTCCCGGCGACGAAATCATCCTCTCGGATATGTCGCAGTGGGATGAGCATGATAAGATTCGGTTAAAATAGAACTATATGAGTGCAGAACAAAGAATATAGAACTGGAAATAAATGTGACAACTTTTGATCAGGACTTAACAGAAATGATGATTAAACTCAACCATATTCAAAAACGTTACAACAGTCGTGCAGGATTTGTCTATGTGCTGCAACAGATTAACCTGGCCATCGAAGAAGGGGAATTCGCCACCATTATGGGGCCTTCCGGTGCGGGCAAGACGACCTTGCTGAACATCATCGGCATGCTGGATGGCGAATGGGAGGGTGAATACTTCCTCGATCATAATCCCGTGCACGAACTCAAGCCCAAGCAGCGTATGGCTCTGAACCGCCGGTACATCGGCTTTGTCTTTCAGAACTTTAATCTTCTGGATAGTCTCACTGTATACGAGAATCTGGAGGCTCCGCTGTCCTATCGCAACGTCAAGAGCTCCGAGCGAGCCAGTATCGTCTGTGACACGCTGGACCGTTTCGGCATTGTGGGCAAAAAGGACCTGTACCCCAGCCAGCTTTCCGGCGGCCAGCAGCAGCTCGTGGGCGTGGCGCGAGCCGTGGTGGCCAGCCCCAAGCTCATCCTCGCGGATGAGCCCACGGGCAATCTGCATTCGAGCCAGGGCAAGGACGTCATGACCCTGCTCAAGAAGCTCAATCGAGAAGGCACCACGATTATCCAGGTAACCCACAATGAAGGCTATGCGGCCTACGGCAATCGCATCATTAAACTCAAAGACGGCTGGCAGGATGGCGAGGTTATCATCGGACAATCGGCACGAAAGGAATAAGCTATGGCGACTCTATGGCAAGATATCCATTATGGCATCCGAATGTTGAGAAAGAGTCCTGGATTCACGGCTATTGCCTTGATAACGCTTGCGATTGGTATTGGGGCCAACACGATCATGTTCAGTGTGGTCAACGCCCTCCTTCTACGCCCTCTGAATAAGGATCCGCACCAATTGGTGGCTTGTCATGCGCGCAACATCGGGTACTTCCCTTATTCCATCTATGTCGGAGTGCGTGAAAGCAATCCGGTGTTTAGCCACTTGATGGCCTACAAGCATGAGGTGCTCACCTTGGAGCAAGGGGATATTGCAGGGCGTGCATTCGCGATGTTCGTCTCGGCCAACTACTTTTCCACCCTGGGCGTCGCGCCGGCGCGACGGGCAACCAGGATCGAACCTGTGACCGCGCTGAGATACGAATGATAGAAAAACAAGATATAACGGAATTATCAAATGAGTACATTAATCAACGACATTAAATACGGTTTTCGGCAACTGCGTAAGAGCCCCGGTTTCACGGCGGTCGCGGTGCTGTCACTGGCCCTGGGTATTGGGGTTAATACGGGGATCTTCAGTATTATCAACGGCATCCTGTACAAGTCTTTGCCCGTCCGCAATCCGCACGAGTTGCGTGTGATCAACTGGACATGTGAGATAATTTATAATCCGGATAAGATGCGCGAACTTGGAGCGGCATACTGGCTCACTAAGCCTGGTAAGCACACCAACGGATCTTTCCCGCATTTCGCATATTTGGATTTCGCCAGGCAGACACAGGGTTTCTCCGATATTTTTGCCTTTTCCAACGGTGAGCATGGCGTGAAGATCAATGCCGGCGGTGTTCCGACTTCGGCAAAAGCGGGGATGGTGTCAGGTAACTTTTTCAAGGGCTACGGTGCATCGGTTCTGATTGGCAGACCGATTACACCCGAGGATGACCGCCCTGACGCTCCGCCGGTAGCCGTCCTTACCTATCCTCTTTGGCAACGTGTCTTTGGTCTCGATCCTCATGTCATTGGCCGGACTCTCATGGTAGGCAAAGCAGGTTTTACTGTTATTGGCGTACTGCCTCGTCGTTATGTCGGTCCCCTGGCCAGTGAAACGCGAACCGATTTCTATGTGCCCCTGACGGCTCAGCGGCAACTTCTGCCCGATGAGAGGTGGTTGGATTTAGATAACGCATGGTGGGTTCAGATGATGGGGCGGCTGGCTCCCGGGGCCGATGAGGCTCAGGTGCAGGCATCATTGGAGCTTCTGTTCAGTCATGTTGTTAATCGTTCTGGAGCGGAGATTGACCGGCCCGGGATCTTGTTGGAGAAAGGTCATCGAGGGGTGCAGAGTCACCATAGAATACCGGCAGACCTCTGCTGGTTCGTTCTGATCGTGGTGAGTCTGGTCCTGCTGATCGCCTGCATGAATCTGGCGGGCCTGCTTCTGGCTCGGGGGGCGGCCCGTCAACATGAGATGGCCGTGCGGGCGGCAATGGGCGCCGGGCGGTGGCGTCTCATACGTCAGTCACTCACGGAGTGCATGATCCTGTCACTGGGAGGGGTTTGTCTCGGATTGGTGCTGTCCATATGGATAAGAGCGGCAGTGAGCGGTGGTATCTTCGGTCCGTCAAGCAATCCACACTTCAACCTACGGATTGATACGAATATCCTACGGATTGATGCGAATGTTTTGATGTTTGCACTGGTCGCTGGCGTGGTCACTACGTTATTGTCCGGTCTTTTTCCTGCATTACGTGCCGGAAACACCGATCCGTTGGCAGGGCTCAAAGAAAGCGGGAGCCGCGGCGCGCCCCGGCTCCGGCTGCCGAAGGTGTTGGTCAGTGCGCAGGTGGCTATGTCCGTCCTTTTTGTCGTGGCCAGCGGGCTCTTGTGTCGAACTCTGATCAATCTCTATCGAATAGATCCGGGATTTGACACGGAGAATCTCTTGTTGGTTCCAATTCATCCCGGCGAGTCCCTATTCCCCCCGAGAGATAAGCAACTCTTCTTTGATTCCGTACGTCAGAAGATTGCGGGAATCCCCGGCGTCCGGTCAGTCGCCCTCTCAAATGCGACATTGACGGGTGGGTCAGGAGGATGGATATCTACCATAAGGATCCCCAGCCGTCCCGATGAAAGGCCGCGCGAGTTACTTGGACTGAGCGTGAGTGAGGGATACTTTGCGACCATGGGGATCAACCTGCTGAATGGGCGCGACTTCCGCGTAACGGATACAGAAGGCTCCCAGGGTGTCATCATCGTCAATGAGGGATTCGGACGTTTGTGTTTCCCGGATAAGAATCCCTTGGGCCAGTTCATTATCATTGATGGTGAACAACATAGAATTGTGGGTTTGTGCAGTGACCACAAATATTGCGGCTTGCGCCAAAGCCTTTCAGCGACTATTTATAGACCTCATAGTCAATTCAAGCCGTCCAGTATGATCTGCATGATACGCAGTGTGCTTAGGCCTTTGTCTCTGGTGCCTGCCGTGCGCAAGGCCGTGGCCGATATCGACCGGAACCTGCCGCTGGAGGGGATAACGACACAGAAACTCGCTATCAGGGAGTCTCTTCATCTGGAACGCCTCATGACATCGCTTTTTGGCAGTATTGCCCTACTAGCCCTGGCGCTGTCCTGCATCGGCCTGTATGGGATCATGGCCTACAATGTCGCACGACGAACCGGTGAAATGGGCATTCGCAAGGCTTTGGGCGCCCGTCCCTGGGACGTAGCCCGGCCGATCCTCCGAGAGGCCCTAACGCTTGCGGCCATAGGCGTAGCCATCGGCTTGCCTGTCGCACTGGCTCTGGTTGGTGTGGCCCGGTCTTTATTCTACGGCATCGAACCTCATGATCCTATCACGATTATCGGGACCGTCGGGATTATGGTCGCCGTCGCGACCCTGGCGGCCTGGATTCCCGCCCGTCGAGCCGCCAAGGTCGATCCGATGGTGGCTTTGAGATACGAATAATTAAGGTAGGATACCTAATACAGGAAACATAATACGGAAGGAAAAACGAATGAAGACAATATGGCATGACATACGATATGGTGTTCGGATGCTGGTCAAGCGTCCGGGTTTTACAGCCATTGCCATGATCACGCTGGCCCTGGGAATTGGCTTCAATACGATCATTTTCAGTGTGGTGAATGCGTTGACACTTCGCCCCATGAAGATTAAGGAGCCGGAGCAACTGGTAAGATGTACAACCGGAAGAGATCACCTTCGCTGGTATTTTACTACTGCCGTTTTTGAAAGGATTCGTGAAGAAGATTCGATTTTCACTGATGTCATGGCATTTACACGGTACAGTAATTGTACTCTCAGGCTGGGGAATATGACCAGGCCCGGAAGCAAGACGTTTGTTTCGAGTAACTATTTTTCGGTGCTGGGCGTGGCACCCGCCCGAGGGCGATATTTCCTTCCCGTCGAGGAGACACGCGGTACGGAAACGGTTGGCGTGCTGAGCCACGGTACGTGGCTGCGCTTGGGTGCCGATCCCAATGCCGTTGGCAAGCTCGTCTTTGTCAATGGCTTTCCCTGTCGTATCGTGGGCATCACACCCAAAGGATTTACCGGGCCCACTCTCTTAAATGGACCAGACATCTGGTTGCCACTGGGGGCTTACACTAATATGCTCTCAGAGGAAGATCAGCAAAAAATCGCCGAAAATCCCAGAATGCGCAGTTATCTGAGATACCCGCGCTTTCTACACCCCATCGGACGACTCAAGCCCGAGTTGTCCTTATCAGCCACACAAGCCCGCTTCAAGTCGATGGAGGCACCTTTGCTCGAATTGATTCCAGACAGTAGTATAAGAGAGGAATACAAACACTGGTCGTTGCAGCCGGTACCCAAATTCAACATATATCGTCCAGAGATGGACCTTGTACTACCCTATATCAACGCAATTGTCCTTGGAACTGGCTTTGCTCTGCTCTGTGTTACCTGCCTGAATTTGGCCAATATGTACATTGTCCAGGGGGAGTATCGGCATCGTGAGATCGCCGTTCGTTCAGCTCTGGGAGGCAGCCGCATACGCATTATCCAGCAACTACTAGTTGAGGCCCTGTTGTTGGCTTTGCTGGGAGGTGCCTTGGGACTCGTACTGACCTTTTGGGGCATGACGTTGCTGAATGGCCTGGTGGAACGCCCCACGGCATTTCAGGGCATACAATTCGCACTTGATGCCAAA
>Ga0209121_10005054_pt1 | contig 12086 bp, 14 predicted proteins | sample Cruoilmetagenom3_FD_187292 | JGI IMG/M metagenome (GOLD analysis project Ga0209121, IMG submission 187292) | Oil polluted marine microbial communities from Coal Oil Point, Santa Barbara, California, USA - Sample 3 (SPAdes) (version 2) | ecosystem: Environmental > Aquatic > Marine > Oil seeps ... | reverse complement strand
TAGATGTTCAGGTCTGTTTGAGCCCATCTGACTAGCTGCTGTAAGGCAACGGTCTTCCCAGTGCCGAAGCCCCCCGGTATGGCAGCTTTGCCGCCAAGGGCCAGGGGAAACATATAATCCAAAATCCGCATGCCGGTAGTGAGAAGTCCTGAAGGATCAAATCTCTGCTTATATGGTCTAGGCTTCCTTACCGGCCATTCTTGCATTAGTTTGAGTTCTTTTACTTCCCCGTTATGCTCCACCCAGGCTATAGGCTCCTCGACAGTATAGTTGCCTTTGCGTATCTCTTTTATACTTCCTTTGATTCCTATAGGCACCATTATTCTATGTTCTATAAGGGCAGTTTCGGGGACTGTGCCTATTATGTCCCCTTCGCTAACTGTATCCCCCGCCCCGACCTTGGGTGTGAACTGCCATTTCTTGTCGCGGGGAAGTGCAAATGCTTTAGCACCTCGTTTTATGAACGAACCAGTATCCTCAACCAAGGTGAGCAAAGATTTTTGAAGCCCATCATAAATAGATGCTACGAGTCCTGGTCCTAGTTCAGCGCTCAATATCCTCCCTGTTCCCCTCACCACCTCACCAACCTTTAATCCCAAAGTATCCTCATGTGCTTGGATTATTGCCTTATTTCCTTCGAGGCCTATTACCTCTCCAACAAGCCCCTCTTCTCCTATCTCAACAATTTCATAAACCTGGGAGCCTTTCATCTCATCAGCTATAACTAAAGGGCCTGAAACTCTCCATATTTTGCCCATGATTCACTCCCCTAAATGAATCTAAATTTCTATATCAAAACCTATAGACTCTCTAACAAATGCTCTGTAAAATCCTGTAACATCCTCGTATTTCGTACCAAACTTCGATGGGACTTCGACGATTACAGGAGTCGCTCTTCGCTCTTCTCTAATTCGGGTAATTAGATCCTCAACATATTCTGTATAGTCTTCTAACATCACTACTATGCCAATATTGGGCTCGCCTATCAGCTCGCTTAGAGCCTTTCTCACTTCTTCGCGGGTATCATGGTTGCCCTTTATTACATAGTACCTGCTAACGCCAGCTAGCCTTAACCCGCTGACTAGATCTTCATCCCCTATGGCAGCTATTTCTAGTTGTTTGGTGGGTGTCATAATCATAACACCAAATAATCCTTTATTTCTTCCAGAGGCATGCCATCGGCTATTGCCTTTAGAACCATTCTTAAGTTTCGTATTTCAAACTCTTTAAGAATTAAATACCAGGCCATCACTAGGGGTGATAATGTCCTTGGTGATAATATTTCCTTAAGCAACCTGAACTTGTGCTTGTCTATGATTCCCTCTACAGATGTGATATTTGTAGTCTTCTCGTAACTACTTAATATTTCTTCAGCTACTTGCCGATATTGAGTATTCTCTAGCCTGTGAGGCATGTCGGCAAGGTTAGAGGATAATATATCCCTGATAGTTTTGTCAGCAATCATGTATCCACCAGGAATAATACATTCAGCAGCATCTAGCCCTATACCCTCAATTATAGCTCTTGAGGCAATTTGGAGGTTCGTTAGATCTATGATGAGACCGAGGGCTTTGGAAAACACAGAGCCATCTTTTATACCCCTTGCCATGTTTAACATGCTTTTGTAGTATTCACCATCTAATCTAGCTTCAACTAGGAGTTTTGACTTCACTCCTCCATCTACTTCATATTCCTTTAGTGCAGGCACATACCCCCCGAGTTTACATTTGATGAGCAACTCAATGACATCGCTTACGTTTACAGCGGCGCAAAGTTCATCCAGCAATCCATTGTTGCGGATAATCCCCGCCGGAATCATACGGCCTTTCTTACCTGTTGAAATACTCTGTAAAGCGGCTTTAATATTTAGGACATCATACTTTACCATATATGACCTTGATACCTTCAATACATCACCTGGCGAGAACTTAAATGATTCGACATAATTAACGCACTGCACGAAGTATTCCCACAGGTATTCATCCAAGTCATTAAAGGTTTTAATAGTTAATCCTTCAAAGTAACTTCCTATATCAGTCTCTCTAATAATTTCTAACGCATCTTGAATAGCGGATGCTTTCAACATTCCATCTATATGGTCAGAATTAACAACTTTAGGCTCCTCGCCTTTTAGGTAAGCCGATATAAATGCATATTTTGCGGTGGACAAAAATCCCCCTACATTTTTTCGAAAAGTTCCTTGCTTATTTCAGGCAACAGCTTTGGTAGCAACATCTCGAGCCTGGCTTCGTAAGTGTTATCTATTCGGATTTTCCCCTCGATGTCCTCGGCTATAACCCCTCCTAGAAAGTCACCTCCCTTTACTTCCACTATCTTGCTAGCTAATTCTTTATCCTCTTCAAGAGATTCTCGTACCATGCTTATATCTTTAGGTGGAACGTAAATCCTACCTTTGTTCGTACCAAGTCCATCTATGGCTTCTCTGGTCAAGTTCAGAACATAACTCTTATCGCCTGAAAGCTCGGATAATTCCTGTTTTACCCTGCCGATTATTTTAGTAATTACGTCAGTTTTCGCGCTTGATAACTTCTGACGTGATTTTATAGAGGCCTGAGCCATAATTCTAGCAGCTTCCTCTTCAGCTTCCTCTAGCATTTTGCGTTTCTCTTCCTGGAGCTTTGCCTCCCACTGTTTTCTGGCCTTCTTCCTTTCTTCCCCTACCTTCTCTTCGGCCTCCTTTATTATGTTCTGAGCCTCCACCCTTACTTTATTGACAACAGCTTCCCTTATTTCCTCCATTTTTTTAAGACACCCTTAGAAAAGTCCTAACATGCTTAACGCCATTATGGTAAACACCAATCCCAGGACACCTATGAGCTCAACAAACACAGCTAGCATCATGGAGTTAGTCAATATCCGTCCTTTTGTCTTGGGTAAAAGTGAGATGCCTGAAGCGCACACACAGCCTTGGTACCATGCTGAGAAAAATTCGGCAGAGGCGGCTATAATACCGCAGCCAAGTACGGCGAAACCACTGCCACCAACGTCGGGCATAGCAGCGAGCTTAGGAATCACCGTTGTTAGAACAAGTATCAGCACTATGAGTCCGTAAAAAGTTTGTGTCATTGGCAGAGATGCCAGCACTATAACATTCCTGAGCTGTCCTGGTTCCTCAGCCAGAGTGGCTGCTCCGGCAGACCCAGCAATACCTATACCTAACGAAGACCCTCCCAGACCACCTGCCAACGCTATCGCACCTCCGAGGATTGCCAGAGATTCGGGACTGATTATCATCTTACACCTCCATCTTAAAATTTCCTTCTAAGCCTTTCCTTTGATGAATACGGGACGCCTTCTCAACAAGAATGGACTGTATTCCCTGCCACCTCCTTCATAGAATTTGAATAGAAACTCCACAAAGCACAGCCTGAGAGAGTGTACAAAACAACAGATACCACTAAGAACTAAGTTGATTGCATGTCCAATAAGCAAAATTAGGATTGCGATTAAGCTGCCACCAATCAGTCGAGCTATGCCGACAGGCACCATCCCACGTAACAAGCTTGCCATCAAGTTGAAACATGACGCCAGGTAAAATGTAGCTAAGCCTACACCTGCCAGTCTGCAATATGACATGACATCACCCAAGAGCCCGGTTATATCAAACAGCCAGAAAATACCTCCTAAAAAGGCGCCTCTTTGCATAATGGAAGAAGCGACGATCAATATTATGCCCAGAGCTATAACATATAACAAGATAGAATATATCTGTGCAGTTAATAGCGGGATATCCACATGAAGTATGGCATATATGATCCAGGGTATCCCAGCGATTTGAAGCATAAATAAACCAGCTTTACCCAGTGCCACTCCCCTTTGCCCCTCCTTTATTCCTTTGATGAGCGCCAGCACGTGACCTATATTCACATGAACAAGACCTATTATTAACGAGAGCACTATGAACGACATGGGATTTCCGAGTATTGCTTTAATTCCTTCGGCAAGGGCTAAACTCTCGACCCCAAAGAACGTGTAAAAATCCCCTAAATAGGTTCCGGTAAGCAAACCAATGACTAGAGCAACACCACTACTTATATAAAGTGTCCTCTGGAATAACTTAACCCCTTCGGATTCCGGATCGTCCACGAACAACCTCAAGCCACGGTTTGCAAATAGCATGATAATGGCAGCATAGACTACATCACCCAACATGAGGCCAAAGAAAAAAGCAAAGGAATAAGCTATTATCGGTGTGGGATCCCATTCCCTATACTTTGGGGTAGCAAATAAGTTTACAATGACCTGGAACGGCCTAACCGCGGTTGAATTCCTCAACTTGGTGGGCGGTTCCTCTGTTCTTTCCGGCTTCCTCGTGTCAATAAACACATAATTTATATTCTCCTTAATTTCAGAGATTGTATCCTCAGCACTAGCCTCCGGAATCCATCCTTCGATTAAGGTCACGTATTTCGCTTCACAAGCTTTCTCTAAAACTGATAACCTCTCATTTTCCGCTGATAGTGCCTCTCTAAAAAGGACGAGCTTCTCTAAATTTTCTCTGGTTTTGCTTTCGATCTCCTCACGAAGTTTTGTTAACTCCTCGTCGAGGCTATGAATTTTGCCCTCTGCTACTCCTATAAATTCCCTTAGAGTTAAATCCTCATCTGGTATCTGCAGAACTTTGCCCCCGCTATCCTTGACTGTAAACTCGATAATTTCTTTGTCTTCAACCCTGGCAATTACATGGAAAATAATTTCATTTTCTATTGTGGCAACCGTGCTCCCAAATAGGTAATTTTTAAGCTTATGGTACAGGGTTTCGTATGCCTCGCTTGGAAGCACAAAAACCCTGGAAAAAAGGTAACTTCCAGAGAAATTTAAATCTCTTAACCTAATATCAGCCTGCTGCCCCAGAGGTCTGAGATACCTGCTTAATTCTGTTAACTTCTCAACCTCTTCGTTAAGTTTGGCAAGTCTTTGGTGCATGTTGCTGAGCTTGGTACATAATAACTTTACTTCGCTATCAATTTCGTCAAAGGGTCTGGTATATATAACCTCAATATCCTCCCCTAGAGGTACCCTCTCGCCTTTTGGTATATAAGCCAATACATTATCAATGCCTGTTAATAACTCACTAACTTCCCCTCTTTGCAGTTCAACGGCCTCTCTATCTATAGGCTTTAACTCTTCAGCTTCTTCAACATGAAGCACCCCAGCTCTATGTAAAGCTTTGAGAGTCTTGGTAGAATAATCCTTCACAGTCATTACTCTGACCTTAACCATAGGGTCAGGTGTATTGACAATTAGAGGCATCATGTCAACTTCGCCCCTGTGATAATACTCACTATGAGAGCTACGATTCCTTCTATTTTCTTATCAGCATTGCTGCTAATTTCAGAGGCTTTCTTCTCAGAATCCTCGATTTTCCTATCGCCTTGTGCCTTAGCCTTATTTATAATCTTGCCACACTCCGTTTTGACTTCATCCATGGGCAACTTGGAGGAGAGAATCTCCTTACTCTCCTCCCTGGCTTTAAGAAGAATCTCGTTAGCTCTAGCTCTGGCCTCCTTAAGTATCTTTTCAGCTTCAATTTCGATGGCTTCTACACTACTAGTGACTTCTTTAGACATAACGCATTTCCTCGATAATTCTCTAAACTATTACCAGATAGCATCTGAAATTAAGCTCTTTCTACAAGTGAACAGATGTGCATCGCTCCCATGCGCAAGATACATATTAAAGCAAGGCGGGGAGGAAAAACAAGAGGCTCATTCCCGATTCAAACGCAAAGGGGAAGTTAGCGCAGACAAAATTGAAAAGGAGGTAGTGTTAGCGTAAAATGCATGGCCAAGCAGAGTTTGACATAGGCTGTTGGCAATGGGATTCGGCGAATAACAGATGGTAACTTCCGTTGTTCTTGCTGGAGGAAAGAGCTCTCGACTTGGAGTGGATAAAGCCTTAGCAATAGTTGGTGGTAAAAGTTTAATCCAAAGGGTTATCGAGCGACTTACGCCAATAAGCAATCAAATCTTAATAGTTGGTTCTCTGCACCACTTCAATTTCTCCTCGGGTTGTAGCATAGAATACAGGGGCGATTTGTATCCAGGCAAGGGTCCGCTTGGTGGAATATATACAGGCCTAGCAGCTTCTAAATCATTTTATAACCTTATCGTTGCTTGTGATATGCCTTTTTTGAATATTGAGCTACTACGCTATATGATTAAGCTCTCGCCTGATTTTGATGTCGTTGTTCCTAAAGTAAAAAAGGGAATTGAGCCTCTTCATGCTGTGTACTCCAAGAATTGTCTAGATAGTATGAAAAGGCAATTGGATAAGGGCGAATTAAGTATCGCTCAATTCCTCAGTATGGTGAAAGTTAGATATGTGGAGCAAGAGGAATGCCAAAACTTTGCTCCACAGCTCTTAAGCTTTTTTAATGTAAATTCTCAGGCAGATTTAGCTCAAGCCAATATACTGGCAAAGGGAGAAGATATTCAATTATAATTAGCCCAATGATTTCGGTTGAGGAAGCGCTAGAGAAAATTCTAAGTTATGTTGAAATTCTAGAGCCTGAAGAAAAGCCTATTTTGGACTGCTTGGGTCAGGTTCTAGCTGAGGACATTTATTCCTCCATTGATATCCCTCCTTTAGATAATTCTGCTATGGATGGCTATGCCGTGCAAGCTAAAGATACATACGGTGCCAGCACGTCATCCCCAAAGTATCTAGTGGTTATTGGTGAGGTTGCTGCTGGAGCCATGCCTACAAAAGAGGTTAAGCCAGGGACAGCCATTCGTATTATGACAGGAGCTCCTTTGCCTAAAGGGGCTGATGCTGTAGTGCAATTTGAGGATACTGATGAAGTGACCAGGAAGGCATCTGGAGATAACTTGTCCCAGATTGGCATATTGCGGCAAGTAAAAGAGGGATTAAATGTTCGATATAGAGGCGAGGATATTGCTAAAGGGGCGCTGATTTTAAAGAAAGGAACTGTGCTTCGCCCTGCGGAAATAGGCATATTAGCTTCCTTGGGACATGCTCAGGCAAAAGTCATCCGTCGCCCGGTTGTTTCAGTTCTAGCCACTGGTGATGAGCTTGTAGATATCGACCAATCATTACCCCTCGGTAAGATTTACAATAGCAACACATATACCATAGCTGCCCAAGTCCTTCGCTATGGCGGAATTCCCGAAATCCTTGGTATAGGACGTGATTTGGTTCAATCACTTGACGAGAAAATTGATAAAGAGTTGGACTCAGATATGCTCATTACTTCCGGTGGTGTATCTCGTGGTGATTACGACATAGTAAAGGATGTTCTAGCAAAACGTGGCGAAATTGCCTTCTGGACGGTGTGCATGAAGCCAGGAAAGCCGCTTGCCTTTGGGGTAATTAAAAGTGGAGGGAGAAAGGTACCCCACTTGGGCTTACCGGGTAATCCAGTTAGCTCTATGGTTACCTTCGAACAATTCGCCCGCCCCGCTATCTTAAAGATGATGGGGAAAAAGAACCTTACCAAGCCAACGATCCAAGCAGTTTTTGGAGATGATATTAAAAATACTGATGGGCGCCGTATCTATGTCAGAGTAATTGTTACTAAGCGTAGCGGTCAATATCATGCTAGTCTTACCGGATCCCAAGGTTCAGGAATCCTCACCTCAATGGCGAAGGCAAACGGCTTAGCTATCATCCCAGAAAATACCAAAGGAGTTAAGGCAGGAGATATAATTCAGGTGCAAATGTTGGATTGGGGCGAAGATCCATTGTTAAAGGGGTAAGTAAATGAATCCAGTTGTTTCTATTGTGGGTAAAACAGGAACTGGCAAAACAGCACTCCTTGAACGATTGATTGCAGAATTTAAAAAACGGGGATGCCGAATTGCCACTGTAAAGCATAGCCCGGGCGGGATGGAAATAGACAAATCGGGGAAAGATAGTTGGAGGTTTGCTGAAGCGGGCAGCGATGCTGTGGTTATTAGCTCACCTGATAAGCTTGCCTTCATCAAAAATGTGGACGATGACTCCAGTATTGAATATATTCTGCATACTATCGGCAGTGATTTTGACATTGTCCTGGTTGAGGGATTTAGGAAAGGGAAAGCCCCTAAAATTGAAGTGCATAGAAAGGAACTTGGACAAGATTTACTGTGTCCTTTTGAGGAACTTTCTGTCATTGTCACTGACGAGCCATTAGATATCGATATACCTCAAATTCCGCTAAATGACACAGTAGCCGTAGCTGATTTCATAGAAAAAAATTTCATCTTAGAAAGCGAAGGCGATGCCTCCCTTTTTGTCAATGGCAAGCAGGTCTTTATTAATCCTTTCGTTAAAGAGATTATCACCAGGATCTCACTCGCTATAGTTTCAACATTAAAAGGCGTCGAGAAGATAAAAAGTCTTGATATTTCCGTAAGAAACAGGCCTAGCGGTAATTCTTCCTCTCCCTTGAAGGGAGAGGATTAAGGTGAGGGTGAAGAAAATGTTTACCGTTGGAATATTGACTGTCAGTGATAAGGGGTGGCGTGGTGAACGCCAGGATAAAAGTGGCGAGGTTATCCGAGAAATACTTTCTGGAATAGATGCTCACATTGCAAACTATGATATCGTCCCTGACGAGGAGAATTTCATTGCTCAAAAGCTAATTAAATGGGCTGATGAGGATAAAGTAGATGTTATTGTAACTACCGGCGGCACTGGACTAAGTCCCAGGGATGTCACCCCCGAGGCAACTCTTTCAGTAATTGATAGAGTTGTCCCTGGTTTTGCTGAAGCAATGAGGGCTGAAAGTTTGAAGAAGACTCCTCATGCCATGTTGAGCCGAGCGGTCGCTGGCGCACGAGGGAGCTGCTTGATTATCAACTTGCCTGGTAGTCCCAAGGCAGTGCGAGAATGCCTTGAGCCAATACTACCGGCTCTTCCTCATGCCGTGGAAACACTTAAAGGTCGAGTGAATGAGTGCGCCGCTCCAGAGGAATTTCCACGATAGCATGCTTTGTCTGTGGTCACTTATATTGACCGCGGTATTAAGGCTACGATATAATAAGTCCTAAAATTAAATTAAACGCTCTCCGAGTTGCTGCGCCTAAAGGCTAACCCAAGGTAGGCAACCGGTAGACGAAAGTCTCGAGGGTGTAGGCAAAAATGTCTATGCCTCCCGTGTTTGGAAAGGAGAGAAAATGGATTTTAGTTATTGTTTTACGGCATCTTCACTAGAGAAGGTGCTATTTTTTGTTCTCGGCATCTATTTCTGCATTAGATTGCCATCCTTCCTGTCTTCGCGTGTTTATTTAGAGATTTTAAAGGCTTGAACAACTTTTTCCAGGAGGTAAAGAGATGAAAAAAATAATGCCCGTAGTTGCTGCCATAGTAATGATTATGGCGCTAATCGCAGGAATGGCAGGATGCACAAAAACACCGGGGCTCATGGTTTATTGTGGCGCTGGAATGAGGGAACCTATGGATGAAATCGGAACTTTGTTCGAGCAGGAGGATGGTGCCAAGGTAGAATACAACTATGCCGGCTCCAATACACTGCTATCTCAAATAGAGATAACAAAACAGGGGGACGTTTATATGCCCGGAGCGACAATGTATATTGAAAAAGCCAAAGAAAAAGGTTTTGTCAATTACGAGCAAAATGTTGCCTATCATGTTCCTGTAATAGCTGTTCCTAGGGGGAATCCTGCCAACATAAGCTGTTTAAATGACCTCACTAAGCCCGGCGTAAAAGTTATTTTGGGAGACCCTGAAGCGGCCGCGTGCGGTAAGATAGCAAATAAAATACTGGAGAAAAATAAAATTAAGGATGCCGTGTGGGCAAATGTTATTGGCACTGAGCCGACGGCAAGTGAGCTCCCGATCAAGATTGCCATGGGAGCTGGGGATGTAACAATTGATTGGAAAGCATCTCTACGTGGATTTGAGGAGAAAATCGATATAATAGAGATACCAAAGGAGCAAAATATCATAAAGATAATTCCCGTAGGCACGTTAACTTTCTCTAAGAACAAAGATACGGCGAAGAAGTTTGTAGATTTTGTTGCCTCTGACGAAGGAAAGGCAATCTATGAGAAATATGGCTTCACGGCATATCCCAACCCAAAGTATGAGTAGCTAGCTAAGATGTAGCATGCACATAAAAGGAGGTAACCTGCGCACAGAGATGATGTTAGCTAAGTTAAAGGAATCAAAATTCAAGATTATCACCCTGTTCTTTAGCTTGCTTCTTGCTGCTTTTATTCTGGTGCAGCTTATATGCGTTGTTACCCACACTACCCCACAAGCATTAATAACAAGTATCGCTTCTCCGGAGATAGGGTTTGCTATAAGATTGAGCCTGATAACATCGGTTATATCTACTATTCTGTGTATTGTTATCTCAGTACCAGCGGCATATGCCCTCGCTCGATATAACTTCCGGGGAAGGAGCTTACTTAATACTTTACTGGATGTGCCGCTGGCTTTACCCCCATTGGTAGCTGGCGTTGGTTTGTTGATATTATTTAGCACGACATCATTTGGCAAGGGACTGGCTGAAGCTGGGATTGTCTTTGTTTACACTCCGTTGGGAATTATTATCGCTCAGTTCTTTGTTAATGTGCCATTCATGTTTCGGATTCTAAGGTCAACATTTCAAGGCATAAATCCGAGATATGAATACGTAGCTCAAACACTTGGTTGTAGTGAGTCGCAGGCATTTTGGAGAGTAACACTTCCTATGTCGAAGAACGGTCTCTTGGCAGGCTCAATTATAACTTGGTCTAAAGCAATTGGAGAGTTTGGAGCAGCGCTAATGGTTGCTGGAGCGACAAGGATGAAGACTGAGACATTACCCATATCATTATATCTAAATATGACTTCGGGACACCTTAATCTCGCTATAGCGGCGGCAACCATTCTGATTATCATATCGCTTGCTTCCTTATTCGTTTTTGAAAGGTATGGCGGCTTTGCTCGTGTATTCTAGGGGATATCATAGATGATAAGGGTTGAAAATATATCCAAGAACTTGGGAGAGTTCTTCTTAAGGGATGTAACTTTGGAGGTAAACGACGGCGAATATTTTATGATATTGGGTCCCACCGGCGCAGGGAAAACAATCTTACTGGAGACAATAGCTGGTATCTATCCCCCTGATAAAGGCAAGGTTTTCCTTGATGGGCGGGATATTACCAATATTCCGCCAAAGAGCCGGAATATCAATGTCGTCTACCAAGATTACATGCTATTTCCACATTTAACTGTGGCGCAGAACATTGGGTTTGGGCTAAGGTCAAAGAAAATTCCCAAAGAAGAGGTTGAAAGGAAAATCAACGAGAGTGCTGATTTATTAGGTGTTTCCCATTTACTTCATCGTTACCCCGGGACTTTAAGTGGTGGTGAGCAACAGAGGATTGCTATAGCTCGAGCAATGGTGATGGAGCCAAAGGCTTTGTTGTTAGATGAGCCATTAAGTGCGCTGGACACGCAGACAGCAGAAAGATTACGGCAAGAGCTGAGCAAAATCCACTTAGCCACAAAAACCACGATGATACATGTAACGCACAGTTTTGAAGAGGCTTTCCTTCTTGGGGATCGGATGGCGGTGATGGATAAAGGGGGAATTATTCAGGTGGGTGAGCCAAACGAAGTGTTCCGAAAACCTGGTTGCAAGTTTGTTGCCGATTTCCTAGGAGTTGGCAACCTATTTAAGGGAGAGTCAACTATTGATAGGGATGTGAGCTATATTGATATTGATGGAGTAAGCTTTGTTTCTACTACTCTTAAGTCTGGGGATGTCTATGTTTCTATTAGACCAGAAGATATACTGGTTTCAAAACAGCGGATTGAGTCAAGTGCCAGAAATTCGTTTCAGGGCAGAATAGAGAGCATAGTGGATGAAGGAACTATCGTTAAGCTCATAGTCAATATCGGTATACCTTTCGTCGCTGTAATAACAAAGCAATCACTTGATGATATGGGGCTAAGGAATGGTGGGTCAGTGTATATCACTTTCAAAGCCTCTACGGTTCATGTTTTTAAATAATATTGTAAATAGGGTTAATATGAAAATCCTTGACGATTTAATTTCTAGCTTGGGTGATAATAGCCCGGTGCAAGAGATACATGCTTGCGTCTTCTGG
>Ga0209121_10005053_pt1 | contig 12088 bp, 15 predicted proteins | sample Cruoilmetagenom3_FD_187292 | JGI IMG/M metagenome (GOLD analysis project Ga0209121, IMG submission 187292) | Oil polluted marine microbial communities from Coal Oil Point, Santa Barbara, California, USA - Sample 3 (SPAdes) (version 2) | ecosystem: Environmental > Aquatic > Marine > Oil seeps ... | reverse complement strand
AATGTGTCCCTTTGCCAGAAGTGTTGGTTTTAGCTAGACTTAGTTGTGCGGTGTAGGGTTAGAAGTCGCCCGGCTAATGGGGACAAAACTGACCTGATGAGCTAAAATTTGCCATCGCGTAGGTCATGGAAGCTTTATGTCATTATGCTGAGGCTTCGTGCATAATTTGGGGTTATCTTTGTAGGGTACCCCTACCCCCTCACCATATCATCCTCAGCGAGATTTTTGTTGAAATGTCCATGGCAAAGGACATTTTCAATGTCATCTCCTTCGGACCTGTGTCAGATGACCCCTGTGAGGACAAAATTGCCCCCGAACTTTGGCAAGAGGTTAAAGAAAAAGTCCGGGGGCAAATAGCGAAAGGAAACTATGAGACCTGGATCAAAGACACCAGGGGGCTTAGATTCTCCGATAACACCCTGGTTGTTGGCGCTCCCAGCGGCTTTGTCCAGGAACACATCGAGCGTTTCCTTTATAGCCACCTCCTAAAGACAACCATAGAGGTTTTGGGGAGAAGGATTAAGCTGGAATTTCAAGCCTCTTAGGTTCGTCTAATGACAACTTAACGAAGTGAAGGGACAAGGAAAATAGCACTCAGCGTTGCACCAAGGAGAACTAAGGAGCCCATCGCTGCTGCTGAATTTGCGTATGCTTTTTCTCGGGCGTCATTGGAGGTCCCTCTTATGATTATACCGCCATAAATAGAAGCGATAGCAGCTGCGTAAGCTACTATCCAAGGGGCTGTCCAAGCCCAATAAGAGGCTTCAATAAAAGCTCCTTCGATAAGATGACCGATGAAAGCCCAAATTGCTACTACACTTAGAATATAATTAACGATTGTCCTTGTCCTCACCCTCTCTGGTCTCCTTTCCAACCGTATTTTTTACACCTTCTATAATCTGAGTTCTCCTCTATAATCTGAAATAAGAAAAGAGGAATTTGGGTGAGGTGAAGCCCGAGCCAACGAAGTTGGCGAAGAGTTGCGAGCTCAACATATCATTTTCCTAAAAAGGATTTTATTTTTTCGTAGGCCTCTTTATTATCTGAAGTTCTCCATCCATACTTAGAGTGATGAAAGCTTGCAAATAGATACATCACTTCCTCTCCCTCTTGAGATTTGTAAGTTATCCTTAAGGGTACAAAACCACGGATCCCAGTCTGTCTGTCTTCTCTTCTGCGAAACACCCTATCACATCCTAAATAAATATCTGTAACGTCTTTGATTGGAATTTCCAGAACGAAATTTTTATCCTCTTTTGCGTCTCTTCCATTAAAGATCATTCTTTCTTTTTCCAATTCTATAGTTCCTTTATATCTATGCAAAGGTTTCATAAACGATGTATGTGCCTTTAACCAGTCCCAGAAACCTCTGTTTTTTATATCTTCTTTATACGCCATTAATGTATTTTCCCATTTCATTTTATTGGCCTCCTCATAATATGTGAAAAGAAGTCCGCCGCAAGCGGATTTAGATGGAGCGGAGCGTAGTCTCTTACACCGCGTCATACGCTGTGGCGAGGGTTCATCTTATTCGTCTATCTTTTGCTCAGGGTTTACTGTGGAGTATATTTCCTCCACCTTCACTAGCACAGCAGCTTTTGGCTTTATTTGATGGAGCTCACGAGCCCATCCAGGCTCTTTGATCCCTTCTCTGGCATAACGCACCTTTCGCCTCTCATTGCATCTTTTTTGAACTTCGAATGCCTTCTCCAAGGTAATGTTCCAATTCTCCTGTAAAAACTCCTGGCCTGGATACCTCCGATGTTAAGCATTCTACACCGCCACCAATTCCTCTTCAATCCTTTGGCTCGGCTTACCAAAAGCCTCTCGCCTCAATTAGCTCCAGCTCTAACCAGATATCCGGGTTATCCCCTGACCCCCCTCTCGCTTTGAGAGGCGTATGAAAGACAGGGGAAAAAATAGAAAGGAACCTTTTTAAACAAAACCCTTGGCTTTAGAAATACCCTCACGGAGGTTACGCATTATCTGGATCCATGTCATTGTGCTGAGGCTTTGTGCATAATTTGGGAAAAAATTTAAGCCGATGGCACTAACGATCTTCTGCTGGCAAGCGAGCTCTCGCTAAAGAAACAGAAGCTAAGCTAGGGCGAGCTGATATGCTCGGCAAACACATACCAGCTAATTTCCATTTTTAGCGTTTTTTGTCTACATGTCCATGTCTATGTCTATGTCCCTGGACATGAGTATTTAGATGGAAATAGCCTTTTAATGAAGGACGCAGACATCCCATTAAAATCCCATTGCGAACGATATGGGAGGGAGGTAGGGGTACCCTACAAAAGACGCCACATGTCCAAGGGAAATGATATTGAGAATGTCTCTGGACATGGACATGTGGACAAAAATCTTGTATTTTGTTCAGAGAAAATTCCCTGGCCGGTTGCCCCAGGATAAACGGCGAAGAAAAACGGGGGCCAAAATCTAAAACTGACCTTGGAAAATGGGACAACATAAAAATATCCTCATCCAGAAAAGGCCTTGCTTTTGGCATTCTGGTGCGAGTTTTTTCAACCAGAGGTGAAGAAGTGAAATGTTAAGGAGGCTACAGCTTCAGCGTGGGGGCTTGGCAGAGGAGTCCAGGATGGCTAGTAGATATAAAAGAACATTGCTAAATATTGAACAATTTAAACCTTTGTTTAATTTTAAGCAGTGAAGAAAGGCTGTCAAGGGTAGGATTTGGCTAAGGATTAAGGGGAAGGCTAAACAAAATGTTCTCTCCAGTTGCCATCCGTCAAAATTCCCTTCCTTCCCCCGGTGAGGATCCAGACCCGAACAGCTCCAACCTCCAATTTGCTGGTGGGGGCTGCTTTAATACCTCTATCGCCTTCATCGCAAAAGCAGACCCACCTATCGGTAAAGGCTTTAAGCTCCCTTCTATTTGGGTCCCCCGACGGTCTTATCTGACCTCTATCCCTCAAAGCAAACGATACCGGAGCATCAAAACCAGCAAGAGGAACCCAAACCCTCTTCCCTCTATTGTATCTGAAAGGCAGAAGCAAAGCTTAAATACCTCTTGCCTCATATAATGGGTTGGGAGAATTTGAACATGGCTTATAAGAAAACGTGACCACTGTCAATGCAGCTCAGGGCCTCGTAATCTTACTTCCCTTATGCCTATTGAACGGCGGACAACCTCTCCAGAACCTGGTCTTTAGGAAGTTCCTCGATGAGCAGGAGTTTCTTCCTACTGGTAAACCCCTTCTCTATCCTGATGCAAGAGCGACTTATGTCTAGAAGCTGGCTTAAAAAGCCGATAAGCTCCTCATTTGCTTGGCCCTTTATTGGGGAAGCGGCAATTCTCACCGAAAGCACTCCACCCTGGAAGCCCACCACTTCATTTCGCCGGCTGCCTGGTTTTACCTGAATCAGCAGCTTGGTCTGTTCCTCGGAACTCTGATCCACTTGCCTCAGCCTTGACTGTTACAGCGTTCAGTTCATACACTAACTATAAAACCTTTCCCATCCTTGAGCAAAGTGCCGATAAATTTGTGGCCATGGCGAAGGAGGACGCACCGGAGGTTGAGGTAATCGTCCTTGAGCCGGGCAAGAATATGGCTGGCAGGCTTCCTCGAGCTTGAAACTAAAAGGAAAGTTTTATGTCAACTGGCGTCTTTTTCAGCGAGGAGTTTATAGGAAAGAATTGGCCGATAGTCGGAGATAGATATAGGAACTTTCGGGCAATATTAGACGATGTTTTAAGGCAAGAAGGGGTAAAGCTCTTTACATCGGAACCGATACCAGAGGATGTGCTCCTAAAGGTTCACACGAGGGAGATGATTGAGAGGGAGAAAAGGGCGTGGTATTACGAGGGAGCAAGGAGAGCAGTTGGCGGATGCGTTCAAGCAGCCGAGAAGGTTTGGAGCGGAGAGATAGAGAATGCAGTCGCATTGAACGTTGCAGCTGGCCATCATGCCGGAAAATCCCGTGCTTGGGGGGGAACTTATCTTTCCTGCATTGGCCCGACCGCTTTGAGGCTGAGGGAGCTGGGGGTGAGAAGGCTTGCTTACTTCGACACTGATTGCCATCATGGGGATGGGGCAAGGGAGATCCTAATGGATGATGATGAAGCACTTCATGTCTGTTTTTGCAGCTCGGAGAGGAGAGAGGGTTCAAAAATCTGCATCAGCGTAGGGTGGAGGATGTCAGATGAGGAATATCTGACAAAGGTGGAGGAAGGGCTAAAGATCGCGGAGGATTTCAAGCCACAGATAATTTTGCACTTCTTCGGCCATGATACACATAAGGATGATTATGGAAGTCGCGGGCTGAGCGAGGACTTCTTCATCGAGCTCTCAAGGAAGATGAAGGAATTTTCGGCCAAGATCTCCAACGGCAAATACGTTTTGATAGACGGAGGGGGTGCAAACAGAGAAGTAACGGAATGCATTTTTCCGAGAATCATCGATGTCCTACGAAGATCAAGCTGATAACCCAGGTCCATGGAGGCAGAGGTATCAACTCAGTGCTCAGTGAAGGAAGTTATGTTACGCCCACGACTGATGTTCAGACATGAGTTCAAACATTCCCAAGGACCACCTCTTTAAGGTGTGAATAGATGCAATTGATAATAGGTTTCTATCTGTACTTAACTTATCCTGCTAAAACAGGTGGTGAGATTTTCGACCAAACTGGTTAAGAATAACATGCTGTGACATCGTACCTCCACTCACACGGATTGCAGTTCGCAAAACTCCTTACACACTTTATAAAACTCAGTGGAGTGTAATCTGCTACCTAGACTTTCTCACTTGCCTTCTCTATTCTTATCCCTTGAGGGTTGGTCATAATTCTTTCCCGGTTAGAATAACCCGGGGAAGGAGGTGTTTTTATGACCAACCCTCGTGATCTTATAGATCAGCTTGAGGAAATGCCTCGTATAAGAGAAGCCTTGGGGTTAAAAGTAGTCCCTCGTTTCACCACTGCCCAGAAAGCATTCTCAAGACTCTCCACACTTCTATGGCGAGTCCTGCTCAAGGCGAGTGCTTCCCTTCTCGAGCAGGGAAGAATTGCCGTTATTGATGCCTCAGGATTTGAGCGCCATTATGCCAGCCATTTCTACACCAGGAGAACCAAGCTTAAAATATCGGCGATAAAGACCACCTTGCTTGGTGATGTAAAGAGCTTAGCTATTATCGACCTCCACCTCACCACTACCCGGAGGCATGATACACAGGTAGCACCGAGACTTGCGATGAGGAATCTGGATGCCTTTACCGTTCTTATTGGAGACAAGGGCTATGATGACCGTCGTTTTCGCTTCCTGTTGCGTCGGGAGGGGAAGAGGCCACTTATAAAGCACAGGGAATTCAAGTTCTGGGATAGGAGTGCAAATGCTAGGATAAACTCAAAGCTTTATGCCAAGCGGAGCTTGCTTGAGACCATAAACTCAATGATCAAGCGCAAATATGGAAGTTGGGTAAGTAGCAGAGCATGGCATAGGCAATTTCGCGAAATTGTAGCAAAGTGTGTTATGCACAACCTGGAGCTGGCACTAAAGGCAATGACTTTTATTGTTGCTGGTGGTCAGATTCTTTGAAGGCTTAGGCTGCTAAGGATTTCTACAGAGCCAAATTTCCTCCTTTATCTTCGACCTCCTTTTTTATTTTAGATCCTTTTTTACCTCACCATTGGGTAACATATTATCTGGATGGAATTGGTTATTTTCCTCCATTTGATAGCGAATACAATTTTTATTGCTAAGTAAACAATAATTTTCTATCCAATATCTTTCTAATTTTCCTTGATCGGTAAATCTCTTTATTGGACAGGAATGATACCATTTACATACATTTATCTTCTTTTTCCTTATCAAAGCTTCCCATCCTTTGATTCGATAATTATCGAAGTCAGCTTTTCCCCCGGCATAATCTTGATGCCATCCTTCGGGAACTGGGAGTTCTTGATACAATTCTTTTCGCCAGGCCTCAAGAAAAAGAGGTTCCCTTTGCATAAAATCAGCAGCGCAAAGGGTCTTATTTTTAGAACTCTTAGCTAATTTTTTCAGCCACTCTGTACCTTCTTCTGATCTCAGAAGATGATGGTCTAAAATCAAAGTATCTACCTTTTGAGCTAGTTTTAAGGCATTCAATTTAGCCTTTTCTTTTTGTTCTGTTGGGAGAGTAGGCAAATATAAAGGGGGCCCTGAGGATAAAACTACAGTCGGCTTCCAATCTAAGATTCTATCTATAGTTTCTGAATCTAAAAGTTGAATATCTGAAGCATGAACAAAAGCTTCCCCAGCTTCCTCGATTCTAGTCATCATTAACTTTCTTTTTTCACTTCCCTCTTCACCATGGGGAACAGGGAGGGAGAACTCCAAAGGTCCCTCTTTTTTCCCTTCAGCATTTGGTAAATCTTTATCTATAGCTTTGGCTATGGACTTCCTTCTTTCCTGTTGAGTTGGTGAAGAAAACTCTAATCCCTTGGCCCAGATTCGGCAATTTAATAAAGAATTTTTCACCTCCTCTATTCCTAACTGATAGGGATTTGGATTACATAAAGGACAATGATCCCCATCAAAGTGACTAAAAACTACATCGGTGGCCTCTTTTAATTCCTGAATAATTTTTTCTCTAATCCCTGCTCCAATTGCTATCTGAAAAGGATGAGGCAAAAATCCATAGCGCCTCCAACCTAAAGCAATTCCAGGATCAATCACTATCTTCCGTTCATTTAATTCCACTACACAAGAAAGCCCACGAACTCCTAAAGATTCGGTTCCTAAAATCTTGATTTTCATATTTCCCCTCAATCTTATACTTTGACAGATACACTTAAGCGCCTCTGCCAAAACTGATGATTTGATATTTTTTCAAAACACGTAGCTTTGTAGAAATACTTGCGATGGTAGGTTACTATGCGTTTAATGAATATTTTAAATTTAAGGAGTGGTATAGAATAAAGGACATTCAAAGGAGGAGGGAATGAATTGGCTAAGGCGTGTTGGATAAGTGGTTTCATGAATGCTGTGCGAAGGCTCGCTACACTTACCGATGCTTACAAATAGAAAGGAGGCGTTATGCTCACTTACGATTATAAATGCGAAGAATGTGGGGAGGTTTTTGAAATTTTCCACCAAATCCCAGAGCTAAATAAAGAAGTGAGATGTCCCAATTGCGGCAGTGAAAAAACAGAGAAGCTTTTCTCTGTTCCCCATATTGAGGGTGAAACCGTTACTGGAGCTAAATTTGGGCCTGAATATGAAAGCCCTCAAAGTAGCCCGGGAACAGGTAGGGGAATGGGTAGAGGGTTAGGCAGAGGGCCAAGAGATGGAAGAGGTCAAGGAAGAGGAATGGGAAAGGGATGGAGGAGCAAGAGTTCTTTCGATCAATCTTTTTAGATAGCCTGCCAAGGATTTAGCACATTAACACTGCTGTTCTGGCTGCTTGCTGCACTTTTCTATGACAGTCTTCCTGCTAAGGCTGCTGGGTAGAGAGGATTTTCTGTGCTGCTGCTGCTGCTTATGGCTCTGCTGCAGTGGCTCTAAACGCGATGTATGGCAGGTGGGTATCACCCATCGGTCTTTTACCAACAAAGTAGTCGACTCCTCCCGAGAGAGATTAAGCGATTTGCCCAAACCTTTAAATAATCTAGACACCTCCATATCTCCTTTCATGTTTATAATGTCCATTCTTCCTAAAAAGGTGTACCTTGCCTAGCCGGCTTAATTCCGTGCCCAAACATACTAGTAATTTTTGTTTAGCTTCCCCTTAATCCTAAATCTACTCTACCATTGAAATTATAGCCAAATGCTTATATCCACTCCCCATATTGCCGTCACTTTCTACTTATCAGCTGCAAACTACTTCGTCAAAATACCTTCGAACTATCTATAAAGCAGTTTGTAATAATCTCATACTTTATTATCTTGATTTTTTAAGAAATGTATGATAATCTTATCTTAAGATAAGTAATTTTTATGAGGTTATTACGTTGCACATCTTATGCATAACCAACCAAAAAGGTGGTGTGGGTAAAACAACCACTACTATAAACTTAGGCGCTGCCCTTGCCGATAAAGGCTTGAATGTTCTTTTAATAGATTTTGATCCACAAGGACATCTAACCGAGGGGTTCGGTGTTCATAAAGAATATACCCAAGCCTCTCCTAATCTATATGAGCTTTTGCTCGGAGAAGTAAAGGGGAAAATTTCTAATTTAGCTATCGAAGTTGAAAATTTAAAGTTAATCCCCTCTCACGTAAGGCTTTTTCTTGCTGAGCAAACTTTGGTTCTGCAACGGGGAAGAGAGCTTAAACTAAGAAGGTTACTGGATGAGATACCAAGTGAATTTGATTGGGTCCTAATAGATTGCCCTCCAAGCTTAGGTTTGCTTACCGACAATGCTATTTATGCTTCCCGCCAGGTCTTAGTTCCCATCCAAGCTGAGGATACCTCAATCCGAGCTTTGGAAATTTTGTTGGATCAAATTTACTCCCTGGAAGAAGCTTTAAGGGTGGAAGTCAAAGTCTTAGGGATTTTACCGAACATGGTTGAAGATACCAAACTAGCTAAAGGAATTCTTAAATCCCTAAGGGAATCTTTACCAATAACCTTCCCTTTTGAGGTAAGGAAAAGGGTAAAGCTTAAAGAGGCATGGGCTCAAGGACAATCCATTTTTAAATATGACCCAAAGAGTGACTTAATCCAGGTTTATGCCATGCTCGCCGATGAACTAATAAAAAGGATGGAAAAATGAAAGAAGAAAGGATAAAAGCGCTGGGAGAAAGGTTTAAAGCCTCAGTCGAGCGTAAGGAAATTCCAGAAGAAATTAGGGAAAAGGTAAGAAGGACTTATTATTTAGATAAGAGCCTTGCTGAAGAAGTTGATCAAATCTATCGTAAGCTTAACTACGAGCTTGGAGGGATACCCAAATCGGCTTTTCTTGAGGCTTTGCTTAGATTTGGGCTTGAAAATTTAGAAGCAGTGGAAAAGAGCTTGCGTGAATAGAATATCACTTTAGGAGATTATGCTTTAATCAATCCCTAGGAGCAGCTTATGAATAAAGGTAAATTGGAGATCCCTTTAGACAATGGTACCTTGGAGATTGAATTCAAGTTCATCCCGAAGGAAAAAGAAAAGCCGAAGCAATTAAGCTTTCTTTCAGGAAGTGAAAGTCAAGGAAAGGAAGCCTCTTTTACTCCTGCAATGAAAGGACAAAAGTCTCTCCTCATTGCCCTTTCAAAAAGGTTTAGGAGGAATGTGGATGTGGAAGCTCTTAGTAAAAGAGAGGCTTCTCACCTCATCCAGGAGATGTTAGTGGAGATTAAAAACTCAATGCCCATGTAATTATAACTAGGGGTTTTCTGTAGCGTTTTAGTCAGTAGATAGAAATTATCAGTTTTCCCGAAAAATCTCCTTGGATGGCTATGGGAAATCGATGAGATCGTATTGGAAATCATGAGTGCATAGCCTGGCAGCGGAAACTTACCTTGCAAACTTCAAAGAATAATTTTGGCGGTGAGGGACGAAAAAATAGTAAAAACTCACTTGCATCTGAAAGGAATGAGGCAAATGAATGAGATTAACCTCTCGACAATGTGGAGCAAAGGTAATTATGAGGATATGGAAGATTTCGTAAGAGATGCCTACCGTTGGGGATTTGCTGGGATAGAATTGACATCGGCACTTTCAAAAGAAAGTTTCGATGAAATTCTCAAGGTTAAAGGCCTAAAGATTTCCAGCATCCACTCTCCCTGTTCACCTATCAGTTTGTCTGAGAAAGCTAGCCCTGATAATCCTCCTTTAAGCTCTCTGGACAAAGAAGAAAGGGAGAGGGCAATCTCCTATGCTGGGTCTACAATTGAGTTTGCTTCCCAAATCGGGGTTAAGGCAGTCGTTGTTCACGCTGGGTTTGTCCCTTTTGGCTTGAAAGTAGATTTTGAAGAAAAAGCACGCCAGCTTTCTACAGTAAACTTGAGTTTCTTGAAAGAGAAACTATATCGACTCTACAACCAGCATTCAGTAACAAGCAAGGAATATAGGGAGCTTAAAGAGAGACTTGAAAAAGAACGCTCCTTGAGGGCTAAGCCTTATTTTGAAGCTGCTAAAATAAGCCTGGATAAACTGGTTAACTTTGCCTTAAAGCGCGAAGTTAAACTAGGAGTAGAAACCAGGGATTCTTTTCATGAGATTCCTCAATTTGAGGAGATGGAAAATATCCTTGAAGAATTTAAAGGAGGCCCAATTGGTTACTGGCATGATGTTGGGCATGCTGAAAAGACATCCCGGCTCGGTTTTACTCCTCACCGGGATTGGCTTTCGCAATTCAAGGATAAAATGATTGGGATTCATCTTCACGACGTGATAGGGCTTCAGGACCACTATCTTCCTGGAAAAGGAAATATGAATTGGGATTTCCTTGCTGAATGTTTGCCAAAGGGGATAACAATGGTATGTGAAGTTGGGGAATGGAATAATAGAGAAAAAATTGACGAAGTAGTTCCCTTTCTTAGAAAGAAAGGAATCCTTGCCTGAGGAGGTGCATGGTCCAGGACTTAATTGAAAGAGCAGCCAGAGACCTAGTCAATTCAAAGTATGCTATTGCTCTGACTGGAGCTGGGATTTCAACCGAATCTGGCATTCCTGACTTTAGAGGCCCGGATGGAATTTGGACAAAAAATCCTGAAACAGAAAGAAATGCCTATCAGACTTATCAAAGGTTCAAAGTTAATCCAAGGGAATATTGGGAAGAGAGATTAAGTGGCTCATCGGTCATTGGAGATTTGGTTAAAACGGTAGAGAAAGTAAAACCAAATCCTGGTCATTTTGCCTTAGCCGAGTTAGAGAAAATGGGAATTTTGAAATGGGTGATTACCCAGAATGTGGATAATCTTCATCAGCGTGCAGGGAGCAAGCGTGTTTTGGATTACCACGGAAATGCTTTTAAACTGAGATGTCCTAATTGCGGTAACAGATTTGATGTGAAAAGTTATGATTTAGGGAAACTGAAGGAAGAAGGTAAATTGCCACCTCTTTGTCCTGTCTGCAAGACAGCGATAAAAGAAGATATTGTGCATTTCAGAGAGCCAATACCTCAGGATGTGGCTAGGCAATCCCGGGATGAAGTCTGGAAGTGCGATTTAATGCTAATCTGCGGAACCTCAGCTGTAGTTTATCCATTTGCCGAATTGCCAAGGATAGCTAGGCAAAGAAAGATTGAAAAAGAAAACAAGACAGGATCTGGACTGTATTTAGTTAGACAAGTTCCAGCTACCACCATCATTGAAGTCAATGCTGAGCCAACCTCACTAACCAAGGAGAAAATCTCAGACAATCTAATCCAGGGGAAAACTGGAGAAATCTTACCCAGGATAGTAGAAGAGGTAAAAAGGTGGAAAGAGCAAGCAAATCAAGACATTGATTCAATGGGTGTTTGAGGTAAAACACATGGTTGTCTTTATGGGTGCTGGAATCAGTACAGGATATCCTAGCTGCCCTTAAAGTTTTCTCCCACAGCCAGGGCAATATCTATAATCCACCTTCAATTCTTCACCACAATAGGGACAGAACTTACCCCTTTGACTGCTTGGCAAAAACTCGTAGGTCCTAGGTAGAGGCCTCAAAAAACTACTGAAAAGCCTTTGAGGGAAAAGCCTCTCAAATATCCTATCAAATTCGACAAAAACCCTGTTAAAGTTTGAAAACCTCTCCTCTATCTCCTCCTCAATCCTATCTATAAGCTCCCTCTGCTCAGAAGGTTTCATCCTCGATACCCTGTCAGCAAACTTAGGATCGCCTTCTATCCTCACGGTAACATTACCTTCAGGGTCTTTCCTTAGCTCAACAAATCTGTATTCCATGGTTTCCTCCTAAGGAAAGAAACTTCTCAATTAGTTTCTTATATTTCTTATATGCTTCTTAATTATTCTATTAATCCTAAGGAAAAAAGTGTTATCTGTATAAGTGTGTAAGCAATAGTTTGAAAGGAGGGTTGGTCATAATTCTTTCCCGGTTAGAATAACCTGGGGAGGAGGTTAAGAGAAGGACCAGGGTGGTTGGCCGCTTTCCGAATGAAACCTCGGCCCTGGTGATGGTTTTCAGTATTCTGAATGAGGAGCGGTTGAAGT
>Ga0209121_10005051_pt1 | contig 12092 bp, 10 predicted proteins | sample Cruoilmetagenom3_FD_187292 | JGI IMG/M metagenome (GOLD analysis project Ga0209121, IMG submission 187292) | Oil polluted marine microbial communities from Coal Oil Point, Santa Barbara, California, USA - Sample 3 (SPAdes) (version 2) | ecosystem: Environmental > Aquatic > Marine > Oil seeps ... | reverse complement strand
TGGAGTACTGGAGTGTTGGAGTACTGGGCTTGGGCTCGTAGAGCTTTTTGTTTTGGAGAGAAAAAGGCGTGCAATCCGGAGGTCTTTGCGTTTGGTTTTTTTCCATTACTTCATTACTCCATTACTCCAGAAAACGGTTGAATTACGGATACGCCACTTGAGCCCCCTCTGGGGGTAAATCAAGGCCACATCCTTTGGGTGTGGATCTTTACTTTTGTATTTAAAATTTGTTTTGAATTTCGGATTTAAAGCTTCGAGTATTATGATCTTCTTATAGCGATTTGTTTGACAATGAACTCCCCGGCTTTTTCACTGTGAGTTTCCTTATTGCTGGCCATTATCTCGAGCCGCGCGGACGGCATCAGGGATACCATCCTCTCCATTTCCTTAACTCCATGCAAAAGGTCACTCTCGGCACCTATGATTAGCACCGGGGCTTTAATCTCAGACAACTTATGCCACAAAGTATAATCTTTTAAGGCCCATGCGCTGGCTTTCAGTCTCCTTGGCTCTGCCGCATCGAGAGTCCCCTCGTATTTTTTCACCTGTTCCGGCTCTTTGTCTTTATCTAAACGAATTTCTCGCAAGTACCATTTCACGACTGGTTTAATTGCCGTATAGAAGGCGGGCGGAAAGAATCGCAGCGCCAGCAGAAACCAGAGGGGAAAACTGAATTCGCAATTTGGCGCTATCAAAAATGCATCAAATGACTGTCTCAAGTCCCGACTCAAATAATCAAGAATAATGGTTGAACCCAGAGAACTGCCTGCAAAACAAAAGGGCCGCTCCGGTGGAACTCTTTGCTGTAGTAGTTCTTCGATATCCTTGCTCATGCGTCCGACAGAAAAGTCCACAGACGTACCCACAGGTAATTTGGCACTCTTTTTTTCTCTTGTTTCTATATACAGGGTTCGATAACGGGGAGTCAGTTGTTTTAGTACATCTTCCCATCCGCTGATTGATGAGATCCACCCGGCTACAAAGATAACAACCGGTTTTTCATGTGTGTCACCTGCCGGCACGAAATCGATTATCTTAAGGGTGGTACCATCAGAAACTGTGATATAGCCTTCATTTACTGTGACACCAGCATCAATGTATGGTTTGTAAGACATAAAACACCTGTTACTCGATATTAATACCTTTCGTAGATTTACGTATCAAAAGGCCCGTAATTGAAACCAGTAGCTCAAACTCATCGCTCTTTAAGCAGCTTTGTGAAACCTTCTGTATCTTCCCTGTCGATCAGGTTTTTCAATTGGGAGAGGTTTTTCTCATAAATGTCGATGATTTTATTTATGTGTGGATTCAGTGTGATGATTTCCGCGTAGAGTTGGGGATTGTTGGTAAATATTTTTTCGATAATGGCGAGTTTCGTATCGAAAATGGGAGTGGAAAACTTCTTCAGTTCGGTAAGATCAACCCCTGTTTCTCTCAGAGCCAGTCCCATTATGATCGTATTCAGGTGATTCAAACCCTGAATAATGGCCATCATCTCATCGTGATTTTCCGGTGTTGTTTCAAACACCCGGGCTCCCCTTTTCTTGAAGATATTTTTTGGCCAGTTTGACCATTTTTCTGTTCTTGCAGGGCAGAAAACAATATTTTGCCCCTCGATTGAATCGACATCGGGACCAAAAAGGGGGTGACACCCCATAACTTCTGAACAGGAGTGTTCGAGCATGGCTTTGACCGGTTCTTCTTTCAGGGAAGTGAAATCCATCAGGAGGGATTCCTTTTTCATTTTAGGTCCCACTTGTTCAATGACTTGAGTGGTAACACCAATCGGTACGCTGACGATGACGACCTGACATTTTTCGGCCATCTTATCCATATCCATGCCTGTTCTTCTTCCGGATACATGAACGATATATCTTTCCTTTTCGAAAAAATCGGCAAACCATTTACCGATTCCCCCGGTTCCGCCTATAATGCCTATTTCAACTTCGTTCATAGTATTGTAATTCCTCTAATCGCAAGGCGTTATTCGAATTCCGAATTTCGTTTTTAATTCACAGATGTTGCAGATTATTCTAATTACTTGAAGAGCGGAGACCTTTGCATAACGTCCTCTTTTGCCAAATTTCTGCGTCAGGCTCAAATTTTAATCCTCGAAATATCCAATATGTTCCTGTGGTTAAAATTTTCGCCTTCCTTGAACTTGAACAAAATTGAACATTCTGCAAAGGTCTCGAGCGATGCGAAATCTGCAGGGTTTAATCCCGGTTTGTCCGGATAACTGCCTTAATATCTTTAGCATAACTGGAAACGATATTCACCATGTTATTTTTGTCGCTGTTTTCCTCGATCAGGCGGACAAAAGCGCTTCCGATGACGATACCGTCGGCATAGGGTGCGAGTTCTCCGGCCTGCTCCCGTGTGGATATGCCGAAACCGACGACGACAGGCAACGTTGTTATGTTTCTTATCCTTTTCATCTCATTTTTGATGTCGGAAACCTGTGGCCTCGCGGTACCGGTGATACCGGTAATGGAGATGTAGTATAAAAATCCCCTGGCATTTTGTGAGATCTTTCGGATTCTGTCGTCGGTGGTTGTCGGCGCGATAAGAGAAATGAAGTCAATTCCGGATCTGTCCGTATGTTTTCTCAGTTCGGCGGACTCTTCGGGCGGGAGATCCACAACCAGGATCCCATCAACGCCGGATGCGTTTGCCCTTTTTGCGAATCTTTCATTCCCGTAAATAAGGATGGGGTTGTAATAACCAAAGAGGACGATTGGGATATCACTGAATTTTCTTACAGATTTTGTCATATCAAGGATGTTGGAAAGTGTTGCCCCGTTTTCCAGAGCCCTCCGGGACGCGGCCTGAATGATGGGACCATCGGCTGTAGGATCGGAAAAAGGGACCCCGATTTCGAGGATATCCACACCCGCGGCATCCAGTCCTAATATTATCTCCTTCGTTTTCTCCAGGTTCGGATCACCTGCCGTCAGATAAGCAACGAGTGCCTTCTCTTCTCTTTTCTTTAAATCTCTGAATTTTCTTTCAATCCGTCCCATGATTAATGAACCTCCATTATTTCGTCAATGATTTCCAGATCCTTGTCTCCCCTGCCTGACAGGTTGACAACAATTATCTTTTTCTTGTCCAGGGTAGGAGCCAGCTTCATGGTATAGGCGATGGCGTGGGCACTTTCCAATGCGGGAATTATTCCTTCACATTTTGATAGTAGCATAAAGGCCTCAAGAGTTTCATCATCGTCTATCGCTACGTATCTAGCCCTGCCCGTTTCATGAAAATAGCTGTGTTCAGGCCCGACACCCGGATAATCGAGTCCCGGAGCGATAGAATGCGCGTCATACACCTGACCGTTTCCGTTCTGAAGAAGATACGTTTTGTTTCCATGAAGCACTCCGAGGTTTCCTGCAGATATGCTTGCCGCGTGTTTTCCCGTGGCGATCCCGCTTCCCGCGGCTTCCACGCCGATAAATGCAACTTCCGGGTTATCTTTGAAGGGGTAAAAAAGTCCCATGGCATTGCTGCCCCCTCCCACGCAGGCGATGAGTACATCGGGGAACTTTCCTTCTTTTTTCAGGATTTGCCTCTTTGTTTCCTTGCCTATTACGGTCTGGAAATCCCGTACCATCATAGGGTAAGGATGAGGACCTGCCGTGCTGCCTATTATGTAGAATGTGTCTTTAACCCGCGATACCCACTGACGCATCGCTTCATTCATGGCATCTTTAAGCGTTCCCGTTCCGGATGAAACCGGTATGACCTCAGCGCCCAGGATTTTCATGCGCAGGACATTAGGCGCCTGCCTTCTTATGTCCTCCTCACCCATGAAAACCTGGCATTCCATGCCAAAAAGGGCCGCGGCCGTGGCGGTTGCCACTCCGTGCTGACCGGCACCCGTTTCCGCTATTACCCTGTTTTTTCCCATTCTCCTCGCAAGAAGGGCCTGCCCCAGGGTGTTGTTGATCTTGTGAGCACCTGTGTGATTGAGATCCTCCCGCTTCAGATATATCCGTGCGCCCCCCAGTTTTTCCGTAAGTCCCTTCGCAAAATAGAGAGGAGTTTCTCTTCCCGAGTATTCATGAAGATAGGATGCGAGTTCTTTTCTGAATGTTTTATCTTTTTTTGCTTCGTTATAGGCTTTTTCCAGTTCAAGAAGAACCGGCATCAGCGTTTCGGCGGCGTAACGCCCCCCGAAAACTCCGAAATGGCCTTTTTTGTCGGGTAATGTTTTTTTCATGTTATCACCTTTTCTTATTTGAGTTTCATGTATCAAGTTTCAGGTTTAAGTTTGATGCGTTTGTAAAAAGTCGAACTTCTACCCCTTTCCGATCAGGTTGGGGACACACTTTGTCATTCCAGCGGAAGCGGGAATCCAGTTCTTTCAAATACTTATGGATTCCAGCCTTCGCGGGAGTGACTCGACTTTTGACTTTTGACGAGTTCATCAAGTTTGGCGTGATCATTAAAGATCATTACCTTTTTTCTATCAGTGTATCGATCATTCTTACGCACAATTTTAATAATCTCACTTACCTTGTTGTGATCCTTTTTCCCCGGTGAGACTTCAACACCACTGTTAATATCCACCGCGTTGGGGTGTACAGTTTCGATAGCCTCTATTATGTTGTCGATATTTAAGCCTCCGGAGAGTATAAGTGGGTGCGATTCCTTGATTATTGAGGCCAGTTCCCAGTTTGATGTTTTTCCTGTTCCGCCATAGAGTTTGGGATCATGAGTATCCACAAGGATGGCTTTCACCTGGTAATCTTTCAGTACCTGAAGGTCATTTTCATCTCTGGGCGAGAAGGCTTTGACCAGTGTGGATGCGGGAAATTGACGACAGAATTCCGGCGATTCATTGCCATGGAGCTGAACAAGGTTGAGACCACAGAAATCAACAATTTCCTTGATCTCATCGGCACGATGATTGACAAAAACTCCGACCCTCGTTATCTCACCGGGGAGGTTTTCAATGATTTTTCTTGCCTCTTCCGGCGATACGTACCTGGGACTTTTGGGATAAAAGATGAAGCCCAGCGCGTCGGCTCCGCTTTTGGCAACGGCAAGGGCATCATCAAGATTGGTAATTCCGCAGATCTTTATTTCTATCATCCCTTATTTTTCCTCTCCCAAGAGTTCCCTCAGCTTTTCGCCTATATCGGGGGCCTTCATCAATGTCTCACCGACAAGGAAAGAATGGATTCCTTTTTTCATTAAAGTTTCAAGATCTTCTCTCGAGTGTATGCCGCTTTCGCTGATCACGATCCTATCTTCGGGAACAGAAGGCGCCAGTTCCACGCTGGTCCTCAGATCGGTGGAAAAGGTCTTCAGATTTCTGTTGTTGATTCCTATGATTTCAGCACCCGCGGCGAGGGCCTTATCCATTTCTTTCCTGGAGTGAACTTCGACCAGGGGTGAGAGGCCCAGTGATTCTGCTAAATTTATAAATTGCCTGAGCGTTTCCTCTTCCAGGAGACCCACAATAAGAAGAACGGCGTCTCCCCCAATGATCCTTGTCTCGTAAATCTGGTAAGGATCTATGATAAAATCCTTCCTGAGAATAGGTAAGGAAACCGTTTCTTTTATTTCCGAAAGGTATGATCTTTTTCCCTCGAAAAAATCTTCATCCGTAAGTACGGAAATAGCCGCAGCACCATTTGTTTCATAAATGGAGGCAATCTTGAGGGGATCAAAATCCTCTCTTATTCTTCCTTTAGACGGTGAACTCTTTTTCACCTCTGCAATGATAGAACATTCCGGGCCTTTGATTGCCTTCCTGAAATCACGGGGAGAAGGCAAATCCCTGACGGCTTTTTTTAGTGCCTCAAGGGACGTTGACTCCTTCAAATAATCAACTTCTCTTCTTTTTACTTCCACAATCCTGTTTAAGATCATCTTTTTTCCTCAGCTATTACTTAATTCTATCAAAGCCTGCAGCTTTTTGATGGCAGCACCGCTGTCGATACAATCTTCGGCTATGGTAATACCTTCCTGAATAGTTTCGGCCTTTTCTCCCGCCACGATGGCCAGAGCGGCATTAAGAAGGACAATCTTTCGACAGGCCCCATTTTTGCCAGACAGCGCATCCTTCGTGATTTGCGCGTTAGATGAAGCATCGGCGCCGAGGAGTTCCTCTCCACTGTATGCGTCACCGAATATGTCGACGGGGTTGATGTTATAGGTAGTAATCAATCCATCCTTCAATTCAGAGACCCGCGTTTCACCCGTCACTGTGGCTTCATCGAGCCCGTCGGAGCCGTGAACCACAAAGGCCCTTTTTGTCCCCAGATTTTTCAGTACAGCGGCAAACATCTCCGTTAGGCTGGGATCATAGACTCCAATGAGCTGTGATGTCGCCCCTGCGGGGTTTGTCAAGGGGCCAAGCATGTTAAATATGGTTCTGATTCCGATTTCCCTGCGCGGTCCGACGGCATATTTCATAGCGCCGTGGAGTCTCGGGGCGAAGAGAAAACCGATACCGATTTCGTGGATACATTCTTCCACAATTTCCGGTCCGACACTGATATTCACTCCCAGGGCTTCAAGGACATCGGCGCTTCCGCATCCGCTGGAGACGGCCCGGTTTCCATGCTTTGCCACGGTGATACCTGCCGCTGCTACCACGAAGGCGGCGGTCGTAGAGATGTTGAATGTATTCATTTCGTCTCCTCCGGTTCCGCAGGTATCCACGATAATCGATGAACGGGCATCGATCATCGTAGCCTTCTGTCTCATGATTCTGGCGGCGCCAGTAACCTCTGAGACCGTTTCGCCCTTAATCCTCAGGGCGGTGATGAAGGCCGCGATCTGGGCAGGTGTTGCTGTACCCTCCATCACTTCATCCATTACTCCCATCATCTCCTGTTCTTTCAAATTTTCTTTATTAACTACTTTTCCTATTGCTTCTTTAATCATTATAAAAACTCCTTTCTTTAATTTTTCCTCATCTCCAGAAAATTCTTGATAATCCGTTTTCCATTCGGTGTAAGAATTGATTCTGGATGAAACTGTATTCCTTCCACTGGATATTCCAGGTGCCTGACACCCATAACTTCTCCCTCCTCCGTTTCAGCGCTGATTTCAAGGCACGGCGGAATGGAATCTCGATTCAGGATCAGGGAATGATAACGACCCGCTATGAAAGGGCTGGAAAGTCCCTTGAAAATTGTCTGTCCATCGTTGATGATTCCAGAGGTTTTGCCGTGCATGAGCCTGTCAGCCCTGACGACATCGGCGCCAAAGGCATAGCCGATGGCCTGGTGACCCAGGCATATTCCCATGATGGAAATTGTTTTATGGAAATGTTTGATTATATCCACCGTGAGTCCCGCTTCTTTCGGTGAGCCGGGACCGGGAGACAGAAAAATTGCCTGCGGCCGCAGTCCCTCAATTTCTTCAATGGTGATCCTGTCATTGCGGTGGACCACAACTTCTTCACCAAGCTGTCCAAGATACTGAACAAGGTTGTACGTAAAGGAATCGTAATTATCGATCATTAAAATCATATCTTTTTCTCCATTATCAATTTTGACAGTCTCGTAAAAAGTCGAAATATGCATAATTTTGTCATTCCCGTGAAAACGGGAATCCAGTCTTTTCAAATGCTTAGCCATATATGGATTCCCGCCTACGCGGGAATGACAGACTTTTTACGAATGCATCAATTTTTTGTTATTTCAAATTCCGATGCAGCCAGCCTGATGGCCTGCATCATTCCCTCGGCCTTATTGACGGTCTCTTCATATTCCGCATCGGGGTCGGAATCTGCGACAATTCCAGCCCCCACCTGAATGGAAACCTTCCCATCCTTGACCACAATGGTTCTTATGGTAATGCACAAATCCATATTACCTGTAAAGCTGAAGTAGCCAACTGCCCCTCCGTATGGCCCCCTCCTGGTATGCTCCAGCTCATCGATGATTTCCATAGCCCTGATCTTCGGCGCTCCCGACAGGGTGCCTGCCGGGAAGGTGGCTTTCAGGACATCGAAGCAATCTTTACCCCGGGCCAATTGAGCCTGAATATTGGAGACAAGGTGCATGACATGGGAATACCGTTCTACAGCCATCAGTTGATTGACCTGAACGCTGCCGATCCGTGCAATCCTTCCCAGGTCGTTTCTTCCCAGATCGACGAGCATGACATGTTCCGCCCTCTCCTTTGGGTCCTGCAGGAGTTCGTTGGCGAGGCTCCTGTCTTCCTGCTCATTTTTTCCCCTTCTTCTCGTTCCGGCGATGGGCCTGAGTTCCACGACCCCTTCTTCAAGGCGGACCATGACTTCCGGGGAAGACCCGATGAGGATAAGATCATCAAGCTTCAGGTAAAAAAGGTATGGCGAGGGATTGATATAGCGAAGAGCCCGGTAGAGATCTATGGGATCCATGTCATTTCTTCCTTGAAACCGTTGCGAGAGGACAACCTGGATTATATCGCCTGAAACGATGTATTCCCTGGCCTTTTTAACCATGTCCTTATACTCATCCGGCGTCATATTGGACTGAAGAGAAACACTGTCTCCTGCCTTTTGAGGGAGATTTTCCTTTTCGAGGGGGGCTTTCATCATCCCGACCATTTCATCGATCTTTTTAATACTCTCTTCGTAGAGCGCGCGAAGGTCTTCTCTGCCTTCGGTGGATGCACAGGCCACCATCTTGATGGTGTGCCGGACATTGTCAAAGATCATCAGAGTGTCGGTTATGAGGAACGCAGCATCATCGGTATTTAAATCATCCGCGGCCCCGGTGGGAAGCCTTTCAAAGTATCGCACCATATCGTAACCTAAAAATCCCACCGCACCACCGTAAAACCGCGGGAGACCCTCCATGGGGACGGGTCGGTACCTCTCCATCAAGCCTTTCAGGAACTTCAGAGGATCTCCGCCGTGCTTATGGCGTTCAATGTTCCCATTTTTCTGAATCAGGACATCCTTTCCTCTTACCCTGAAAATGACGTGGGGGTCAGATCCTAAAAAAGTATAGCGCCCCCATTTTTCGCCGCCTTCCACGCTTTCCAGAAGAAAGACGTGAGACTTGGATTTCAGTTTCATGAGGGCTGAGACAGGGGTTTCCGTGTCGGCCAGGACTTCCCTGAAAATGGGGATCAGATTTCCCTTTTTTGCAAGTTTTTCAAAAGTTTCAAAATCCGGGTAATACATGTGTAAGTACTCCTTTGACGGTATTGTAATAAGTCGTGTTTCCCTTTCCATGGTGCTCATTTCATACGTCTTCCCTCCCCTGGTGGGAGGGAGAACGTTTTTAACTTTTTGGAATAAATCTTTTTCTGTTCTCAAAATAAAAAAGGGCCGTGATAATTCACGGCCCTTTTGCATCTAACATTAATGATAAAAAACAAAAAAGCCGTGGAGATACGGAAAGATTCTCCACGGCTTATTATCTGTTTAATTTAAAAATTTAGCGGTAGACAAACCTCCCCATCGAATTTTGCCAGCACCACCAGTTGTTTGTTCTTGATATTGTATTTTTCATATATTTACCAGTTGTTTGAATATCTGTTCTTATAACAGGGTGTGAACTTCGTGTCAATATATAAATTATTTTTGTTTTGGAAGAGAGAAGCTGGTGTGACTCCTTTTCCCGGGTTAAGAGAAGGTCAAATTAGAAAACTTGACCTTCTCTATATAAGGATCGCAAAAACTTAGTACTTTTGCTGCAGTTCTACAGGCTCACGTGGATTTAACTGATTCGGTTTCACAGGAATTTCCGGAATTCCTGTTTTTATCTGAGCTTGTCCACTTATACCTATAGCGCCCTCAGGAAGTGTTTCTGTCCTTGTGGGAGATTTCACTGTTCTGATAGTTTTTACTGAAATTTTGCCTGCAGCTTTTAAGCATGCCAGAGTTGTAATCTTTGCATTATTTCCTTCCTGTGATTCTGCTACCTGATTCCACATATCTATAACTGCTTTGATATTAGCTTTCCCATTAACTTTTAAATTGCTTTTGTAAATAGCAGTTCCGCCCGATTTTTGCAGCCTTCTGCGCGGATCAAATTTCCATATTGTAGCACCACCCCATTTTTTACCGTTTATATAAAGGTAAACACCGGCACTTTTTGGATTTTTGTTTGTCCATACAGAGTTTGGCAGTTTGCCCTTTCCGCTATTTCTGATTTTAACTACAACATTACAATTGGTATCTAATGATATTTTATCAACAAGCAGGTCGGGTTTTGCTAATCTCACTATTTTGCCTGGTTTAACAACTGCACCGGGGATTGGAGAGACTTCCGGACGAACTTTGCCTTCAGTTACAGGTCTTTTTTTGCATTTCAGACTTCGAGTTTTTCTGTTGTTTCTCTCATTTGATTCGGCTACCTGTTTTGTATGATCGATTGTTGCCGTTATCCTGGCAGATTTTGCTACTTTTAAATTGCTTTTGTAAATAGCAACTCCGCCCGGTTTTTGCAGCCTTCTGCGCGGATCAAATTTCCAGATGGTGGCTCCGCCCCATCCTTTGCCATTGACTTTGAGATAGACACTTGAGCTTTTCGGATAGTGTCTGGTCCAAACACTGTCTGCAATACTGCCCTTGCCATTGTTTTTAACCCTGACAACGACATTGCAATTTCTGTTCAAATATACCCTGTCAATGACCAGATCGGGTTTTGCTAATCTCACTATTTTGCCTGGTTTAACTACTGTACCAGGAATTGGAGAGACTTCCGGACGAACTCTTCTTTCAGTCCTGACATCAGAAGCTTCTCTGTCTTCGGCTACGGGTCTTTTTTTGCATTTCAGTCTGAGAGTTTTTCTGTTGTTTCTCTCATTTGATTCGGCTACCTGTTTTGTATGATCGATTGTTGCCGTTATCCTGGCAGATTTTGCTACCTTTAAATTGCTTTTGTAAATAGCGGTTCCGCCCGGTTTTTGCAGCCTTCTGCGCGGATCAAGTTTCCAGATGGTGGCTCCTCCCCATCCTTTGCCGTTGACTTTGAGGTAGACACTTGAGCTTTTTGGATAGTGTTTAGTCCAGACAGTCTTCGGAACCCTGCCTTTTCCTGCATTTTTTACTCTTACAATTACGTTGCAGTTTCTATCAAGATAGATTTTATCTATTTTCAGGTCAGGTTTTGCATGCCTATGGGCACCGGCTCCAGTAGCCGCTCCTGCGACTCCTGCTCCAGCTTTTCCAACTTGTTTGTAAACTGTATTTCCTATTTTTATATAACCTGCACCGACTGTACGCGCAGTTCCTTTTACTATCTTATATTCTGTTTCCCCTATATATATCAACCCCTTGCCGGCTATTCTCCCGACAAGCATTCCGTTTTCGAAAATCTCTCCTCCAACTGCTACATAACCTCTCAGCACATTTTGTTGAACTCGGTAAATTGTCTTACCTATTATTATACATCCTTCCCCTGTTGCTTTTGCTTGATTTTTTACTACTTTATAAAGTGTATTCCCTACCCTCGCATATCCTCTTCCGAGAGATTTTCCCACATTCTTCCCTTTATGAAAGATCTTATTCCCTTTTTTTACATATTTTTTTCCTTTATGAGTAACCTTTTTGACAGCCTTCTTTCCTTTATGATAAACTTTTTTTGTACCATTTTTGATATCACTTCCTATTCCGGCATAACCGTTTGTAGTGACTACCATTATAAACAAAACAGCAATGGCAAGAGCCATAATCTTTGCTATATGTTTATAGCTTTTCATAAGACCTCCTTTTTGTTCTTTTAATATCATTTTGTGTTTTATTAATCGTCTACTTGTCCATAAACTGAAGTAAAAACTCGTTTTTTGCGGAGCAAGCATAGAGAATTAATTTTTGTCTGTCAAGAGGATTTCTTCCATCACAAAGCATGTTTAAGGCCGATGGGGGCATCGGCCCCTACATTATAGTAGGGCCTGTTCCCCGAACAGGCCGATGCTGTGTATCTGAATAGTGTCCAGAAAAATCAATAAGTTATATTAAATTCGGCCAAACGAGTTACTTGAAAGTCGGAAATTCCTCCTTCCCGCTTCAATTGAATATTCCATTAAACGTTACTTAACGTTTCTTTTAAAAACCCTTCCGTTTTGACTTCTGATAGCCAGTTTAAATGATCTTTGCTATCAGGAATATCCATTTATAATCAAGAAGTTAC
>Ga0209121_10005050_pt1 | contig 12095 bp, 11 predicted proteins | sample Cruoilmetagenom3_FD_187292 | JGI IMG/M metagenome (GOLD analysis project Ga0209121, IMG submission 187292) | Oil polluted marine microbial communities from Coal Oil Point, Santa Barbara, California, USA - Sample 3 (SPAdes) (version 2) | ecosystem: Environmental > Aquatic > Marine > Oil seeps ... | reverse complement strand
CATGATGTACTCCATGAACGAAAGGGTTCAACTTGGCAGCTGCAGGTCAGTGCCTATCAGAAACTCAGGGTCTCACCAGAGTGGGTATCCGAAACGCTTCAAATTAGCGGCTTTTCCGTTCACATCGAGCCAGGCCTCGGAGGTATGGTTCGTGTTATCGCAACACGCATCTAACATTGTGTTCGAGGGGTATCAATTGGAAACAACAAGATCATTTTGGCTCCTATAATGGGAAATCGCTTAGAAGATCTTCTCGCCGGCAGTCCAAGAGAGTGCTTCAAGGTAACTGAAGGAGATAGAGAATGGATTGATGCTAAGCCGATTTGATTTCATTCCCGATAAAGGAAACATTGTTTGGTTTAACTTCGATCCCAGCACAACTAATGTTTTAGATGTAGATTTTACGAAAGCTGTTCATGCATAATCTATGCTTGACGTCATGTGGGTTGATTCCACTCAATAGTTTCAAATAACAAGTTGTTGAGTGGAATCAACGACTAATTTCTTAGACGGTAAGCTCGACGTCAGTCGCAATCCTCGGTTCAATCTCAGAGAGAATTTCTGGGTAAGCGTCAAGAATATCTGTAAAAATATCTTTGTGCTTTGGTGTTTCTAGTGTAACGACAAAAGCGTATTTAATTATTTCAGCCTTGGTGCCACTAATGTCCGCTCCTGAGTCTCTTGCCATGTAGTGTATTTCGAATGCGGGATCATCTAAACTACTCCCCAGCTTATTTTTTTCTTCATGTAAAACCGTTTCCCATTTAGCTGCGTCCCTTCGGAGCTCGGCTTCAGCCGCTTTTTTTACCTGTTGAAAAAATTGCTCTGGCTTACCTCCTTTTTTGGGTTTCCAAGCGATTTCTACACCTGCTTTTGTATACATTGAGGTATCTTGTGGGTCTACACTTGTTGAAAAGCAGCATGTGGCTTTTATTTTAAATTTTCCGTTAATGCCGGACTTTGGTAGCGGGACGGGAACCCTTAAGTATTTCCCTGGATACAGCTCTCCTTGATAAAGGATTTTAGCGACCCCTTCGGGAGATTGAATAAGCTCATCCACGCTTTGGATAACTTTTCCCCAGCCTATATGGCCTTTTTCCTGCTTATTTCTCTTAGCTGAGTTGACTAATAATGCTTTAATCGCTAGCGGCGATATGCCGTGACCAAAAAGGGCTCGCACGCCTACCGCTTTTCGTAAAAGATACGGAGCCGCAAAACTTGTACCTTGCTGTGGCACAGGCTCTGGGTGCGCCCCTTCATTTAAGACATGAAAGTATTGATGATGTGATCCGCCAAATGCTAACAAGTCGGGTTTTACCCTCCCAGGAGCTCTGCCAGGACCAGTGGCACTATATGATGCTCTTTCCCACTTAATATCAGATCGGTCAGAAGCACCAACGGCTATTGCATTTACACTGTCAGATGGAACTTGAATTCTATTCAATCCAAGCTGAGCATCACCTTCGCCGTTATTTCCTGCTGCAATTGTTAAAAATGTTTCTCCATCAGCTAGATAGGAGTCTAAAAGTGATGTCCATGGATGAATTTCATCATCGTCAATAGGTAGGTCTGGCCCTAGGCTAATATTAATAAATTCATATTGGCGTGAAATTAGAATATCTTCAATGTGTGTTAATGTTCGATAAAGCTCGAGAGGATCTTCGCCGCTAATTTTGCTATCTAAAATTCGATGATGATCAACGAATGAATATGGTCGTGGCGCTTCGGTGTCATGGGGCAGGGGGCCAAATAAAAAAGCAGAAGTAACACCTAGGCCATGAGAGGGACCGTCGATGCAGTCATTTGCGGAGGAGTCTGAGAGCCGGTATTCATTTAACCAGGCTCCTATAGCATGTGAAGCGGGAAGCCCTCCATCTAAAATGGCAACGCGTACATCTGATGTAAGAGGCGGCGCAGTTGGTAGTTTGGCTTTTGATGACCCTGGCAGTGAGCGAACTAGTGGTTGAAATGATCTTAGCGGCGGTACTGGTCTAACTACCCTCACAAATGAGTGTTTAGCCAGGTCAATTGTTCTGCCCGGATTTCCTCTTACTGGAATAAACCATAAATTAGAAATATCCAAAGAAAGATCATCTCGCACGCTAAATCCTAGGCTTTGAGCGTATGAGGTAAATGACTGTTTTATAAAGTCAGATGATCCTCCAGGGATTAATTGAACCCCAACTTCAAAATATTCTGATGCTGACGAAGAGTTTTGTTTTAATTTTGAGCTTGCGGGGATAGTTTCAAAGCTCCATATCTTCATTAGATCCTTGATGGCGTAGGAATCTTTTGTAAGTTGATTTAGCTTTCTTTCAAAGCCAGAAAATTCTTCAATTTTTCCTGCAATAAATAAACTTGTGGATGGGGATTTTTCCGGCCTCCCTTTTCTCGTCCATTTGTCAGGCTTGACTTCTTCGGCTTTACTTCCTATAGATCTCACTCCCATATCGCGGAGGAGTTGCTTTGGGAAGTGTCCTTTAGCGATATAAGATGGATGGAGTGTCATTTTTGCCACTACATATCCTCTAGGACATAGGTTGCCATTCAAAGCCGAAAGATCTTCAGTTACCTTCTGCATCTGGGGGCTCAATCTACCGACAACCTCATCAACTGTGTATAGGTCCCTGTTTTGCGGGTTCATCTTGGGGGGAGGTGTCATTTTCGCAAGCACCTCTGCTTTGCCTATTAAATAATTTGTTTTTTTGGCCACTATCACGTCCTTATAACTGAGTTTCGCTTAATTTTTTACGTATGGTATCTCTACTTACGCCCAGAAGTTTTGCGGCTTTTAGTTTTGAGAAGCCGAACTCAGACACCAGCTTTACCGCCAATGAAATTCGATCTGGCCTTGATAAACTATTAATATCTGAGAATAAATATTGGACAATTTTTTCCTCAAAACCATCAGGGGATATTAGCTTTAGTCGACGTAGTTTATTGATTGTGCGCTTAATATTACTGAAGGATTCTCCCCTCTGGCTATCTATAAGAAGTTCCAGTACTGGAGAAAATTCTTCAATGTCATCATCCAGGAATCTAATCACTGCTTCTTTTACATTTTTGTCGCTAGGGGGGGGGAACGTAATATCTAAATCAAAGCGGCGCCATAAAGCAGGATCAACTAGCTCAGGATGATTTGTAGCAGCTATCAATAGTCCTGATGATGGCCAGTCTTCAAGCTCTTGAAGCATAATGTTAACTAGCCGCTTAAGCTCTCCGACATCCGACTCGTCACTTCTCCGCTTCGCGATGGCATCTATTTCGTCTAAAAATAAGACGCAAGGATGGCTTTTAGCAAAATCGATAACCGACCGAAGGTTGCTGCCGGTTTTACCAAGCAAGCTGCTCATAACTGACGTTAGGTCTAGCACGTAGAGTGGCAATTCAAGTTTATGTGCGAGCCAGCTTGCAGTCATAGTCTTGCCAACACCTGGCGGCCCTTGGAATATCACTGAGCTTGCGGGTTTCAAGCCTTTCAATTCAAGCGCTTCTATGTGGTCTCTTTCTTGAATGATTTGTTGGAATTGGCCACTTAAAGAAGGGTCAAGCAAGGGGGGGGATTCCAATCTATGCTGAATTGGCCGTAGAAAGGAAATGTCGTGCCCTTGTAGAGTTTCATCTTCAGGAGGCGCAATTTTTCGCATAACTCCATTGGATCTAGCTGGGTCTGATTTTAATAGTTCCTCCAGTTTGGACGCATGTTCAGGGTCATTCTTTCGCGCCTTGCGAACCAGCTTGGCAAGATACAGCCTAACATCGGAAGATTTACCTTCCAGTGCCAGTCTTGCAACCTGAAGCACCTCGTCTGAGCTCATTACACCACACCTAAAAGTGACTAGTTTATATTAATATTTTACATTTTAGTCATAAGTGTAGTTTGGGTCTATAAAAACAATAGTATTTTATGTATTTTTTGGTGGCCAGAAGTTGACCTGCGTGACTAAATCAGTCACTAGCTTTGAAGGGAGCAGCCTTTCGAGGGATACCCCAATAGCACTGAAAGAGATAGTACTCCTCGGGGCGTGAACCTTGCGGAAAACCGCTTAATCGCGTTTTCGACATCGAGCAAAGACTCAAGGTCATTCTTTGCGGTGTTTTTAGTGCGGTTTTCGGTACATTCTAGGTCAGCCTTCCATTCCTGAATCTGTTTCGCGTCCATATCCTTTAAGCGATCTCTTAGTGGTTTAGTCACTGGTGAGTCTCTCCCCACCAAGGTAGTGTTTGTATATCAATATGTACTGCTCGTCGGTAATAGCCCCCTAGCGTCGCGGCCCATCGACAAAGGCTTGGAGCTTGTCCAGTGATAGCGTACGAGATGTAGCGGAGGCCAATGTAGCGGTATACCTTTCAACTTCAGGCGTTTCTACCCGAAACAGTGCTTTGGCTTCGATGTACGGAGAAAGATAATGCCCACAAAGAGACGATCAACGCTGAAGTTCATATTGCTTATTATGCTCTATAATGCATAACTTAACGCAGGGAAGGGCCATAAATGCCCAAGCTTATCAGCCAAAATGCGCGCAAACTCACAGCCGCTCAGTTTCAACAGCTCAGCGACGTGCCACCAGAAATAGAATGGTCCGCCAATATCGATTGCAGGCACACCCGTGCCGCCGATCAAAACGACACCAAAGAACTCACATCCTTTCTAGGCATCCAAAAACACGATGAACTACGGCTGGTGACTCGCGCCCATATCATTGCCTGGCGCAAAAATCTGGAATCGAGAGCTTACGAAGCGGCAACGATCCGCCGCAAACTCTCTGCTTTATCCTCATTGTTCAACCGCCTGCGCGAATGCAGCGCAGTCACTGATAATCAAAGCAACGGCGTCAAACGACCGAAGGCAAATAATAATGAAGGCGAAACCCCTGCGCTTGGCGATGCACAAGCTCGCCTATTATTAAATGCCCCACTGAAAAACACCTTTAAGGGCAAACGGAACCTGGCCATCCTGGCGACTTTGCTGTACCACGGTCTGCGCCGTGATGAACTCTGCCAGTTGCAGGTCAAGGACGTACAGAGCCGAAAAGGCGTGCCTTTTTTAGAGGTTTTTGGCAAAGGTTCCAAAATACGTTGTGTGCCCCTGCATTCCCATGCGGGCCGACTAATCGTCGATTATTTGGATGAAGCTGGTCATGGAGACGCGTCCTCCTCTCCCCTGTTTCGCCCTACTCGAAACAATCACACGAAAAAACTGGATAAAGCCTTGGATACAAGCACGATCTATCGCCTGGTTAAAAATCACGGTGAGAAGTGTGGGATTACTAAAGAAGTGATTGGGCTTTGCGCGCACTCTATGCGTGCAAAGCCGTGACTAATGCACTGGACCATCAGGCAGATATTGCTAAGGTGAAAGAGTGGCTGTGGCATGCAAATATTTCAACTACTATGCTTTATGACCGCTGTGCCAGTAAGGCGGAAGACTCGCCTACGTTTAGGGTGAAGTATTAGTAAGGTGGCGGGTAAGCGACCGCCCTATCCGTTATATCGACACAAGATATTCCTGCTCTTCTCTTGATTGCCAAATTAACAGGCACTAAAGTCTGTATATGTGTAAGAATTAATAGGAATTAATTCCTGTTAATAACAAGCAAGTTATAAACCTTAATTAGTTACAAACTCTTCTATGCCTTTAATGCCTTGCTTAAAGCAAGCTGGTTAACATCTCCTCAGAATATTCAACTAAATCGGCTCCCTTGCGTACCTTGGCAATGTAGTCAGGGTTAGCTATAAAAGGCCTACCAATAGCGATTAAATCGAACTTATCTTCACGTATTGCATGGCTAGCGGTTTGGGGCGTATATCGTCCTACTCCCACGAGGGTTTTATTGTATCGAGAGCGTATATAACTTGATGCGTTGCCACCCAAGTAGTCAAACTCCATGCTGTCATCAAAGATACCTACATGTAAAAAAGCTAAGTGACGCTGTTCTAATGCAGGTAATAAATAGTCGAACACGTCACGGTCTTTTTCATTTCCTTGGATATTGAAATACGCCCCTGGGCTTAAACGAACCGCTGTACGCTCATTCCCTATTTTGGAAATAATGGCGTCAACAACGGCCAGAGGAAATTTAGCCATATTTTCAGGTGTGATGCCATATTCGTCGGTACGGCGATTGCTTTCATGATGTAAAAATTGATCAATTAAGTATCCATTACCCCCATGTATCTCTACCCCATCAAAGCCCGCTTTAATCGCATTATCTGCAGCTTGGGCATAATCTTTAGTGAGTTGAATAATGTCATCATGCGTTGCTTCTTTAGGTATTTGATACGTTAACTCGCGCATTCTGGGCACGGTACCGTCAATTCCAACCGCTGAAGGGGCTATAGCTGCACCGCCACCATAAAAGTTAGGGGGTGCTACTCGTCCGGTATGCCATAACTGCGCAAATATTTTGCCACCACGTTGATATACCGCGCTTGTTACGTTTACCCAACCTTCAATTTGTTTGTCAGAAAAAAGCCCCGGGGTATTGGGGTAGCCTTGGCCATCAGGCCGTATGATGATGGCTTCAGAAATAATTAAACCTGCTTCAGCCCGTTTTTCATAATAGTCAGCCATGGCTTGTGTGGGCACCAATTCATCGTCGGCCATGCAGCGTGTCAGTGGAGCCATTAAAATTTTATTTTGTAAGGTGAGGGTGCTGTTTAAGGTAAAAGGTTGAAATAAGTTGTCGGTCATGGGGGAGCCCTTTCTTGAATAAGCATTCAATATACTCTTTGTTGAATGCCCATTCAAGTATCTATTTTTGAATAATCGTTCAAAAATAGATACAATTAAAAAACATTCCGGATGAAGATATGAAAAACGAATGCGTAATACTGAGTTCGATAAAGAAAAAGTCTTGAGGTCAGCTATGACCGCCTTTATGCATAAAGGTTATGCCAAAACAAGTATGCAAGACTTAACAAAAACGACGGGTTTACATCCTGGCTCGATATATGGCGCCTTTGAGAATAAGAGGGGTTTGCTTATTGCCGCACTAGGACAATATAAAAAAGATAGAAATACCGAGTTCGAAAAATTTTTTGCAGGTAAAGGGCCTGTTTTAACTAAGTTTAAGGCCTATTTAGACCATATTGTTCAAGAGTGCCTCAGTTGTGATGCCGCTCAAGCTTGTTTATTAACTAAAGCGTTAAATGAAATAGCGGAACAAGACGATGAAATTCAAACCCTGATCACTGAAAATTTAACCCGTTGGCAAATTTCCATTAGTGAACAGTTTGAACTGGCTAAGGCTAATAATGAGCTTTGCTCTCCAAAAGATAGTCTTCATTTAGCGCGCTACTTTGTTATGGGGATTTATGGTCTACGAACCTTTGCCCAAACACATCCAGAGCCAAAAGTTTTAAGGCAACTTGCTGCACAGTTATACCAAGATGTTTTCAAATCAAAAGGGTCAGAGTGATTGATATACAAGGTGTGACGATCTATCTGGCGGCGTTTAGTTAAAGAGCGAGGTTATTCTCAGGCACTGGTATACTAGGTATTAAATGGCAGCCGTAAAGCTCTGCGGGGTGAAAGCCACAGGATAGCGCTGGAGTTAGGCCTGAAGGATGAAAAAAAGGCGGTTATAAAGAGGAGGTTATTCAGTGAATTATAAGTAAAAAGCCCGGCAACAACTGCTTGCTACCGGGCTCTATGTGTAGGCGACACCTACGATGTGGTGTCTGAAAGTATCGCCTCTCCCTAGTCCCCAGTCAAGCTCAAACCATGCTATTGCTGTTGATCGACTCCATTCGAGGTGTGCTCGTGCCCGCGAACCCGCCATACATATGAGTTGTTGTGGCTGCAATTTGTCCGAATTAGCGATATCTGCATCGAGTTCGATTGCAGGGAGATACTATGCACAAAAATCCAGCGCGGAAGCTCAAGGCCTCCGCCGTCAAAAATATCTGTAAGTTCCCTTCCACCAAATCATTCGGCGGCCCTTCTCACCTGTCATTCAATATGATATTGGTCGAGTCTCTACTGGAGAAAGACTACTGCTTTCACTTGGAATTCGACTCAAATGTACTGCAGTACTTCCCTCAGCCAAGAAAGTTTTTTCTGTCTAGCCAAACGCTTTGTAATCGTGCGTATACCCCGGATTTTGTGGTGCATTACCGGGATGGTCGTAAAGCCTATATTGAAGTTAAAAAAGACTCTTCTGCGCTAGACAAGCCCTACTTGTTGAAACTGGAGTTGGCTGCCATCGAAATGGAACGTGATGGATACGAATTTCGATTGGTCGAGGAGTCCCAGATTCGTATAGAGCCGCTGTTAAGTAACCTCAAACGACTCCAGCGTTACCGTAAAGAACAAGATCGAAATGCTGAGTCTTTTGTGCGGCTAAGAGAAAGTGTGCCCCACCCAGAAACACTCAGTGATCTGTTGGGCAATCCTTTGGGTATAAAAGCGGAAACAATATATGGATTGGTTGCTACAGGGCGTGTGAAAACAAATTTGTCGGTGGCAAGGCTTTCAGTGAATTCCGAGGTGGCTTATGAATAACGCAGGCCGGTGGATTGCAGGATTCGCAGTACAGTTTTCGTCCGGTGATATGCAAGGTATTTGGATTATTCGTCGAGTAAATGGTTCTAACGTTACTTTCGCAGATATTGAGGGCTCCTCGGTTGTATCGAGGCCTGTGGATAAGCTAGAAGAGGATATCGAATCAGGTAATGTCCATTTTCTTGCTGAAAGCCGCTATAACGGCGAAATCGTTTTACAAAACTTGGCCGAAAAAGACCAAATAGAAACGGCTAGGAAGTACGCGTATGTAAAAGCATATCTCGAATCTGAGGAGAAAAAACGATCTAGGAAAAAGCTCGAAATAATTATTTCTAAAGCGGCCAAGGAAATGGGTGATCATAAGCCGCCTTCCTGGAACACATTTAATGGCTGGCTAAAACAGTACATGAATGCAGGAAATAAGTTGCGCGGACTCTACCCAAATCATTACAAAAAAGGCAACCGAACGCAAAAACTAGATGATCGTGTGTATAAGATTATTCAGTCTGTAAAGCCTTTCTACTACAAAAAAGGCCAGGTAATAATGAGTACCATCTATAGAATGGTCGAAGCTAAAATACTTGAGCATAACTTAGAAAACCCATCCGATATGCTGAATGTGCCCTCATTTAGCACGGTTAAATATCAGGTGATGAAGGCCTCTTACCAAGAATTTGTTCGTGGGCGTGTTGGCCGAAAGCAGGCCAAGTACGAGTTTTCCAATGTTGGTGAGCCCCCAAAGACATCCCAAATCCTTGAGCGGGTTGAGGCAGATCACACCCCGTTGGATATAAACGTTCTTCATGACGACAGAAAAACACTACTTGGTAGGCCGACATTAACCATCCTTATTGATCACTATTCTCGCATGGTAATGGGGTTCCAGGTTTCATTTGAAGAGCCATCGTATGCTTCAGCCTCAATGGCTATCAGTTGTGCCATTTTGCCGAAAGAGTCAGTTTTGGAGTTTTATGGTGTTCAGGGATGCTGGCCTGCGTGCGGAATTATGGAATCTATGGTGGCGGATAATGGCTCGGAATTCTGGAGCGATAATATGGACCTCGCAATAGGAGAACTGGGTTCCGTGCTTCAGTATGCGCCAGTTCGAAGTCCCAATTATAAGGGAGTCGTGGAGAGGTTTTTTCGTACACTCAGGACTATGTTGATAGATGCCCTGCCAGGCAAAACCAATGGCGTTGGTAATGGATCGGACGAATACAACGCGCAGTCAGAGGCAAAATTATCATTAACTGAATTTAAGAAGATATTCCTAAATTGGCTTGTAAATATATATCATCTTGAGCCCACGGGAGGCTCCGTTAAATCGCCTTTAGATTTGTGGAATGAATCTGCTCGAACCTTGCCTGAAGTAGAGCTAAATCCGAAACGGATAGAAACCATTCTAATGGCTTCCGATACCCGAACTTTGCATCGCGATGGAATTCAATTCGAAAAGCTGAATTACAACTCCAACAGCCTTAAGGATATTTATCGTCGCGAAGGAACAACCAGTCTGACGATAAAGTATAGTCCTTTCAATATTGGTTACATCTATGTATATGACGTACTAAACCGAATATACATTCAGGTTCCGTGTGTGGATTATGAGTACGCTAAAAACCTCTCACTTTATGCTCACAAGATCATCCGCAAGCACGCTAGTGCTAAGCGTAAGGTCTATCAGGACAATGCCGTATTGCAGAAGGCCAAGGTGGAAATATTTGCCAATATTGAAGCGCTTCATGAGAAAAATGTAAGGCGTAAAAGTCAAGTTACTGCTAAAAAGGCCGCCAGAATCGAAGGCAGTGGAGTGCCGGTATTGCCTACAGTTCACACCGAGCCAGAACCTATTCTTGTCCAAAATAATCTCTCACAAGAAGAGCTTGATGATTGGGAGATTTGGTAGTGGAAGCAAAAGCTAAATTCCCTTTTATTGTAACCAATTCAATCAAGAGGATATATAACGTACTTGATGAGCTAAGAACTGTTGGTTATTTGGAGGAAGGTGATACGAATTGCCTGATTACCGGGGAGTCTGGTTCCGGAAAATCTGAACTGGTTAAACGTTACGCGGAAAGGTATCCCCGGCAGGAGTTGGAGGAGTTTACCTATATTCCCGTGGTATATGTAAAGCTCAGTTCTCCTCAAAGCTCGAAAGCATTTGCTGTGCAGATATTAAGGGGAATTGGAGACCCGCAAGAAGGCAAAGGGGCAAAGACCAAAGAAGAACTGTTCGAGCGAATTCAAATACTCTGTCGAGAGTGCCGTGTGGAGCTGATTATTTTGGATGAAGTACAAACCGTCATTCAGAATCGTTCCAGCGGGGTTGTCGCGAGCATTTCAGACTGGTTTAAGGATTTAATGAACGACACCAACGTACCTATTGTTATGGTTGGAATGCCTTGGTGTCTTGGATTCGTACAGGACAATGATCAGCTTGATACTCGGGTGGGCTATCGATATTACTTAGAAAGCTTTCGGGTTTCCGAAAGATTTGATCAGTATATAAAGTTTATTTCTTTATTCAGTCGGAATTTTGACTTTGATGAAAAGTTTTCTCTGTCTGAACTGGAAAATGCATATCGACTATTTGCCTATAGCTCCGGTGTAGTACGCGCCACTGTTGGCCAGATAATTAAAGCTACGAATATCGCAAAATCAAGGAATCAAGGTGTTGACTTGGAATGCTTTCAAGAGGCGTTGCGCTCCCGCGGCATAAAGGACGAGAGCAATGTGTTTATAATTCCGGTAAAAAAACTTGAGCTCAGAGAAATAGTTGATAAATCCCGTTGGGTTCAGCAGAAATCATATCGGAAAGAGCGCTTCAAAAGTGCGGAATATAAGATTTATACGCTAAATGATAAGATGGAACTGCAAGTCGGTCGTGAGGACTAGCCTAATGTTATTCTCAAGGCCGCATCGTCATTCTCATGAAAGTTTCGATGCGCACTATGCATCTCGAAATATCGCTGATTTGCGTCTAAAAGACTATCTCCCCCTGTTTTCAACCTTAAGGGACGACGTAGATAAAGAGTTTTACAATGTTATATTTTCTTTTGGGCTATATGGTGAGCTATTGGGCGCCTCTAAAAACAGTGACTTTCATGTGAGAGCAAGGAAGTCCCGCACGGAGAGGCGTGGTGTATAAGGCATACACGAGGATTCAAGTGCGGAACCGATGCAGCTATCGCGTGAAAAGCGCATTAAGGGTGCTCAGGAAATATTTTCAAATCCCGGGCAGTGGTAGGCGTGGATACATGGGCTCAATAATGATTTTTAGGGCTGTTCTGGGCTTGATCGAATGCTGGGAAGTGATGTCGTTGGGCTGGTGGATGTGCGGCGATACATTGATGATCAAAAAAATTGATGTTACTAAGGTTTGAGATAGGATTGCTTTATTTGACGTCTATGGATAGGTCTTAAATAGTAATGCTTGCGATGTGATGATTTTTCAGGGTAAGCGCCAATCCAATCACGCCCTGCCCATAATCTAACAAAGCCTTAAGATACCTCCCTTTCTGACTATGGAGGTTTCAAATGATTCGACGCAGCAAAGAAGAATGGCAGGCCCTGATACAAGCCCAAAAAA
>Ga0209121_10005049_pt1 | contig 12097 bp, 10 predicted proteins | sample Cruoilmetagenom3_FD_187292 | JGI IMG/M metagenome (GOLD analysis project Ga0209121, IMG submission 187292) | Oil polluted marine microbial communities from Coal Oil Point, Santa Barbara, California, USA - Sample 3 (SPAdes) (version 2) | ecosystem: Environmental > Aquatic > Marine > Oil seeps ... | reverse complement strand
GTGGGTCGTGCAGGCTTCGAACCTGCGACCTGCTGATTAAGAGTCAGCTGCTCTACCAAGCTGAGCTAACGACCCACTTTCTCTTTGTAGTGTTTTTGTTACTATTATATAAATTTTTTGGCGCGCCTGGAGGGATTCGAACCCCCAACCATCGGATTCGAAGTCCGCCGCTCTATCCAACTGAGCTACAGGCGCTTACATTTTTTTTTCATTGAAATAATAGATATTCTTTATTACCCTTGAAAGTGTCTTTTTAATTATTATTATTTCTCTCTATCTTTACTTTTCAAAATAAGACTTTTAAATGTACAAATTGAAGATAATTTATCATTTAAAAGTAGTTTATATTAGATTCTCGGACTTGAAACTTTAAACTATTCTTTTTAACCTTAATCAGTCGTAAAACTTATTTATAATAAAAAGGAAAAATTTATAATCAAATGGAGCGGATGACGGGGCTCGAACCCGTGACCTTCACCTTGGCAAGGTGACGTTCTACCAACTGAACCACATCCGCATTTAATAATCTGGGGTGAACGACGGGATTCGAACCCGCGACCTCAGGAGCCACAATCCTGCGCTCTAACCAAGCTGAGCTACGCTCACCATTAACTTAATTATCTCAAACTACAAAAAATATTTCAATTCAAAAAATGTCAATTGTCATTTAAAAATTAAAAGTAGACACTTTTTTGTAAATTTAAAGGAAAAATAGAGCAAGGTTTTAGCCTTGCATATTAAAGCAACCCTAAAGGGTTGCCCTACATATTAACTAAGGGTTGCCCTACTTCTATATCCTCTCTCCTGGTGGGAGAGGGAAAGGGAGAGGGTTAAAATGTCTTTGAAAATATACCACAAAGCTATTGATAAAACTTTTTTTAATGAAATAAAAAATAATGGCGCGCCTGGAGGGATTCGAACCCCCGACCTACGGATTAGAAGTCCGTAGCTCTATCCAACTGAGCTACAGGCGCATATAATTTGAATTTATTATTTTATCTAATTATATCAATTTTTTTAAGAAAAATTTTAACATTGTTATTATGCAAATTTTCCTAATTTTTAATTATATTTCTCTTCTTAAGATATACAAATAAATCTTTCCTGAATCTTATTATAGTAAACAAAGTTAAAACCAATCCAAAAAGAAGATAATATACAGATTTAGAATTAATCCAGAGATAAATAGTTCCTCCTAAGAATCCTGCAATTGCCCCAACTGAAGCTTCTTTTAAGATTAGTGCAATTAATACTCCACCTACCAAACAAGGAATAAGTACTATAGGATTTATCATACTCATCACACCTAAAGTTGTTCCAACTCCCTTTCCACCAATAAAATTTAGATATAGAGGCCAGTTATGACCTGCAACAGCTGCTATACCAGTTAAAAGATGGATTATTTCATTTGAACTAAATTTTTGAGCTAAAAATACTGCTAAGACTCCCTTTGCTACATCTAAAAGGCCACCTAAAAGACCAATTGGTAAACTTACATTTCTTGCAGCATTTAATCCACCAACATTTCCGCTTCCTATATTTCTTATATCCTTACCTGTAAAAAGTTTAACTACAATATAAACATTAGGTATTGAACCTAATAAGTATCCCAATATCACTAATGAACCTGATAATAATATCTCCAAGATATCCCCTTTTTAAAAATCTATAATTAAGATTAGGTTAATATATAAAGTTAAAAAATACTAAGTTATTTTATATATTTTAAACTTTAAAAAAGATTAGATCTATGAGCTAACACTTTATTTAATTCCTATCTTCTTTCCACCCTTATAATATATATCAAGGGCTTTATTAATATCCTTTATAGAATGAGTCGCCATCACATGATTTCTAATCCTGTTTGTATTTTTTGGAATAGCCGGATAAAGAATTGGACAAACATATATGCCATTGTCATTTACAAATCTTGCAAGCTCCAATGTTCTTTCTTCATCTCCTATTAGAATTGGAACTACTGCAGTTTCACTATTCATTGTATTATAGCCCATTTCAATTAATCCCCGATTAAATAATTTTGTATTCTCTCTCAACTTTTCATATCTCCATGTTTCTTTCTCCATAACATTCAAAGTCGCTAAAGCTGCAGCAACTGCTGATGGTGGAAGACTTGCAGAAAATACAAAACCCCTTGAAATATGTTTTAAATAATCAATTAAATCTTTATTACCAGCAACATAACCACCGACACTTGGTATTGTTTTACTCAGTGTCCCCATCTTAATATCTACACTTCCATCGATATTAAAATGTTCTTCTATTCCCCTTCCAGTTTCTCCTAACACTCCTAATGCGTGAGCTTCATCTATCATTACATCTGCTCCATACTTATAAGCTAATTTTATTATATTTGGAAGATCAGCAATATCTCCATCCATACTAAAAACTGCATCTACTATAATTAACTTTATATTATAATCTTTGTTCTTCTCTAAAATCCGTTCTAAATGTTTCATATTATTATGTTTATAAGTTCTAAAATGAGCTCCAGATAACATACAACCATCAATAATACTGGCGTGATCAAGTTTGTCCATTACAACAATATCTTTTGGACCTGTCAGACTTGAAATTGAAGACAAGTTTGCAACATAACCACTACTATATGTAATTGCTGCCTCTGTTTTTTTAAATTCAGCTATCTTCTCTTCCAGTTTCATGTGTAATGTTGTAGTTCCTGCTAATAATCTAACACCACCTGCAGCTGAGCCATATTTATCAATTGCATTTTTAGCAGCTTGTATTATATCTGGATGGTCTGAAATACCTAAATAACTATAAGAGGCAAGGTTAATAAACTCTTTTCCCTCAACAATTACTTTCGCACGTGAAGGACCTTGAATCTCTTTCATATAAAAATATCTATTAGCATTTTTTGCATCTTTTAACCTCTGAGCAAAAAGTATAATTTTTTCTGATTTCTCAATCATTATTCCTCCATTAATTTTAATAATTATTTACTTAAAAAAATCCCAAAAAAACCAAAAAAATAATTTAAAAAAAATTAAGCAAAAAGCTTACTAAAAATTTTATCTACAAATGAATCAAGCTCATCTCTACTATCACTGCTCATCTCATTTAAATATTTTTCATATATTAGAAAGTCATTTAAAAAAAGCTCATTATCAATATCGAGGTCTTCATCTAACTGAAATGTACCTAAAATCATTGCAGCAAGAGAACTAATTTTCAATTTACTTTTTTTCTTAAATTCCTTAAGATTTTTTATTAATTTAATCTTTAAAAATTCATTTTTTATTTTTTTAATTTCCAAAAATAGACTCATCATATAATAAGTGCAATACTCCATTGGTCTTCTAACTCCATCAGCTTTTTTGGAAATTCTTTTTAAAAGTTTTGAATATGATTTTTTTCTCCCCTCACCCACTTCTTTTAGCATTAATTTTTTAAAATCTCTCCATCTCTTATTTTCAATATCTTCTCCCAATAACTCTATGAGCAATTCTCTTGCTTTTGGAAAGGGATAAAACAAAACCTTTGAGCGCCCTTTCCCTCTTTTATAACCAAGTACATACTTATGAGAAACCAGGTCTTTCCTCTCTAAAAGTCTTAGCATATCATAAGCTGTATATTTACTTACACCAAGCTTCTCGGCTAAATCAGTATAATGAACATATCCATTTGCATCACTACATAATTTTAAAAATTTTGACAGAAACTCTATTTGTCTCCCTGTAATTTTCATCTTAGAAATGTAGCTCGTTTTCCATTTCCTTAAGGGAGTTGGTGAGAGCTATCCTCCTTTTTATTAATTTTACACCTCTAAAATTCGTGAAATTAAATTTATATATTAAAATAACTAAAAATAATGTTTTAAATTCTATATTAATTGAATGAATTAATCAAATACTTAGATTTATAAAATAAGTCTCACTTTACCTTAAATAATCTTCGATTTTTAAAATAAAATGGAGCGGGAAACGGGCCTCGAACCCGCGACCTTCAGCTTGGAAGGCTGACGCTCTAGCCAACTGAGCTACTCCCGCTCATTAGTTAAACATATTATACCAAAAACATATTATACTAAATTAATCAAAATTAAACAGATTTCTTCTCAGCCATTCAAGAGCACCTTCTATCTTCAACCATACTGTAAATAGAAAGAAAATCGCAACGTTTTGTATGGTCGGGGCGAGAGGATTTGAACCTCCGACCTCTTGCTCCCAAAGCAAGCGCGCTAAACCAAACTGCGCTACGCCCCGATTTATTTTTATGTCTCACTATAACTTCTGTAACTACTAAATTTTAATAAATTCTCCCCACTATAAAAATTATTAATATTTACTATAAGTAATTATTAATATTTTTCAATTTATATCAAGTGAATTTAATTTTTAGACTAAAAATAATTATAATAAATAATAAAGCAAAATTAAAAAATATCTACACTTACAATTCTGAATAATTTTTTTAAAGCCTTTGCTCTATGACTTATCTTATTTTTTTCTTCTATTCCTATTTGAGCCATTGTATATGAGTGACTCTCAGGTACAAAAATAGGATCATACCCAAAACCACTTTCACCATTTGGTGAGAAATCTATTTTCCCCTCACATTTTCCTTGTGACATAAAAAATCTGTCATTTGGTAGATACAAAACAGCCACGCAATGAAATCTTGCTGTTCTTTCTATAAAGGGACAGTCTTTCATTAGATTTAAGACCTTTTGGACATTTTCTAAATCAGTAGAACCCTCACCTGCATATCTTGCAGATTTTATACCAGGTTCTCCTCTTAAATAATCTATTTCAAGTCCTGAATCCTCGGCTAATGTTGGTTTCTTTGTAAAGTTTGCTATTGTTTTAGCCTTCTTTAAGGCATTTTCTTCGTAACTATTTACTGATTCTTCTATTTTTGGCCAGTCTTTAAAATCCAAATAGGTTAGCCATCTAATATTCTTATTAGATAAAATCGATTTTATTTCTTTAATCTTACCTCTATTTTTTGATGCAATAACTATCTCAATTTGTTTATTCGTACACATATCATTTGTTCTCAAATTTTATATGGAAGTGATGGTTAAAATAAATATCCAAATATTTTTTTATATCACTTTTTTAATTTATCTATATCCTTATCTATTAAATCTCTTTGAATCTCAATTATCTTTTTTATTCCCTCACCTGCTACTTCTAACATTTTTTGAAATATATCTTTTGATAAGGGTTTATCCTCTGCTGTTATCTGAATCTCAACTATTTCACCTTTTGATGTCATAACAGCATTCATGTCTGCCTGTGCTTTACTATCCTCCTCAAAACAAATATCTAAAAGAATTTCTGTATTAAATAATCCTACACTTGTAGCAGCAACAAAATCTATTATTGGAACAATAGCAATCTCTTTTTTAGAAACTAATCTATTTAAACAGTCATGTAATGCAATATAAGAACCAGTTATTGCTGCAGTTCTTGTTCCACCATCCGCTTGAATAACATCACAATCTATCCAGATTGTTCTCTCTCCTAATTTATCAAGTTCTACAACTGCTCTTAATGATCTCCCTATAAGTCTTTGGATTTCATGTGTTCTACCTTTTATTCTTCCAGTTGTAGAATCTCTGATAGTTCTTGTAGGTGTAGAACGAGGTAACATAGAATATTCCGCGGTTATCCAACCACTTCCTTGACCCCTTAGAAATTGAGGTACTCTATCTTCAACACTTGCTGCACATATTAATTTTGTTTTTCCTACCTCTATTAAAACTGAACCTTCTGCATATTCTATATAATTTCTTTTAATTTTAATTTTTCTAAGTTCATATGGTTTTCTTCCATCTATCCTTTTCATATTTATCCCCTTACTAAATTTATTAAGAATTTATAAAGATTATATCATTAATATATATACTATTTAATCTTAGTATTTGTAATTTTCTCTCATAAAAGCATAGAATTTATAAAATTTTTAATATAAAAAAGATAAAAATGAATATTTCTAATAAAAAATAATATTGGATACCTTTTTACTAATTTCAATAGGATAAATCTCGTATCAAAACCTGATGCCAAAAATAAGTCTCATGTCAAGACCTAACCCCATAAAAGCTAACAAAAAAAGGAGCTCTTAGCTTAATTTAAAAGCTCCTTAAGTTAATCACTCATAACTTATGTAAAAAGAACTTGCTGGTAGAGAAGTTTATATAAATCAATATAAATTTGGTGGAGGTGCCGGGAATCGAACCCGGGTCCGAAGAAACCTATCAGAAGTATCTACAAGTTTATTCTGTATTAAAATTCGCTATTTGGTTTATATACAGAAATACATAACCAACTGCTATTCCAAGTATCTTTTCACTCTCATCTTCCTCAGAAGTAAAGATGTGAGATAGTCTACTACCGGCATTCACTAAAGTCCGTAGACAAAACTTTAAGAATGTAGCCTTTTTAGGCTAGTGCGTATGCAGGTTCTGCATTTATATGTTTTTCCAGCTTCTTACGAGGATCTGGTCCTCGACTTGCAACTTTTGCTTCAATTTCTCCGTCGAAGCCAATTCACCCCCACACAATAATTATACAACTTTTTTACATTATTTTAAAGTGAAGTTGAATAAAACCTAAAAATTATAGATTATAGAAATTTATAAGACTTTTCTTAGTTCTTTTAAAGTTCTTTCTTGTTCTCTTTCTTGATCCTTTTTTATGATATCTCTTCTCCTATCATACTTCTTTTTACCTTTTGCTAAACCTAATTCTACTTTTACATATTTACCCTTAAGATATATTTTTAATGGAATTATTGTATAACCTCTTTGTGTTGTTCTACCCATTATTCTATTTATTTCTCTTTTTTTTAGAAGAAGCTTCCTGTCTTTATCAGGTACTATCCTTTCATATCCAATTTTATTATAGGGACTGATATGAAGACTGTGTAATATAACTTCACCATCTTTTACAGTAGCATAACTATCTTTAAAATTCACATTTCTATTTCGAACAGATTTTACCTCAGAACCTTTTAATACTATTCCAGCTTCATATTTTTCCTCAATAATGTAATCTCTATATGCTTTTCTATTAGTTGCAATTATCACTTTATCAATCATATTTTTACTCATTCCAAATATTACTAAATAGAGGCCATGCTTGTAATGATGAGGAACTTTTAACTTCATTTATGAGCTCCAGGGCAATTTTTTTTGCTATTTCTAATTGTTCATCTTCATCAGTTTCACTATTATCGTCAATAATGATATCGGGAGTAATTCCTATTTCCTCTATGCTTCTTTCAGAAGGTAGATAATAATTTCCAGTTGTAAATTTTATAGCTGAACCATCAGAAAGAGAAAATATCTTTTGAACTTTACCTTTTCCAAAAGTGGTATTTCCAACTAATTTTGCTCTATTGTGATCTTGCATTGCTCCAGCAAAAATTTCTGAAGCTGAGGCTGACCACTTATCAACAATAACAACTAAAGGAAATTGAGCATATGGTGTATCTTTCCCTCTATATGTTATAGTATCTGTTTTTTCTTTCACTATTACAATATTTCCTCTGTCAATGAAAAGTTGACCTAAATTAACTGCATCTAAAAGAAGACCACCGGTATTTCCACGTAAATCTAAAATTAGTGCTTCTATACCTTGATCAGATAATTCTTCTAGTTCATTTTTTAATCTATTTGCTCCTCCTTCAATAAATCCAATATATCTAACATGCCCTATTTTGTTATTTAGGATTTCAATTATTAAATTAGGAATTTCTATTTCTTCTCTTATAAGCTCTTTAGTAAATTTTTCATTTGTCTCAGGTCTAAAAAATGTTATAGTAACTTTTGTACCAGTTTTACCTCTAATTAGTGCTACTACTTCATCAATATTTTTACCCTCAATTGATTGTCCATCTACACTTATTATTACATCATCAGCTTTAATTCCAGCTCTATAAGCCGGTGTATTTTCCATTGGTTTAACTACAACAATTTTTTCTTCTACCTGATTTACATACATGCCAACACCAGAAATGTGTCCTGAGTAGTTTTCCATCATAATCCTATAATTTTCTGGATAAAAGAAATATGCATATTTGTCACCTAAGCTTTTAATCATAGATTCATTTCCATATATAATAAGGTCTTCCATTTTAATTACATCTTTCTTTTCTCTTAGCTTTCTTATTAATTCCTTTATAGAATCTAAAGAGTCCTCTGGATATTTGTCTTTAATTTTTTCTAACTCATCTTTATCATGTTCTGATAAAAGTTCGGGATATTTTTCATCAGTGCTTTTAATTATCCCCTCAAAAGCTGAGGTAATTAATTCTTCTCTTTTAATATCATACAGGTATTCTTTCTCAATACTATCAATAACATCATTAATTGGAGAAATATTAATATCTGATTTTATAGTTACTACTTCTTTTATTTTTTCAGGTATTTTAAATAATTGTTGCTCTATATTACAACCAATACTGAAAGTAATAATTGAAAATATCAATGTAGATAAAATTATTATATAAATTCTATTTTTTGCTTTTTTTATAGATATTTTTTTTACCATAATAAAAATTTCTTTTTTTAAAAATTTATCTAAAAAATATACCATTTATAATTCTACCAAAAATCACTATAGAATCCTGAATAAAAATAGCTTTATTAAAAATTAGATATTTCATTAAGCATGGTGTGAATTAGAGATAATAAAAAACAAGAAAAAGGGTGTAAATTAGAAGTAATTTAAAGGATTTTTTGCAACTCCATTTATCCTGACTTCAAAATGAAGGTGAGACCCTGTACTAAATCCAGTTGAACCTATATATGCTATTACCTGTCCAGCCTTAACAGATTGTCCATTAGAGATAATGATTCTCGAGCAGTGAGCATATAATGTTGAGTACCCACCACCATGATAAATTACGAGATAATTCCCGTAGCCACCTCCCCACCCGAAAGTGATTTTAACAACTTCACCACTTGCAGCTGCAAATATTGGTGATCCATACGGAACTGCGATGTCTATTCCGTAATGAAAAGCTCTGCGGGGATAATTCCTGTAACCAAACCCAGAAGATATCCTTCCACGAACAGTTGGCCATAAAAACTTTCCTGAAAAGCTACCTTCTCTTAAGCTAGCTAAATATGCTTCAATCATTTTTGCTTCTGCTTCTTGCTGTCTCAGTAAGTACTCAAGTTGTGTAGTATTTTTCTTTGCACTTGCTAATAGATTGAATTTCTGATTATAAATTTCCTGAAGATCGCTTCTCTTTTTTTCAGTAATACTAATTAATGTGGTCTGTCTTTCAACCAAATGTTCATAGTAATCTCTTTCCTTTTCAATCTCTTTCTTCTCCACTATAATGTTATTTCTTGTTTTTAATACATTTTCAACAATTATCGCATCTTTATCAGCAACTACATTCACTAATTTCCATCTATTAATAAAATCCTGTAAATCTATGGGTTCAGAAAGGATTGAAATAATACCTTCTTCTTTACCTTTATATATCTCTACTAACCTATTGACTAAAACTGCATATTTTTCTCTAAGTTCATTTTCAAGTAGAATAATTTTATTCTTTTTCTTTTCTAAGTCCCACTCAATTCCTCTTATTTCTGAGTTAAGCTCATCAAGCTTGGCTAAATGGTCATCTAAATCTGCTTGAATCTCGTTTATCTCACCTTCTACATTATTAACTTGAGTCTGAAATTCCTTTTCTTTTTGCTTGGAAAGGTTTATTTGATTTTTAGTTTTTTCTTGTTCATTCTTAATTTGTTCGAGCTTTTGTTCGGGATTTGAATATATATTATTGTTATTACCATAAGCAGTATTAGAGAAAAGGAAGATAAAAATTAGGGTTAAAGAGAAAGCGCAAATTAAATTCTTTTTCAATTTTGTTTTCATTGATCTCGTAATATGTGATTTTTATTATCAAGAACTGGCAACAATATACTAAGAATTATATTCTATCTTCTTTATTAAAATCCTCTTATTACAAATTATCAGTAGTAATTACCTTTTCTATTTATAACTAATATTATATTTTAACAAATCTTCTGAGTGCAATTAAACTACCAACTGCTCCAATTAACATTCCTGTTACAAAAAGTAATAGAAAAATTTGAAATTGTAATGGATTTGTACCTATTATAGCAAAATTCAATGGTAAGGGAAAAAGATTATTAAATGCATTCTCCAATTTTTTTAGAAATGACATATTGATTATAAAAATCAAACCTATTGCAATTAATGCTCCCATTATTCCTTGAACTGTTCCCTCAATTATGAATGGCCAACGCACATACCAATTTGATGCTCCAACAAGTTTCATTACCTCTATTTCTTTTTTTCTTGAAATGATAGAAAGACGTATTGTGTTAAAAATTAAAATAATTGAAGATACAAAGAGAAGTGCAATTATAAGAAATGTTATAATTTTAATAGTGTTGGTGACTCTAAAAAACTTACCTACATAATCCTTTCCATAGGTTATATCATTAATCCATTTCCAATAATATTCTTTTTTTTCTTTTTCTTCTTCCTCCCCTTCTTCAGGTGTTGTTAAATCAAATATTTTCCCATCCTTAAACCTATTTGCAACATCTTCAACCGTTTGCGGATTTTTAAAACTTATTTCAAATGAAGCTGGGAGAGTTTCTGGATCTATTATCTCAAATACTGAGCTATTTTCATCAAAACCTTCCATTAATTTTTTCATTGCTTCTTCTTTACTACGATATTCAACATTTTCAATCTCATTCCAGGATCTTATCTCATCTTTATATTTATGAAGAAATTCTTCAGAAATATCATCTTCAAGATAAACACTTATTTCAACCTCTTTTTCAATAGCCTTTATAATTTGTCTGGAATCATAAATAACTATGGCAATAGTACCAACCATAAGTAGCGATATCACAACCTGAATAATGGCTACAGAAGTCATAACAAAATTTCTTCGAATACTTAAATAAGCCTCTCTAAAAAATAGTCTTGGATTAATTCTCATAATATGTTTTGTTATAAATTATTAGTTTCAAAACCGTAGAGTCCCCTTTTCTGGTCTCTAACTATTTGTCCATTATCTAATTCTATTACTCTTTTTTTCATCATGTCAACCAGAGACCAATCATGTGTTGCCATTACAACTGTTGTCCCGGTGTTATTTATTCGAGCAAGCAATTTAATAATTTCCAGTGAGATATCGGGGTCAATATTACCAGTTGGCTCATCTGCCAAAAGTAGTGGCGGTCTATTTATAAAAGCTCTTGCAATGGAGACTCTCTGCTGTTCACCACTACTTAGTTGCTTGGGATAGTTATCCGTTTTATTCTCTAATCCAACCAATTTTAAAATTTGTGGAACTTTAGTTTTCATTTCATATTTAGGTTTGCCTAAAACTTCAAGAGCAAAAGCAATATTTTCATAAGTGGTCTTATTTGGAAGTAACTTAAAGTCTTCAAATACACACCCAATATTCCTTCTTAAAAATGGAATCATTTTTCTGTGAAGTTTGCATATATTTTTTCCAGCTATATAAATTTTTCCAGAAGATGGCTCAAACTCCTTCAGAATTAATCTTATTATAGTAGATTTTCCGGATCCACTTGGTCCAATAAGAAAAACAAATTCACCTTTTTTAATTTCAAATGAAATATCCCTTACTGAATAGTCTTCCTCTTCATAGAGTTTAGTAACATTTTTAAATTCTATTAAACCTTCATCCATAAATTACCTCTAATATTAATTTAGTTTCAAATTATACCAATTTTTTTTAACTTTTGATATTTTTTAAGAAAATATTAATATCTCCATCTAAAACCTCTGTTACCTTGGTTACTTCTAATCCAGTTCTATGATCTTTTATCATTTTATATGGGTGTAAAATATAGCTTCTGATTTGACTACCCCATGCTATTTCTTTTTTTTGTTTATGAAGTTTTTCTTTCTTTATTTCTCTTAAATCAATCTCTCTTTGATGTAGTCTTGAAATTAAAATTGTGAGGGCAGTTCTACGATTTAGTGTTTGGGATCTCTCCTTCTGACACTGAACAATGATCCCGGTTGGTAAATGTGTTATTCTAACTGCTGAATCTGTGACATTAACATGCTGTCCTCCA
>Ga0209121_10005048_pt1 | contig 12102 bp, 12 predicted proteins | sample Cruoilmetagenom3_FD_187292 | JGI IMG/M metagenome (GOLD analysis project Ga0209121, IMG submission 187292) | Oil polluted marine microbial communities from Coal Oil Point, Santa Barbara, California, USA - Sample 3 (SPAdes) (version 2) | ecosystem: Environmental > Aquatic > Marine > Oil seeps ... | reverse complement strand
TGCGTCGTAAACAACCGTGCGTTCAGCCAAGATGATGTCCCTAACGCAAATGTCTTGGCCGACTCCCCCACAAGTGCCAAAATGCAAGTAGAAACAGGGTCGCCAGGTTAGGATGGCGTATTGACAACTGGCAGCTGCTCTGATTTTGCCAACACCACCATGCAGGAAGATAGCATCAAGACTGCGGATCCCCACCTCGATGGTCTGAATAAACCAATCTCCAACTGGCGACTTTTGCAACTTTGAGTTGTCGATACTGTAGAATGGAAGCACCGATCTCCACTCGGCCTTCGATGATATCTGCACAACAAAAGGCTGACTTCCTATCTTTTCCATGGTAATCTCCTGAGGCTGTAATATAGTCACCCACGATTTCGGCTACTTGTTAAATGCAGTGCTGCATATCACTCATCGTCCCTCATTCTACCCGTTACCCAGGGCCTCCGCCAGCAATGCGTCGGCTGCTGCCTCGTCCATCTCGCCGAAGACCGCGCCCAGGAGGTTGTCGCGCGCGGCGGCGGTCACCAGACCACTCACTTGGTCGCCTTCCAGCGCTGCCAGTCCAGCTTCGAAGGCGGCAATGACCTCCTCACTCACAGCACAGGTTACGGTCAGGGCTGCGCGATCTCATCTATTCGAGATTCTAGCAGCGCCACGCCTTCGGGATTCTCGGGCAGCGGTTCAGATGATTTGGCCGCAGGAATGATAAAGGTATCAACAAGGTATCGCGATGTAGTGCCGGAGAACTCACCTGTGATGACCACCACCATTTCGAGATCCGGTATCACGACAATGCGCTGGCCTCCATATCCGAGTGCCGCGTAACCACCATTGCTGAGACGCCACCATTGATATCCGTAATGGGGATCGGCGACAGAGGCCGCGATCCAGTCTGCCGGGACGATTTGCTGGCCATTCCAGGCGCCGCCTTCCAAATAGAGATACCCAAACCTGGCCATAGCGCGTGGTGTTATATTGAGGCCACCGCCTCCAAAGGCGACCCCCTCTGGGGCAGACTGCCAGTCCCAATGCCCAGAAGAAACGCCGAGCGGCTCAAAGAGATACATTCGGGCAAATTCCCGCGTGCTCATCCCGGTGGCCTCTTCCAGAACCGCGGCCAGGAGTTGTGGATCGCCCGTGCTGTAGTTGAACGTGGCTCCCGGCTCCGTCGCCATGGGTCTGTCGAGCACGAACTGCACCCAGTCTCGGCTGCCCATCATCTGCCACAGGATGTTGTCCGCAGAGGCATAAGAGACCGACGATTCCGGCCAATCCAGCCCAGATCGCATCAGCAGAAGATGCTCCACCGTCATCGTCCGTTTGCGCGGGTCGTCGTTGGCGATGTCACGATCGGGGAAGAAGCCCAGCACCTTGTCGTCCAGATCGAGGTACCCCTCTTTGATAGCGATGCCAACTAGCGCGGAGAGAAAGCTCTTGGTACAGGATAATATGGAGTGCTTGCGGCTTTGGCGATAAGGGTGGAAGTATGCCTCTGTTACCATGTAGCCATTACGTATGATTAGCACGCTATGAACGTCGGCGTTTTGCTGCTCGATGTAGTCGAACATGGCAAGCAACATTTCCGAGTCTATCCCCTGTTCCTCGGGCGTGGAGAGCCTCAGGTCCCAGAAAGGAATTGGCGTCGGAGTCGGCGTGGGGATCGGTGTTGATGTTGGCGTGGGGGTCGGTGTTGATATCGGCGTTGATGTCGGAGTCAGGGTTGGCGTTAAGGTTGGGGTTGGCGCCGGGGTCGCCTGGACACAACCTGAAGCAAGAGCGACAATGGTGCATAGGAGCAAAAGCCGTTTCAGGGGCAAGTCAATCATGCTGCGTACATTCATCCTAACCCGGACAAGCCGGAACCAAAAGGCTTTTTGCCACGAATTACGCGAATTTTCACTAAATTTCTCTTTTTCGTGTTAAGTAGTGTTTCCAAGTTCTTGAGAATGATAGAGAACAAGTATTGATCTCATTTTGGCTCCTCGCACGCGGCATCCACCGCTGCTACTGAAGTGAATCTCGTTGCACGTTGTATTCTGCGGCCATGCGTTCGTAGAACTCAATGCTCTCGACGATCATCTCTCGAATGGGTAGGTGATACGGGCACTTTTCCTCGCATTCGCCACACTGAATGCAGTTCTCCGCGCTCTCAACCATGTTCTTCACATATCCCCAGGAGAAGAACCACTCGGGAGGTCATTCTCCATATAATCCAGGCAAAGTCATTAATGAGTGGAATGTGAGGGTGGGTCAGTCTCCATAGAGGAGTCCTGCTACCCAGCCAATCCCCAGCTCGTGGAGTTTGCCCGCCGTGGGCGCTCCTGTTTCCTTGTCCCAGCCGCGCATCTCGTAGTACAGGTCCAGGGCCTGGGCCATATCCTCGGCCGGCACCTTCGCCCCCTCGTTCGGACCTGACTTGAGCGGAGTGGAGAAGCGCCAGTGAGCCACGTCATCCTCGGCAGTGAACCCCTCCCGGTAGTTGAAAGCGCGGGCCATCGCCAACGCCCTTTCTCCCACCTTCATCAGTTCAAAGACGGAACTGTTCCAGCCGGTCACATCTTGTATGATGTCGCGCATCCGTTCCTTGTCGTCATAGTTCATGAAAAAGCACAGCCCCAGGCAGTTCCAAAATACTTGCCAGTCAATGTGGTACTTGGCCAGGCGCACCTTCTCCGGGCCCAGGTAGTCACGCGGCAGAGGTTCCAAGATGCCCAGGGACTGCACGCTCTGAATATCTCTCCCCGGCTCGTAGTAATGGTCACGTATATTGTGCTGGTGATCGGCGCCGGTGGGGGACGTGGCGTAGCCCAAACCGAGGGCGAATCTGCTACGGGGGTCGTACGCAGGAGGGACCTCCTGCCCCTTGACCTGCATGGCATACCGCTCTGTCCCTCGGCCGATCCTCTTTGCCGCTCGCAGAGAGCCCTCGGCCAGCAGGTCCCCAAAGCCCTGCCGGTGCGCGATCTGCTCGACCAGGGTGGTTAAGGCTAGCGCGTTGCCGAAGTGCAGTTCAAGCCCCCCTGTGTCCTCCTGCTTCAGAAGCCCCCGCTCAAAGCACTCCATAGCCCAGGCAATCGTCACGCCGGTGGAGATGGTGTCCAGCCCATAAGCGTTGCAGAGCTGATTTGCATAGGCAATCGCCTCGAGGTCATCAATGCCACAGCAGGAACCCAGGGAGGCTAGTGCCTCGTACTCTGGGCCACCGTAGGTCGGGTCCACCTCGTAGCGACCCGTAACCTTCACCTTGCGCTTGCAGGTGAGGGGGCAGGAGAAACATGTGCCTCGACCCACCAGGATGGTTTCCGCCATCGTTTCCCCCGTGATCTTTTTCGCTCCCTCGAAGGAACCTTCCTGGAAGTTGCGGGTGGGTAATGCACCCTCTTCGCTGATGTACGACAGGGCAAAACTGGTGCCATACTTTTGGAACCTTCCCCCATGCTCCCGGTAGTCGTCGCGCGTCCGGCTTGCCATCTGAAGTACCTGGTCCCGATCGGCGAGCTCCACTCTGCCGGTTCCACGCACGGCGATAGCCCTCAGCTTCTTGGAGCCCATCACCGCACCTAGGCCAGTACGACCCGCGGCATGGTGGAGGTCGTTGAGGATGCAGGCGTAGCGCACCTGGTTCTCACCCGCCAGGCCGCACTGGGTCACGCGGACGCGCTTGTCCCCCAGTTCCTCCTTCAGGATTGTCTCCACCTCGGCGGTCTTTTTGCCCCACAGGTGAGCCCCATCGCGGATCTCCACCTGGTCGTCCTGAATCCACAGGTAAACGGGTTCTTCCGCCTGGCCGGTGACGATGATGGCATCCCAACCGGCGTGTTTCAGCTCCGCCCCCCAGAAGCCGCCCACGTCTGCCTCACCAAAGCCGCCAGTCAGGGGAGATTTGGCCCCCACTGCGTTCCGGCCGCTGCCTATCACGGGTGTGCCAGTCACCACGCCGTTGGCAAAGACGAGCACGTTGCCCGGCCCCAGGGGGTCGGTCCCCGGCTCCATCTCCTTGAGCAAGTAATAGGCGATCACGCCCCAGCCGCCAAAGTAGGTGCGGAAAAAGTGTTCGTCAGGTTCCTCCACACCGATCTGTCGGTTCGATAGATCCATGCGCAGTATTTTGTTGTGAAATCCGCAAGGCATGATAGCCTTCTCACTCTCTTGTGACTGGTTCGCGACGCAAGATCGGCCTGGAATTAGACGGTACGTTTTTGCTCGTCATAATCATATTCGCTCGCAGAGTTTCAAGGCATGTAATGCTTCGAGTGTTGCGTGTACATCATACTCTGCACCATCATCACTTTGCCAGCGTCCATTTTGTAGTTGTAGCCGCATCAATCTAAAAACAGCGCCTTCGATTAACGGGCGGTCTGTTGGTACGTGTGCTGTACGTAACGACGTTATCAACCAGGCCAGGTTACTCGCTGATAGTTCGTCCAGTCTCGTCGCCAGGTAGTTCAGAACACTTTCAGCCGCTTCTATCAAGTTCAAGCGATACCACAACCCACCGGATAGCCAATGTGCGACCAGATATGAAGGTAAGTGACCGTTCTCATCCAAGAATGCAGCCAGAAAACTTGCTCCTTGCATCGCAGCATCAGTGTATTCATCCGACGTTGCCAGCCAATAGCCGCAGTTTGCCGTCAAGTACAGCCTGGCTGATGTTTCCCCTGGCTTTGCCCATGGCGGTGCCAAGTCTGCTACAGCCCTGTCTTCTTCCCACGAGCCGTCTTCCTGCTGATGCTTTGCCAGAAAGTGAATCGCACTGGCGACGCAAGGCACGGTATTGTCCAGCCCAAGCTGTCTAGCTTGGGCTAATCGGAAACATGTTGCATCCAATGAACTGTAATCAGGCGCCCAGAATGGAGACCATCCGCCATCCTCGCGTTGTGCGGATCGAAACTTGTGGATAACTTTCTTTGAAGGTGGCTGATTCTCTAACAAGTACTCAAGTCGTGCCTGTTCGACAGCATCACCATGACCCTCGATAAAGTCAACTGCCATAGACAAATTCACTGTGTCTTTTCCCTCGCCAACAGATCCTCGACCTCCGCCACCCTGATACCCGTCCTCTCCAGCAACAGGTCATAGACTCTCTTGAACGCATCCATTTGCTGCTGCATCATGGTCACCGCGTCGGGGCGCATGCCAAGCTTCTCCGGTCCGTGAGACAACGACAGGACGACGCTACCCAGCCTTTTGGCGCAAGCAGCCACTTCGAAATACGCGATCTGCTCTACCCCGGCTCCCGCCAGCCGTTCGTACTCCTGCAGGATGCGGTGACGCCATCCTGCGCCCTCGAGTGAACTCACCAGTACCAGCGTCCAGGCCAGGTCGAAACGCGAGTCGGATATCTCCAGTTGAGTCCAATCAATCACCACGGCTGATCCATCATCGCGCAGGAGCACGTTCTGGGGATGATAGTCCCAGTGGATGAGCGAGGGTCGCAGACAAGGCACCTGGTCCCGCCGCGCTTCCAACCACTCCATGATGGCCGGAAAACCAGGGCTAGGGAAGAGCGATAGATAAGGGCGGTACGTCTCCAGCCACCGATCCACAAAGATATAGGGGTCCCCCGTGTCGTAGCGCGCCACGTCGTGCACAAAGGGCTCGTCCTGAGCCCTGCCCTGAGCGTAGTCGAAGGGATAGTCGAAGGATCGCCACTCTAGCGCGTGTAACTGGACGAATAGCTCGCAGAACAGGGTCAATAGCTCCCGCTGTTTCTCCTGGGGCGAGCCGAATAAGAGCGGCCACAGCACCTGCCCTTCGATTCTCTCCATAATGACGAACGGCTTGTCGAAGGGTGAGTTCTCGCGCTCCAGGACCAGCACCTGCGGCACGGGGTAACCCGCCTTATGCAGTTGGCTCATACCGTGAAACTCGTGCCCCGACTTGTCGTATGCATCGTCCGCGGGGTAGATGCGCAGGATCAGCTCCTCGCGCCGACGCCTCCCTGCTGGCCCATGCTCTACAGCAAACGAATAGATGTCGCTCTCCCACCCACTGCTGATGGCGGTCAAATCACTGACCTGCACCTCCGGCCTGGTCGGAAAGGCGGTTGCATAATAAGTCTGTAAACGACTCTGCATATCGTCACTCATGGTGTGTCTCTTTTTACGTAGTTATCAAAGCTCACCACCGCCTTACAAGGCCTCCAGTGTTCCACGTCGTCTGGCCTGGAACTCAAACCAACGGAAGAAAGCAAAACCTACCAGCGCGTAGGCTAGCCCAACGGCCAACTCGCCCACCAGCAGCGGCCACACTTCGGCCAGCGGTGCGCCGACCACTAGCATCCGCGCCGACGGGATACCTCGCGCGAGCGGCAACCCGGTGCTGATGGGCGTCGTCCAGCCGGGCAGCAGGGCAACAGGGAACAGAAATCCGCCCAATACATACACAGGTATTTCCAGCGCGTTGACCCACAGTGAGCCCCCCACTTTCAGCGACATAAGGGGGGCAATGACCAGGCCCAAGGATATCAGAGCCAGCACCGTCAGCAGCAGCGACACGGCAAAAAGAAACGGGTGAGCAATCGTCAGCCGGTAGCCGAAGGCGAGCGTCGCCAGTGGATAACTGAAGAGTAGCGAACTGAGAGCCAGCGTCACGTTTGCCAGTGTCTTGCCGGTGATGACCGTCGCCAGGTGAGTGGGACTGCCCACGATTTCCTCCAGCGTCCCGGATTGGCGCTCAAATTCGACGTTGTAGGTGCTGGTGAAGAGGGTTTGGGTCCACAGCCCGCCCATCGCACTGCCGACGATGACGTAGATCGCCTGAAAACTCTCCGTGTCGCGCAGCATATAGATCGCCAGCAGCGCCACGATGAGCGGCTGTACGATGACTAGAAAGATGACAAAGCTATTCACAGCGACTTGCTTGAGCTGTAGACAGAAAACCGTCCACATCAGCCGCAGGTGTGATAGAATCATGCTTCGCCTCCCACCAGGCGCACGTAGGCATCCTCCAGTGTCGGCTCACGGACGAGCACATTGCCAGCCCGCAGGCCCATTGCCTGCAAAGTACTGACCACCGGTGCGACGGTCGCTCCCCCGTTGCTTGAGTGGACCCGCAGTGCCTGTTTCTGATCCCGGTTCTCCACCGATACCATATCCATGCTGTCCAGAGCCCGGATGCACTCTACCGCCTCGGGTGATATGCCGAATGCTTCAACCTCTACCACCGATAGGTCCTGAACGTAACGTTTGAGGCCGGCTGGGGTATCCAGCGCCACGATCTTCCCACGGTTGATGACGGCGATACGCTGACACAGGGCGTCGGCTTCGAACATGTAGTGGGTGGTCAGCAGGATGGTCTTCTCCTCCGCCAGCAGGTTGTGGATAGTAAGTCGCGACGCTCGCGCACCGACCGGATCCAGGCCCAACGTCGGCTCGTCGAGGAAGAGAACCTGAGGGTCATGGAGCAAGGCACGGGCGATGTGCAATCGCTGTTTCATGCCACGTGAGTAGCCCTCAACCTTCTCGTCTTCCCGTCCGTCCAGCCCGACCAGTTCTAGCAGGTAGGGGATGCGCCGCTTCCGCACATCGGGGAGGACGTGGTACAGGTTGGCAAAGTACACCAGGTTGTCGTAGCCGGAGAGTCGCCAATAGAGTCCCCGCTCGCCGCCGAAGACGAAACCGATGCGCGGGCGAATCTCATCCGCCTCTTGCACTATATCGTAGCCCAGGACGCGCGCCTGTCCTGCCGTGGGGATGAGCACCGTAGTCAGCCACCATTTTATCTGCTACTCAGGGCCCTCGCCAGCAACCCGCTGGCCGCTGCCTCGTCCATCTCCCCAAAGACCGCGCCCAGCAGATTCCCGTGCGCGCCAGCGGTCACCAGGCCATCCAGTTGACTGGTCTCCAACGCCGTCAGCCCCGCCGACGCCGCTTCCGCGTTGGGGTACTGCGCCAGCAGCAGTCGCGCCACCGCACTGCCGACGTCGTACCGCGCCAGGACGCCGTCCGTCTCGGGGCCCAATCCCAGCAGGTTTTCGCCCCCCAGCCACAGTTCGTCTTGGATGGAGACTTCCTCGCGGAAGAAGATGGCGCTGCGCTCGACCAACCCATCGGGCGGCAAGCGGTCCATCAGCGCAGGCCGCTTCCCGCCCTCCGGCAGTGCTGCGGAGACTGCCTCCGCAAAGCCCCTAACATCGGCGTCGGGTAACTCCTGGCGGGCGTGGGCGTGCACGTAGTAGCGATCCTGCCAAAAGGCCAGCCTGCGCCCGGGGTCGGCGTCGCCGTCATTGCCAATGTCGACGGGCTCACCCGCAGTGCTGGCGGTGAAAAGGCCGTAAGCATCGGCTGGCGTCGCCAGTTGCCAGACTTCGATGTGCAGCGCCGCCCCCTCCGCGTTTTCGTAGCGTCGCACAGCCACCTGCTCGAAACCGTAGGCGAAGAAAGCCTCGGCCTGGCCGTCAACCAGATCGTAGATGTTCTCAGGGTCGAAGACCTCCATCTCACCGGCGGGTGTCCAGTCCGGGAAAGCATCCGCGCCAGGGAAAACGCTGGCTAGCGATGCGGGCTTGCCCCCGCACCCTGCCAATAACAGCACGAAAATCAATGCCCAGTGGCCGATCTGGGCTTGGGGCTTTGGGCTTTGAGATTTGTCATTTGTCATTTGTCATTTGCTCATTTGTCATTACACACTGATTTCCTCCACCTTGACGTCCTCCAATTCCATCGCCCCCAGCCCCATCTCTGCCGCCGCCTGCACGTAGCCGATGTCCGCCCCGGTCAGGCCGAAGAGGGTGGCCGCCCAGGCATCCGCGGCGACGATGTCGTGGCTGGCGATGACGGTGTTGGTCTGCTGCACGTCGTTCAGGCTGCCGCCGGTCGGGCCGTGAGCAACCAGGATGCGCACAGCGTCCACCACGGTCAGCGTCGGACGCACCAGGCTCGTCAGATCAGCGACGCGCTGGCCCAGGTTGCGGTGAAACTGAGGGGGATCGGTGATCACGCCCATCAGGTTCTTGCACCCCAGGCTCAGCCGGGCCAGCGAGTGATCCTTGGCGATGGGCACGTCAATCAGCACGTCGGTCTCGAGTATGTCCCGGTAGACTTCCCAGGCGGTGATGTCCCGGCCTTCGGGGATGGCGAACTCGCCGAATTTGACCGGGCTCATCACCTCCATCTCGCCCCCGGCGGCCCGCACCGCCTCCCCGATCCCGCTCACGGCGTAGGCCGATTCCGGCGTGCCACCGAGCGGGGTATCCATCACCCGCACCCGCCGCGCTCCGGCTCCCAGGCAGAGGGTGACCAGCGTGGCGACGACGGTGGGGTTGGTCGTCGCCGCGTACTCCGGCGGGTGGTAGTCCACGCAGATGTTGGGCTTGATGATCACGTCGTCGCCGGAGCGGACGAAGCGCTCAATGCCCCCTAGGGCCGTGATCGCAGCCCGGGTGATCGCCGCTGGGTCACTGCCCTGGGCGACGGCCAGGTAAGCCTGGTCGCCGGTTGGGGCGGGCGGCTGCCGGCGACCGGTGGTCCCGGTGGGTTGGGCCGTGCAGCCGGCGCCAAAGAGAGCGACGCCGGCTGCGGCCGCGCCGGTCAACTTGAGGAACTGTCGTCGGGTCAGTCTTGTCATTCCAGAGTCACCTCTATCAGTTCTATGCTGTCCGGGTCGTTGGTGCCCAGGCCCAACTCGGCGCTGTTCGTTAGCCAGCCGTCGGCCAGGTCCGTTGCGGCTGCTGGGTCATACCCTTCGGAAGCCATCACCTCGCTAAGCATCTGGAGGCCAATCGTGTCGTGGGCGACCGGATCGAAGCTCATCAGGATTGAGTTCCCAGTCACGGCCTCGAACCAGCCGTGTCTGGAGATCGGGCAAACCGTCAGTGTGTCGCCAACGATCAGCCGTGTGCGGTCCCTGATCGGCGGCAGCGCATTTAGTTCGACAATGGCAGGCCCCGTGTGTGGCCGGTGAAAAGACGCCGGTCTGTTGAAGGTACCGAAGTGGTTCTTCATGGCGAAGGTGATCCCTGAGTGACTGTGATGTTTGAGGATCGGCATATTGATCAAGGCATCACAGCTCAGCAGGATGTCGCTGAGCAAGATGTCGCTGTCCATCAACGTCCAGCCTGCTGTATAGCGTCCGCCGGTGCCATAGCAGCGCACGCCTGGCCCGTCCTCGTTGATTGTGTAGCCGGCATGCTTTAGCTCGTACATGTCCCGGTCGAAGATAATGATTTGTTCGGGAGGGATTCCCACCGCCTGCAATTGTTCGGTCACCGCCATCACCAGTGGGACATGCGTCCAGAAGTCACTGGTGGTGATTGTGTTGACCTTGATGGCGATGCGCTCGCCGGGGTCGAACAGGGCTGCCCAGGCTTCGCCGGCGTCGTCCAGGCCGGTCAGCGCCGTTATCGAGGCGTTGAGCATCTGCCGGATAGCCTCCGTCGCCAACGTCTCTCCGTTCCACACCCTGGTGTGATGGGTGTGCACGACCTTGCTCGGCCCGTCGGGTGGCGCGACGGTCGGTGCGGCGGTGGGTGTGGCGGTCGGTACAGTGGTGGGCGTGGTGCCTGCCCTGAGCGTAGCCGAAGGGGTGGGCGTAGGCGTGGGTGTGTTGGCTGGCCTGGGCGTGGGGGTCGCCGTGGCGATTCCCTGCCGGGTGGAGCGGCATCCGGCCAACAGGCTGGCTATCGCCGCCAGTCTGATGAACTCCCGCCTGGAGATTCCTTGTGGGGAGGGGCTAGCGCTACGATTGTGTTCTCTTGTCATCGGTCTCTCCTTTTGTCTGGTAGATCGCATCGAAAAAACGCTCAGCAGGCCCGGTCAGCGCATGTTGTAACTCTTTGAAGAGCAATCGAGCAGGGGAACAGGGCCAGTCGTCGGGTAAGAGGGAAAATGGGAGGGCCTGGTCTTCCAGGTTAATGGTGACGAAATCAATCAGGCTCCGCAGACGGGCAGCAAAGCAGTCTTCGTCGTCCAGAGTGCCGGCTTCGAAATGGCGAAGCACCGGCTCATACTCGGCGACGTAGACCCGGTAGCGGTCTCCGAGCGCCGCGAGCTGGGGCCAGGCATGGGACACCAGAGCGCGGGGATCACTCGGCCCCAGGTGCTCGGCCCTGAAGACCTCCAGGTGCTCCCACACGCCAATCTCACGCCACTTCCCCTCAGCCTCCGGCGGGAGTGGGTGAGGGGAGATCCAAGTGCCAGGGGCAAGTGCGCCGAATCTCCAACACTTGAGCGCACTTCGCAGCGCGTCCCGACGCTCTCGGCGTTCCTCGGGGACGGAATAGGTGACTACCGTCCAGTGCCCATCCCACTCGTCGTCGGGTGGGATGAAAGCCCGGTTGCCACCCCGGTGCACATCCTCTAGCCCCAGGCCGGTCAGCCGGTAGAAACTGCGGCGGCCTACCCGCTGGCTCTGCAGCAAGCCCTTGCGCTGCATCCGCGAGACGAGCGCCCGCACCGCCCCCGGGCTGAAGTCCAGGGCGGCCAGAGCCCGGATCAGGCTGCCGATCCAGATTTCCCCTCCACGTGGCAGCACATGCTGTCCGTACAGGGAAAAGATGATCGTGTGCGGGTGCACCTGGGTGCCCAGTCGCTGGCTACTACGTCGTTTTCCCATCTCTCAAAAGTATGACGCTGTACGACCGGTCGTTTCAATGGTGTCACGTATTGTACAGTGAAGCATTCCCTTTGTCAAGTGGGGAGTTGGGGGAAAAGGCCCAGGTGTTTTGACTTTTTGCTGGCGGCGGGCTATACTGTAAACAGTGCACCGTTTACCGATGGGTCATGCCTTAGTAACACCTGCACGGTGTCAAGAGTTGATTACCACGCTTTCAAGCTCAAAGTGACTCTCGCCGATGGCAGTACACTCCGGATCAACGAGCAGTATTACCGTGGTGCCCTGGAGCGATATGCCTAGCTATACGGGCTCGCTTGTCCTGAAGTAGAAAGCCGTCTGGCCTTTCACACTGCTTAATCTATCCTCGCGGTGGGAACATTTTCATCCTGCTCGGCGTCTAGTAGGTGGAGCATGCAATCCCTACACTACACTGATCCCGAAATCTGCAACGATCCCGAAATCTGCAACCTTGAAATCTGAAACCAAAACTGGAGGTGAACCAATGATCAAACTAACCATCATTTTACTAGTCCTCGTGGCTATCCTGAC
>Ga0209121_10005047_pt1 | contig 12103 bp, 11 predicted proteins | sample Cruoilmetagenom3_FD_187292 | JGI IMG/M metagenome (GOLD analysis project Ga0209121, IMG submission 187292) | Oil polluted marine microbial communities from Coal Oil Point, Santa Barbara, California, USA - Sample 3 (SPAdes) (version 2) | ecosystem: Environmental > Aquatic > Marine > Oil seeps ... | reverse complement strand
CCTTCCCAGAGCAGATCGCAGTATGTCGGAAATAGATTTATCTGTTTCACAGAATATCACGTGCAATTTCAACGCAAACTGCGTAATTTTGAGAGAATTTGCTATAACCATTTGCTATAACCAAAGGACATAAACTGTGTTTCGAAACCTTGTATTTTTTATTTTTGTATTTTTTGTTGTCGGGATTTTTGTCGGCCCTGCCCAGGCGCAGATTTCGCTGGCAGGGTCGGCACCAGCCGCCCCTGCCGAAATCGTCCTGCCTGACCCGCTGACACCAGAAGCCGTTCACCAATTGGTGGCGCGCATGTCGGACGATCAGGTGCGCAGCCTGCTGCTGGACCGGCTGGACGCGGTTGCCGCAGCCGAGGCAGCACCACAGGAAAACGTCTCTCTTGTTACGAAACTGAATACCATCTGGGTTGCCTTTTATACGCCGACCCTGGCGGCCGTGCAAAAGCTTCCGGCCCTGATTCCCAAACAACTTGAGGCAATATCGAATTTCGCAGGGCATTACGGCAGCAGCGGTCTGATGTCTCTGCTTGGCTTTACTGCGCTGGCACTGGCCGCCGGTCTGGTGGCGGAATTCCTGATTAACTGGGTCACGCGCCGCTGGCAGCGCACCGAGGTGCCACAGGACGATTCAACCCTTTGGACATCGCTTAACTACCTGTTCCGTCGGCTTATGCGCGATATTTTGGGGTTAATTGGTTTTTATATTGTCCTGCGAACCGTTGGTCTTGCCCTGCTGTCCCCTGAACAATTGAAGATCTCCGGGCCGTTTGTGACCTACCTGATCTGGTTCCCCCGCCTGGGTGCCGCACTGGCGCGGTTCATATTGGCCCCCCAGCGGGCTGACCTGCGTCTGGTGAATGCTGACGATGAAGCCGCAGGGTTTCTCTATCGTAACCTGGTTGGTTTGATCCTTTTGACCGGATTCACCAAATTTTTCCTCGGGTTCGTCCTTGCATCCGGCGTGCCGTTGGCGGAAAGCCGGATTGGCTTTTGGCTGGATTCATCCGTCTATATCTATCTTGGCCTGATCGCCTGGAAGGCCCGGCATGGGCTGATCCAGATCATGCGCGGCACAGACCCGGACCGGACCGAATTTGATGGCAGGATCGCACGCGGCTATCCCTATTACGTGTTGGTTGTTCTGGTTGCATTGTGGGGAACGGTTCAGATCATCTCTGGCCTGGGATACGGTCAGATTCTGCTGACTGGTCCGCATTACACAACGATGTTCTGGCTGCTGACCATGCCTGCGCTGGACACGCTTATCCGCGGTCTGGTGCGTCATCTGGCCCCCCCGATGATCGGTGACGGCCCGGTCGCGCAAGCGGCCTATCGGTCTACCAAACGCGGCTATATCCGCATTGGCCGGGTGCTTGTCGGGGCTTTTGTGCTGCTGATGGTGGCACAGGCCTGGGACATAGACCTGATGAATCTGGCGGCTGCCGGGGTCGGTGAAAGGTTCGCCGCCAATCTGATCGAATTCCTGATGGTCTCTGCCGTCGGCTATGTGATCTTTGAATTGGTGTCGCTATGGATCAACCGGAAGTTGGCGAAAGAACAAACCGCAGGTGGCTCCGCCGATGACGCGGTTGGCGAAGGCGGCGGCGCGGGCGGGTCGCGTCTGACCACGGTTCTGCCGTTAATCCGGATGACGGTGCAGGCCGCCATTGCGGTGATCTTTGGCCTGGTTGCGCTTAGCAGCCTTGGCATCGATACAACCCCGCTTTTGGCTGGTGCTGGTATCCTTGGTCTGGCCATTGGTTTTGGCGCTCAGAAACTGGTCACCGATATTGTGTCCGGCATCTTCTTTCTGGTCGACGATGCGTTTCGCGTTGGTGAATATGTCGATATTGGCGGCACCATGGGCACGGTCGAAAAAATCTCGATCCGCTCGATGCAGCTGCGCCACCATCGCGGGCTGGTGCACACCATCCCCTATGGCGAAATCCCCAAGCTGACCAACTTTAGCCGCGACTGGGTGATCATGAAGCTGATGTTCACGGTGCCGTTTGATACCGACCCCAACAAGGTCAAGAAGATCTTCAAAAAGATCGGTGCTGAAATGATGGAAGATCCCCTCTATAAGGATGATTTCCTTGAGCCGTTCAAAAGCCAGGGCGTGCTGCAATTTGACGATGTCGGCATCGTGATGCGGGGCAAGTTCATGGCCAAGCCGGGCACGCAATTCACCATCCGTAAAGAGATCTATAACCGCGTCAGAAACGAATTCGCCGCCAACGGCATCGAATTCGCCCGCCGCGAAGTGCGCGTGGCCATTCCCGGGCTTGAGCATGCCGAAGATCTAACTGAAGAAAACAAAGCTCAGATCGCAGCCACCGCCGCTGCCGCCGACGCAGCCCGGCGGCAAATGGAACTGGAAAACCCCCCAAAGTAATCCATACCGCGCCGCCTGAACCGCGGCGCGGCCCTTGTGGTTTGGCAATCGAACATAAACAAATCAGCGTGATGCGATATCCGGTCCAAAAACAGTATTTCTCCCGTCTTTGCATACAGGCGCTGGCGCTGGTAATCGGCCTTGGCTTTGTGGCTTTTGCCCCCGTGGCCACGGCCGAAACCTCTGGTCTGGTCGACGCGCAGATGGGCGCAATCGACGATGTTCCGGACACACCCGAACACGGGCTCAGGAATGGCTCTTTTGTGTTTGCCCCGATCCCGTTTTCGGACCCGACCATCGGCGCGGGGTTGGTGTTGGGCGCGGGGTACCTGTTTAATACTGATCCCGGCTCAAAGCCCTCGGTTATCGGAATTGCTGCGCTGCGTTCAGACAATGGCAGTCAGGGCTACGGGGTTTCGGTTAACCTGGCCTTTGACAACAATCGCTGGCTGTTCAAATCGCTCTTTGCCAAGGCCGATCTGCGCTATGACCTTTATACGCCCGCCGGGGTTTTGCCGATCCGCCAGGACGGCGTTTTGGGTCGGCTTAGCCTGGCCTATGGCGTCACGCCGCAATTGTCTTTTGGCGGCATGCTGAGGTATCTTGATACCACGATCACGCCCAATATCAGTGGCTTGCCGCCGATTCCACCGCCTTTCAACCAGTTCCTGAATGTCGAGATCGCCAGCGTTGGCGTCATCACCGACTGGGATCGGCGCGATGACACTATTTATCCCACCAAAGGCTCTAACCTGCATGTCGAGGCGTTTCGCGGTATTTCTCTGGACGGGCTGACCAAGGATTACACCAAGGCCTACGCCAATTATACGCATTACTTCGCCCTCGGGAATGCCGGTGTTCTGGCGGCCCGGGGCTCGGTCTGCTCGGCCTCGCAGGAGGCACCGTTTTTCGACCAGTGTTCGCTGGGCTCAACCGATGGGTTCCGGGGCTTTTCCGCCACCCAGTTTCTGGACCTGCGATCGGCATCGGTTCAGGTGGAATACCGCCACCAGTTCACCAAACGTCTGGGCGTGGTGGGTTTTACCGGCCTGGGCATGGTCGGGCCAAGGTTTTCGGATCTGGACATCGGCGGCACCCACAGCGCCACGGGGGTTGGCCTACGTTACCGGGTTTCCAAGAAATTTCCCTTGGATTTCTCGGTTGATCTGGCCCACAACGATCTGGGCGATGACCAGCTATACATTTACGTCGGCCAGCGGTTTTAACCCCGCCCCTCATCACCCTGCCCCAAATCCAGACGAACGAGTCCGGATGTTTGCCTGAATGTTTGCCTGAAGGGGATATTCATGTATCGTGATATGTAATTATGAACACGCAGGGAGGATGACACATGCGATTCATTACAGGGATTTTTGCCCTTATCGGGGTGCTGGCCGTGGCTTTGGCAATCTGGAAGGGGCCGGATTTGTACAAATACAAAACCGCCTTTGACAGCTTTGATGATCAGGCCTTTGCCACCTACAAAGGTATGGCTGACCGTCTGGTCGACACCGGCAATGCCGCCGCCGCCACTGTCTGGAGCGCCAAGGTCGCCGAAGGGCTGAGCTTTGAAGAGGTCGATGAATCGATCAAGGCCGTGGCCATCGACCGCAACATTCGCGGTGTGGGCGAATTGCCGCTGGGCGATCAGGTCTCGGCGATGAACGGCACGCCTTGGCGCAAGCTGAACATCTATCTCTACTGCAACCCGCTGACGGCGGCCAAGATGATCGAACATGATCTGGCCTATGCCGCCTACCTGCCCTGCCGGGTGTCGCTGGTTGAAGACGCACAAGGGCAGTTGTGGATATACACGCTGGATATGGACATGATGATCCATGGCGGCAAGGAACTGCCGCCGGAACTGCTGGCAGAGGCGTTAGAGGTCAAATCCATCATGCTCGACATTCTGGAACGTGCGGCGCAGGGTGATTTCTAGGGCTGATCAGTGCTTTACCTTAGCTGTGCCTCAACCGCCGCAATGGCCTTGCGGATATCGTCGGATGTTGTGCGGTGATTGACAAGTGCGGCGCGCAGACAGCTGCGCCCGTCGATCCGCGTGGTGGAAAACACGAAATCGCCGTCCAGCTGTAACCGGGTGGCTATCTGTTCCGGATCACCTTGGTTCAGGTAAAAGCAACACAGGTTTGACACCACCGGATGTGCCAGCGTCAAATCTGGCGAGGCTGTCACCAAGTCGCCCATCAACCGCGCCTGCCGACAATTATCGCTGACCGCCCTCCCTAATGCGCGGGTGCCGATGGCCATCACCGTTGCCCAGACCTTAAGCGCGCGAAACCCGCGCGACAGCTCTATCCCGTAATCGGTAAACCACGGCGTGCCCCCTGCCAGCCCCTCGCTGCCCGAGGCCAGATAATCCGGGCGATCAGCAAATGTGGCCCTGTGCAAAACCTTGTCGCTGATCAGGCAGGCACCGCAATCATAAGGCACCGACATCCATTTGTGGAAATCCAGTGCAATCGACTGCGCCCGGCCAATCCCCTGCGCTAAACCCCGCCAAGGGGCATCAGCCAGCAAGGCCCAAAAGCCAAACGCCGCGTCGACATGCAGCCATATGCCTTGTGCTGCGCAATACTCAGCAATCGGCTCAATCGGGTCGAACACCCCGGTGTTTACCGACCCGGCGGTCGCCACAACTGCCAATGGCTGAATGCCCGCCGCCATGTCCTGGCTGACCATCTGCGCCAACGCCGTAAGGTCCATGCCAGCCACGCCATTGAGCGGCACCAACCGCAAGGCTGCCCGGCCATGGCCCAGCACCTCTAGCGCCCGGCCAACACAGGCATGCGCGCCCTCTGCGGCATAAACCGCAACGGGTGGCAAATCGCGAATGCCGATCTGGCGCACCTCTGCCCCAAACAGCCGCACCCGCGCCGCCGCCAGCGCCAGCAGCGTCGCCTGCGACGTGCCACTTGTCAGCACCCCAAACGCGTCATCCGGCATCCCGGCCAGCCCGGTCACCCAGTCAATCACCGCCGCCTCGACCTGCATCGCGCCATGGTCACGCCCACCGCAATTGGCGTTCATCGTCGCCGCGACCATCTCGGCTGCCACCCCGATGGGCGACCCGGTGCCATGCACCCAGCCGAAAAACCCCGGATGGGTGTTGCCGGTGGCATAGGGCATGATATCGCGCCGCATCCGGTCAAAGACCTGATCCACCGGCTGCCCTTCGACAGCTTTGCCCAACGCAACGGTCTGACGCAAACCGGGCGGCGGTGCCCGCCATGGCAGATCACGAGCATTTTCCAGCCGGTCCAGACAATCGGATAACAGTCGTGCGGTCTCTTCTCGGAACCCTGCCCAATCCGCCGGGTCCAGCCGTTGGCCTTCCTGATCCATAGCACTCTCCTGTTATGCATAACCTGCGCCCATAGGCCCCCGCCCGGCACGGCCTGTCAATCACCGCCCTTATGGGCTTCCCCTCGCGCGCGCGGCGTTTTACAAGGCCGGTGCCAAAGGGGGCCGATATGCAAGAACCTGCCATTTCCAAAGACCTGATCGCCGCGCACGGGTTAAAGCCCGACGAATACGCCGAAATCATCCGGCTGCTGAACCGCGAACCATCCTTTACCGAGCTTGGCATCTTTTCCGCCATGTGGAACGAACATTGTTCCTACAAGTCATCAAAGAAATGGTTGCGCACCCTGCCCACCACCGGCCCGCAAGTCATCTGCGGCCCCGGCGAAAACGCCGGCATTGTCGATATCGGTGACGGCCAATGCGTGGTGTTCAAAATGGAAAGCCACAACCACCCGTCCTATATCGAACCCTATCAGGGCGCGGCCACCGGTGTGGGCGGCATCCTGCGCGACGTGTTCACCATGGGCGCGCGGCCCGTTGCGGCAATGAATTCGTTGTCATTTGGCGAGCCGACGCATCCCAAAACCCGACAGTTGGTCAACGGCGTGGTCGAAGGCGTCGGCGGTTATGGCAACTGCTTTGGCGTGCCCACTGTTGGCGGCGAAGTCCGGTTTCACCGGGCCTATAACGGCAACTGCCTGGTGAACGCCTTTGCCGCAGGCATCGCGGACACCGACAAGATTTTCTATTCCGCCGCGTCCGGCGTTGGCATGCCGGTGGTCTATCTGGGCGCCAAAACCGGCCGCGACGGGGTTGGCGGTGCCACCATGGCATCGGCCGAATTTGATGACACCATCGAAGAAAAGCGCCCCACCGTGCAGGTTGGAGACCCCTTCACCGAAAAGCGCCTGATGGAGGCGACGCTGGAACTGATGGCAACCGGGGCGGTGATCTCGATTCAGGACATGGGCGCGGCGGGGCTGACCTGTTCGGCTGTGGAAATGGGCGACAAGGGCAATCTGGGCGTGCGGCTGGATCTGGAATGCGTGCCTGTGCGCGAACAGAACATGACCGCCTATGAGATGATGCTGTCGGAATCCCAGGAACGCATGCTGATGGTGCTGCGCCCCGAGCTTGAGGCCGAGGCCAAGGCGGTGTTTGACAAATGGGACCTGGATTTTGCCATCGTGGGCGAAACCCTGCCCGAAGACCGCTTTCTGGTGATGCTGAATGGTGAATTGAAGGCTGATCTGCCGCTAAAGGCGCTGTCGGGCACCGCCCCTGAATACGACCGCGACTGGGTAGAAACCCCACCCGCCGACCCGCTGGCAGATGTGCCGCAGATTGATCCGGTTGATGGGCTACGTGCGTTGATCGCCTCGCCCAACTATGCCGCCAAGCAATGGGTCTATGAACAATATGACACCATGGTGATGGCCGATACTGCACGCAATCCGGGGATTGGTGCGGGGATTGTCCGAGTGCATGGCACCGACAAGGCGCTGGCATTCACGTCCGATGTGACCCCGCGCTATGTGTTTGCCAACCCCTATCAGGGCGGTGCACAGGCGGTGGCCGAGGCCTATCGCAACCTGACAGCCGTGGGCGCGGTGCCGCTGGCCAGCACCGACAACATGAACTTTGGCAATCCCGAAAAGCCGGAAATCATGGGGCAGTTTGTTGGCGCGATCAAAGGCATCAGCGCGGCCTGCATTGCGCTGGATATGCCGATCGTGTCGGGCAATGTGTCACTGTATAACGAAACCGACGGCACCGGCATCCTGCCCACGCCCACCATCGGCGCCGTGGGCCTGCTGGCCCATACCGATGACATCATCGGCACCGAAGTGCGCGACGGTCATATTGCGATGGTGATTGGTGACACAATCGGCCATCTGGGCCAGTCCGCCCTGCTGGCCGAGGTGTTCAACCGCGAAGAAGGCGACGCGCCAACCGTCAATTTGGCGGCTGAAAAACGCAACGGCGATTTCATCCGCGCCAATCGTGATCTGATCAAGGCCTGCACCGACCTGTCTGATGGTGGCCTGGCGCTGGCGGCGTTTGAACTGGCCGAAGCTGCCGGGGTTGGCGTGCTTCTGGATGACGCGCCCACCGAAATGCTGTTTGGCGAAGATCAGGCGCGCTATCTGGTGGCCTGCAACTTTGATCAGGCCGAGGCGCTGATGATCGCCGCAGGCCAAAGCGGCGTGCCCGTAACCGCCGTGGGCCGCTTTACCGGTGATACAGTCCGTATCGGCACCTCATCCATGCCACTGTCGGAATTGTCCGACATTTATCGCAACAGCTTTGCCGCAGCCGTAAGCTGACGGATGCAACAGCAACTGTATCTGCATATCGGCGATTGTAAGACCGGATCAACGATTATCCAGTCGATGCTGGCCCGACAGGATTGCGTGCCGCAAGGGCTTCGGCTGTTCTATCCTGGAGCCCCGCCACATGGAGCGCTGGCGCGCAGTTTGGGTGACCGACCTGATCTTTACCCACAGCGTTGGAACCGTGCCGCGCGGCGTCTGTCACAGACAGACTGGGACGTCGCCGTTCTGTCAACCGAACTGTTCGAATTCATTCAGCCCGCTGCGGTTTTAAAGGCCCTGAATAACCATCTGCCACAGTACAGCAATTCGGTCAAAGTGATCGTCTATGTCCGCCCTCATGCCGGACGGGTCATGTCGCAATTTGCGGAAAACCTAAAGCTGGGGCATGAAACGGGCAGTTTGGAAACATTTGTTGGCAGGTTTCTGAAGGCTGGCAGGCTGCGGTATGCGGAACGGCTGAATCGGTGGAAAACCGTCTTTGGCGACCGGCTGATCGTGCGCCCTTTTGTGCGGGATCGCCTGATTGCTGGTGATGTGCGGCAGGATTTTCTGCCGTTGATCCTGGGTGACACGCCTTATACGCTGGCAGATAGCGGTCAGGACAATAACGCCTCGCTATTGTTGCCCGATCTCGCGCTTATGCGCCTGCTGCAACGTCGCTTCGCCCAAAACTCCGGCGTCCCGATGGACAGTCGTGTGGCCTTTGGTAAACATTTTGGCAAGCTGTTGCGCGATGTGGCACCTGTCACGCCGACAGAAAAAATGCACCTGCCGCAGCCACTTTATGACCTGCTGTTAAAAGACTGTATGGCGGACGCCGAAATTATGGATGCCACATGGTTCGGGGGCCCATGTTTTGTTCCCGAACTGATCAAGGCCGGGCAGACTGTCATCGACAGCCCCCAAAGCCTTGAGGCACAGGATTATTTTGGCCCCGACACCCTGCGTCTGATGCAGGCTTGGGCCGATTTGATCGTGCGGCAGATGACTGACGAACCACGGGAATTTTCCGCCAGGATTCGTCAGCCGGGTTTGTCGCAAAAACCCGCCATCCCCCGGACCTGACTTGCACCATCCCCCGCACCGCCCTACATCTGAACCAACGACCATCAGGAGACCGCCCAAATGGCCATGCAAGCCCACGAAATCGAAGAGTTGATCCGCGCCAGCTTTCCCAATGCCACTATCATGGTCGAAGGCGACGACGGTGTGCACATGTCAGCCATGGTCACCGACGAAGGCTTTCGCGGCATGAACCGGGTGCAACAGCAACGCGCTGTCTATGCTGCGCTAAAGGGTAAGATGGACGGGGCGAATGGCGAATTGCACGCGCTGGCCCTGACCACCAAAGTGCCCGAATGACGGAAGCGCCGATATGACCAATATTGTTAGCGAGACATTCGCAGGCCCGCACCAGACCCACAGCGCCAAACCCTAGATGACCGCCCTGTGGATCATCGGTGCGATATTCGGGCTGGCCCTTGCCAGCATAGCCGTCTCGACCTATCTGAAACGCAATACGTATCGCCCGCTCGCAAGATCTCAGCCGACAAGACACACCAGCCGGGGGCAATTGGGCCAGGAGGCCACCGACCTAAAGGTGTTTGACCGCGCGATGGACCACAACGGACCGGCCCTTTATGGGTGGGACAAGCGAAGCGAAGACCGCTGGGATGACCAGCCGCAAGCTGAACAAAAGACCTAAGGAGACCCAAAATGACCGATACTGCCACTCAGATCAAAGACACCATCAGCACCAATGACGTCGTGCTTTACATGAAAGGCACCAAGGCAATGCCGCAATGCGGGTTTTCATCCCGCGTGGCTGGCGTACTGAATTACATGGGCGTGGATTTTGCCGATGTGAACGTGCTGGCCGACGATGCCGTCCGCCAGGGAATTAAAGACTTCTCGGATTGGCCAACTGTGCCTCAGCTTTACGTCAAAGGCGAATTTGTCGGCGGATGCGACATCATCACCGAAATGACCCTGTCGGGAGAGCTGGACACGTTGTTCGAAACCAATGGCGTGACCTATGACAAGGACGCCGCAGACAAGATCCGCGAAGCCAACGGGTAAGGCACCACCCCCCACAGCTTTCTCGACCTGGCCGACAGAGTAGTTTCCTCGGTCGGCTGATCGGTGGTGCCTGTCCCCTGGGCAGGCATCGACGCCCTTGGGCGAGCGACTGATCACGATTGTTTTCCTTTCCAAGCGAAATCCGGTTAATCTTTCTTATGGCTGATTGGCCGCTGAGCCATCCCATACCTGGTATTTTGATTAGGAGATTGGAAAGATGGTTACTTTGACAGCTTCCCCGTTTGGAGACATCCTGACCGGAACATCCGGCAGCGATACCTTCACCGGACTTGGTGGCTGAGATGAGCTTCGCGGATTGGGTGGCAATGACACGCTTACCGGCGGCGGCGGTCGGGATATTATTAGCGGCGGGGATGGGGCGGACATCATTACGCATACCGTCAGTTCGAATTTCTTTAGCTATCTTTTCACGTCCATCGAAGGCGGCGCAGGTGGTGATACGATCACTCTGAACAACTCCTCCAACGCAAAGATAAGTTACAAGTCATCGCCAAAGGCGGTGACGATCAATCTGACCAGTGGCCTGATCAGTGGCGGTCATGCGACGGGCGATGTATTCAACGATGTCCGGTCCCTGGGGGGCTCATCGAAAAACGACACGCTTACCGGAAACGACGATGACAACTTTCTGGGCGGCGAAGACGGCGATGACATATTGCGCGGCAAGGGCGGTAGTGGCATTTTGCAAGGTGATGATGGCAACGACACGCTGAGGGGCGACGCACAGGACAATACCCTTGGTGGCAGTAATGGCGATGATCTGCTTGTCGGGGGCCGTGGCGATGACCTGATGCTCGGCGGCAGCGGCAATGATACGATGAAGGGCGGCGCGGGCGATGATCGTTTTTCGAGCAGTGCCGGTTTCGACAGTTTCGACGGCGGTAAGGGAACGGACACAGTTTCCTACTTTTTTGACCGGGGCGACATGGTCATCAACCTGAAAACCGGCGTGGGTGCAGGCGGTGATGCCGAAGGCGATGTCTATCAATCAATCGAGAACGTAACAGGCGGGTATGACGATGACCGCATTATCGGCACCCTCAAGTCTAACGAGCTTGACGGCGATGATGGCGATGACATCTTGAAGGGCAATGGTGGAAACGACATTTTGGAAGGTGGCGATGGCAATGATAAGCTTGTTGGCGGTAAAGGCGACGACCGGCTGCTCGGGGACAACGGCGATGACATCCTGATCGGCGGGGCTGGGCACGGCGATGTTTTTGTCTTTAGAGTGGGGTTTCTGGATACCAGCTTTGGAAATGACACAATCCGTGGGTTCAGCGGACGAAACAAGGAAAAGATAGACCTGGCCGACATTGATGACATCATCTCGTTTGCCGACCTGACGCAGAACCACCTGACCAGCGATGGTGCCACAGGATTTGCCAAAATCACATCCGATGTCGGCTCGATCCTGCTAACGGGCTATTCGATAGACGATACCGGTGACGGCAAAGCCATCTCCGGAGCCGATTTCCTGTTCTGATGTGATTTGCGCTTAACCGGTTTTATTCTCTTCTACCTCTGCCGCCAGTGACTCGGCCCTTGCGGCCAGTTCCGCCAGCGTGTCGATCACTGAATCGGGCACCACAGGCACCTCTATCTTGACAGGAACCGGCGCCGGGGCTTCTTGCAGCTTGGCCAATGCGGCATCGCGCTCGGCCAATTCCGCTTCGACCTCTTTGATCCGGTCTTCGACAGCGGCGGTCTTGTCGGCCAGCAACAGTCCGGCCATCAGCAACATGCGCGCCTCGGGCATCCGGCCAATTTCGTCGGACAAGACTTGTGCTTCGTCGTCCAACATCTTGGCAGCAGTGTGCAAATAGCTTTCTTCGCCCTCCTGGCAGGACACATCAAAACCACGACCGCCGATCTGAATGGTAACTTCGGGCATCACGCGTCCCCTCCTTGTGCTTGGCCTTGTGCTTGGCCTTGT
>Ga0209121_10005046_pt1 | contig 12104 bp, 10 predicted proteins | sample Cruoilmetagenom3_FD_187292 | JGI IMG/M metagenome (GOLD analysis project Ga0209121, IMG submission 187292) | Oil polluted marine microbial communities from Coal Oil Point, Santa Barbara, California, USA - Sample 3 (SPAdes) (version 2) | ecosystem: Environmental > Aquatic > Marine > Oil seeps ... | reverse complement strand
CGCTATGATCCTCTATCCAGCAATCGACCTCAAAGATGGGCAAGCCGTTCGGCTGGTACATGGCGACATGGACCAAACGACTGTCTTCAACGACGACCCAGCCGCCCAAGCGCGTGAGTTCGTCGAAGCTGGCTGTGAATGGTTGCACCTTGTCGATCTCAACGGCGCGTTTGCAGGCGAACCTGTGAACGCTGCCCCCGTTGAAGCGATCCTCAAGGCCTGCCCCGTCCCTGCACAGCTGGGCGGTGGCATTCGCGACCTGAAAACGATTGAGACGTGGATCGACAAAGGCCTCGCCCGTGTGATCCTCGGCACGGTGGCCGTTGAAAACCCTGATCTGGTGCGCGAAGCCGCGCGCGAATTTCCCGGCCATGTCGCCGTCGGACTAGATGCCCGCAACGGTTTCGTCGCAACCAAAGGCTGGGCAACCGAAACCGACATCCAGGTGACCGACCTCGCCAAGTCATTCGAAGACGCTGGAATTTCAGCCATCATCTACACCGACATCCTGCGTGACGGCGCCATGAAAGGCCCCAACATCGACGCAACCGAAGCACTGGCCCGCGCTGTAAGCATTCCTGTTATCGCTTCCGGTGGCGTGTCCTCAATGGCTGATCTTGATGCACTAAAAGCCACAGGCGTGATCTCCGGCGCAATTTCTGGCCGCGCGCTTTATGACGGCGCGATTGATCTGGGTGCGGCGCTGTCTGCCCTAAAGGGTTAGCACACGAATTACCCTGAACGACGTTCAAAGGTGGAGTCAAAATACCCACATGTCTGACCTAATCCCCTACCTCTACGGCGCAGCAGTCCTTATCGGCGTCATCGCTTCGTTTTGGGCGCAAAGCCGCCGCATTGCACCCATCCGCCGCGCCCGTTAAGACATCCCCATGCTTAAAACCCGCATCATCCCCTGCCTTGATGTCGCCAATGGGCGCGTCGTGAAAGGTGTGAACTTCGTTGACATCGTTGACGCTGGCGATCCTGTGGAATCCGCCATCCGCTATAATAACATGGGCGCGGATGAGCTGTGCTTCCTTGATATCATGGCCACCGAAGAAAACCGTGGCACCATGTATGATCTGGCGACCCGCACCGCTGAAGCCTGCTTTATGCCGCTCACCATCGGCGGCGGCGTGCGCACCCACGTTGACGTGCGCAATCTATTGCTCGCAGGCGCCGACAAGGTCAGCTTTAACTCCGCCGCCGTTGCCGACCCTGATGTTCTGACAGAAGCCGCCCTGCGCTTTGGCTCACAGTGCATTGTCTGTGCGATTGACGCCAAAACCGTCGCACCGGGGCGTTGGGAAATCTTCACCCACGGCGGACGACGCGCAACCGGTATTGATGCCGTTGAATTCGCCCTAACCGCGCAGGCCAAAGGTGCCGGAGAAATCCTGCTCACCTCAATGGATCGCGACGGCACAAAGGCTGGTTTCAACCTCCCCCTGACCCGCGCCATCACCGATGCCGTCTCCATTCCGGTGATTGCCTCTGGAGGTGTCGGCACGCTTGATCACCTCGTTGACGGTGTCACCAAAGGCGGTGCCTCTGCCGTCCTCGCGGCCTCAATCTTCCATTTTGGCACCTACACAATCCCGCAAGCCAAGGCGCATATGGATGCGGCCGGCATCCCTGTAAGGCTCTGATATGTCAATAAAAGACCTCTCAACAACGATAGCAGCGCGCGCGAACTCTGATCCGAGCGAAAGCTGGACAGCCAAACTGCTCGCCAACCCGGACAAAGCCGCTGAAAAGTTCGGAGAAGAAGCCGTTGAAGCGATCATAGAAGCGACCAAAGGTGACAAAACCCGCCTCACGAGCGAAGCAGCAGATGTCGTTTATCACCTGCTCGTCATGTGCGCTGCGCACGGTGTCACTCTGGACGACATTGAAGCCGAACTCACCAAGCGCACCTCTCAAAGCGGCCTCACCGAGAAAGCCAACAGATGATCCGTCACATAGCCTTCTTTTCAGCAATTGATCCAAACGACTTGGATGAAATCGAAGCGGGCCTTTGGGTCTTAAAGAATAACCCTCACGCCGAAACCTTTAGCGTGTCGCGCAATCTGAACCTCGATGAAATTCCGGGGCCACATCCGGATTTCGTCGTCATGGCCGAAATTAAGGACGAAGCGGCGCTCGCCGCCTACAAAGCCCACCCGCTTTACGCGGAATCCATCCGCCGCGTGCGCCCTTTGCGCGATATCCGCGTGGCCGCCGACCTTCGGATTGAAGACCCTTCTTAGCTTTGTCTTTGTCCTCTAAATATCCCGGGGTTCGGGGCAGCGCCCCGCTCCAACGCTACAGTTTGGACGAAATCACGCCTGTGGCGAACCCACCCATCCGCAATTCCCCAAACAACCGCTGATATTCAATTTTTGGGCAACGGTTTTCGATGACAGTCACACCGCGTGCCTGCGCCACCGCCGCAGCTTCACCATGCTCAACCCCCAACTGCATCCAGATGGTCTGCAACTTCGGCCAGCGGGCCAATGCCTCATCCACGATACTTGGCACCGCGTCTGAACGGCGAAAAACGTCAACAAAATCAACATCAAACGGAATGTCGACCAGCTTCGCATATACCGTTTCCCCAAACAGCTCCTGCCCCGCAAGCCCCGGGTTCACCGGCACAATACGATATCCCTTAAGCTTCAGATAACGCGCTACAAAATAGCTCGGGCGAATCTGATTGGCGGAAACGCCAACGATCGCCACGACCTTGGCGCGTTTCAACACATCTTTGAGCATCTGATCACTGTACATACGGCCTCCCTACCTGATCCATTCGCCATAAAAAAGGCGCCCGGAACAAACCGGGCGCTAAGTTCGGAACGAGGGACAGTGAGTTTGCGCAAGGGGGTTCCAGCCCTTGCTCACCCTATAAAGATAGGTGCGAAAGCCTATGTTTAAAGGGCGATCAGGTAAACGTGATCGCGCGGCTTAGCCCAAAATCGCGGGCCATTGCGCATCCGCCAAAGCAATGTTTCCCGAAATATCTTCAGACCAAACCTGACGAACATTTACGGAATAGTTCAGGTAAAGTTTACCGTCATGAACGGTCCAAGCCTCAGGGACTGTGCTCGCCAAAGACCCTTTGGAAAGTGCGAATGCGCAATATCCGCCGTATTGCGGTGCATAGGCTGTCGGGTTGGCCATAAACATTTCCATGTTCTCAGCGCTGGCGAAATGCCACGTCGCCCCTCCCCACACGAGCGCGTGTTCCGAGTTGCCGATCACAGGTGCTTTGTCGGTGAAATAGGCGACAGGGTCAGCGCCACGAATGGCTATTTCATCAACAGCAAAGACATATGGTTCTGCAGCCATGGCTGGGCGAGTGAAAACAGCAGCAGGGGCAGCAACGGCGGCGCTCAGGAATATACGGCGTGTCAGCATTGAGGGCTCCAAAAGTTTCAATCGCGTTGGGCCTTATCTGGCGCATCAGGACGCTAAAAAACACCCACCTCGCCAATCTGTGACAGGCCGTGCGCAATTGTTTCAGTCACAAATATCTTCGATTCCACCCCATATCTCGTCGACAAAATGGCGCAACACCCCCTTGCATTTCTTGTATTTTCTCACCCACCCCGGCCTTGGATGTGGCTGCTTGGGGTGTGTTGGTTGGGCGTCGGGCGGGCGGGCGTCGCGGAACGCGCGGTGCCCCGCACGGCGGTAATCGGTAACATTTCGAGGGCGAGCAAAGGCACACCGCAGCTTGAACACACCAATTCATGACGGTCGGTGCCGCTCAGAACCAGCAATGCGCGGTTGCCGCAGTAACAACAGGCCGCAATCTTACGGGCAGACATGTTGTCTGCTAGGTCGCCCTACTTGCATAAAGCGCAACCGCAGCCGCGTTCGAAACGTTAAGTGATCCAAATTCACCCGCAAAGTCGATCTTCACAAGCGCATCGCAGGTTTCTTTTGTCTTTTCGCGCAAACCCGGACCCTCGGCCCCTAGAACCAAGGCAATTGCGCGGTCCCGTTTGCCTTCAACCGCGGCCTCAATGGTTTGCTCGGCTTCACCGTCCAGCCCAAGCACAAGGTATCCCATGCCTTGCAGCTCCAAAATCGCATCCGCCAAGTTACGGACCCGCAAATACGGCTGACGTTCCATCGCGCCGCTTGCGGTTTTTGCCAAGGCCCCCGTTTCAGGTGCAGCATGGCGGCTCATCGCGACAACGGCCTGTGCGCCAAAAACTTCAGCAGAGCGAAGAATCGCTCCGACGTTATGTGGATCAGTGACGCGATCCAGAAGCAAAACACGCGGCGGGTTCTTCCCGTCCCCCATGCAACGGTCCTCAATCTTCCCCCAATCCAGCGGCTTCACCTCAAGGGCGGCCCCTTGGTGCACCGATTGAGGGTCGATGGGCGCTGCAAAACGGCGCGGGTCGCTCATTTCTGGCTCTGGGCCATGCTGTACGGCATCCCCAAGACGGTCAAAGGCGTTTTTTGTCACCACAAAGCGTAATTTTTCACGCGCAGGGTTCAAAAGCGCATCACGCACCGCATGAATCCCAAACAGCCAAACGGTTTCGTTGGCGGCAATGCGTTTGTTACGTTCTTTTTCAACAACCCAAGTCGGTTTTTTCATGGTGTTTTCCTTTGTCCTCGCCCCCTCATGCGCGGCTTATGCAAAAACCGCAAGGTGTCGAGCAGAATTGAGGTTGACGCCCCCCAGACCCAAAGCTATTCACGCCGCCAGTGGGCGTCAGGCCGCAAGGTGTGGCAGGAGACTGTAACTCTCTCGCGGAAACGCACGCCTGGTTCGATTCCAGGGTCGCCCACCACTTACTCCCCCAAATTGGCAAAGGCCGTTCCAAAAGCCGCCCAACTGTGGTTGTTACAAAAGAACGGCTCTTCTTCTATTCCATTCCGCAAAAACCTACCTACTTCGGAAGCTGATGTGCCTCTCCAAGGGCGTTGGATATTTTTATCGCCTTTGTGCCGTGAAAATTGAACAATAGATTTTTCAGCAGCCTGCAGTTCAAAAGGACTGACTTAATGACCAGTAAGCCTAAAAAAGCCACCAAGGACGACACGACCCCCAAAGGTCACGCAACCGAAAAGGCACACACGCCGGATGCGCAGTCCACGGAATCTAAGCAGCTGATGTTTTCTTCTGACAAAGGCGCGTCACGGGCGACTTGGTTCGCAGGCGTCTTGGTATTGGTCCTCGTAGGTTGGATGGGAAGTGGCTTCATCATCCCGTCCGAAAGCGACGACGCACCTGTGGCACGCGAAGCCCTCAAGCCCATTACCGTCGCTATTCAGACATCAACCGCTGAAGTCGTGACGCAGTTTTATCAAGCCGAAGGCCAAGCCCTACCCGATCGCGACACCATGATGCGTGCCGAAACCTCTGGCGATATTGCGCAGGTCTTCGTGCGCAAAGGACAAGATGTTTCTGCCGAGGATATCATCGCGCGGTTTGACCCAACACGTAATGAGGCTGATGCCAACCGCGCGGCTGAAGACCTCGCCAGCGCCGAGCGTGAGCTTCAGAACGCACAACAATTGCTTGAACGTGGTGTCGCAACGACGGATCGCGTGGTGGAAGCCCGTGCGAGCCTTGCTGAAGTGCGCGCCCAAGTAACCGCCGTACAACAGGCCGCTGACGCACTCACGATCACTGCGCCGTTTGACGGACGGATTGAAACGCTTGACCTTGATGAGGGTGAATTTGTCTCTACCGGTACGGATGTTGGTCGTCTGGTAGATATTACACCGCTCACGGTCGCCATTCAGGTGCCGCAACAGTCTCTGACCCGTCTGTCGGTTGGCCAACCTGCAACTGTGCGCTTCATCACGGGCGAAGAACGGACCGGCATCGTCACGTTCGTCGGAACGTCCGCGGCGGCTGAAACCCGTACGTTCTTGGCCGAAATTGAAGTTGAAAACGAAGACGGTGCTATTCCAGCGGGCATTTCCGCAGAAGTAATCATTCCAACAGGCGAAGTGACCGCGCATTTCCTGTCTCCGTCAATTGTTTCGCTGAATACCGAGGGCGACCTTGGAGTTAAGATCGTAAACAACGACGACATCGTGGAATTCTATGCAATTCAAATCGTTAAAGCGCAGATCGACGGCATCTGGGTCATCGGCCTGCCCGAAAGCGTTGACATCATCACAGTGGGCCAAGGGTTTGTGAATGCGACAGAAACCGTTGCACCACGCACCGGGGAAGACAGCTGATGTACACGCTGATTGACGCCGCCTTCTCGCGTTCACGCGTTGTGGTCATGGCGCTCCTCATGATCCTTACCGTGGGGGCTTACGCCTATGTATCCATCCCTAAAGAAGCAAATCCAGAAATCCCGCTGCCATACTTTTACATCTCAACAGGATTAGATGGCATTAGTCCGTCGGACGCTGAGCGGCTGTTGCTTGAACCAATGGAAACCGAATTTGCCTCCATTGAAGGCCTTCAAAGCATGAATTCCGATGCCACCGAAGGTTTCGCCAGTATTCAGCTGGAATTCAGCGCTGGCGGTGACACGGCCGAGGCGCTGGATAAGGTCCGCGAAGCCGCAGATCGTGCGCAGAACGATTTACCAAGCGATGCCCATGAAATCACCATCACCGAAATCAATACCGCCCTCTTCCCGATCATTACCGCGACCCTTTCTGGCCCTGTTCCTGAGCGCACGCTGAATAATCTGGCCGAAAACCTACAGGAAGAAATCGAAGGTTTGCCGGGTGTGCTGGAAGTCAGTATTGGCGGGCAAAGGTTTGAGTTCCTTGAGGTGCTGATCGATCCAACGGTGTTCCAAACCTACAATCTGTCATTTGAAGAACTGATCGGCCAAATCCAACGCAACAACATGCTGATAGCTGCTGGTGCTATCGAAACCGGGGCTGGACGCATCGTGCTAAAGGTTCCGGGGCTGATTGAAGGCCTCGAAGATGTCATGACGATGCCTGTGAAGGTGCGCGGCAACGCAGTTGTCACCTTCGGGGACGTCGCCACGATCCGACGCACATTCGAAGACCCGAGTTCTTTTGCGCGTATCAATGGGCAACCTGCATTGGCTCTTGAGGTCACGAAACGATCTGGTGCGAACATCATTGACACTGTCGCGGCTGTAAAAGCAGTCGTGGAAGAATTGCAAGCGGACTGGCCGGACAGCGTCGAATTCACCTTCCTACAGGACCAGTCCAAAACGGTTGAAGACCTCCTGAGCGACCTGGAAGCCAATGTTATTGCTGCTGTAATCCTTGTGATGATCGTGATCGTATTCGCCCTTGGGACGCGCTCGGCGATCCTTGTTGGCCTGTCTATTCCAGGGGCGTTTTTTGCGGGGATCATTGCGCTTTGGGCTTTGGATTATTCCATGAACATCATCGTGCTGTTCGCGTTGATCCTTGTTGTTGGAATGCTGGTTGATGGGGCTATTGTGACCACCGAGCTGGCGGACAGAAAGCTGCAAGAAGGCGCCGAACCCAAAGAGGCATTTTCCTTTGCGGCCAAGCGGATGGCATGGCCAATTATCGCGTCAACAGCGACAACCCTGTCGGTGTTCTTCCCGCTTCTGTTTTGGTCAGGCATCGTTGGGGAATTCATGAAGTACCTGCCCATAACAGTGATCTTCACGCTTTCTGCATCATTGTTCATGGCGCTTATCTTCATTCCCGTTGTCGGGGGCTTGATTGGCAAACGCCAAGCGCAATCCGCGAATGCGAAGGCAGCGCTCCATGCCGCAGAACTCGGCGATCCACGGGAAATGGGCGGATTTACGGGGGCCTATGTCCGTGTCCTCCATTGGGCGATCCTACGCCCTGCGGCGACCTTGCTACTCGCCATTGCGCTCCTTCTCGGGGGGTTCAGCCTCTATGGGCAATTCGGCAAAGGCGTGACGTTCTTTCCAGAAATCGAACCTGACTTCATGCAGGTGCAAGTGCGTGCGCGTGACAATTTTTCAATCTTTGAACGTGACGCGCTGGTGCGCGCCGTTGAAGACCGCCTTTTGGGGTATGATGAAATAGCGAGCATCTACGCCCAATCCGCCATGAGCGCAGGCCAAGGCGACGAAGAAACCATCGGAACACTGCAATTGGAATTGGTGGCATGGGACACGCGGCGCACAGCGGCTGAAATCGGCGTTGATATCCGCGAAAGCGTTGCAGACATCGCGGGTATTGATGTTCAGGTGCAAACCGAAGGCGGCGGCCCATCAACGGGCAAGCCTGTGAACCTGCAAATCACGGCCCAGAATCCTGATGTGCAAAACGACGCGGTTCAACAAGTGCGCGATATCATGGACAGCATGGGTGGCTTTACGGATGTCACCGATACACGCCCCGTCCCCGGCGTCGAAGTTTCGATCTTTGTTAATCGCGCAGAAGCGGCGCGGTTTGGGGCTAATGTTAGCTTGCTTGGACAAGCCGTGCAGCTGTTAACCCAAGGGATCACCGTTGCCGACTATCGCCCCGGAGATATCGACGGTTCACTGGACATCCGCGTGCGCTTTCCCCGCCAAGAGCGCTCTCTCGCTGAACTTAGCAGCCTACGCGTCCCGACAACATCTGGCCTTGTTCCGATTTCAAATTTCGTAACTTTTGAACCCACGAACCGCACGGGCGTTATCAGGCGCATAGATGAAAAACGTGTTGCAACGATTGAAGCAAACGTCGCTCCGGGCGTTCTGGTTAACGATCAAGTTGTTGCGTTGACGGCGGCGTTGAATGCCGCGGATCTGCCCGATGGCGTTGACTTTAGCTTTGCTGGTGAAGCTAAAGATCAGGCCGAAAGCATGATCTTTCTTATTGGTGCCTTCATCACGGCAATCTTTTTGATGTTCGTGATCCTCGTGATCCAGTTCAATAATTTCTACCAAGCCTTCATTGTCATGAGCGCGATTGTCTTTTCGATTGCAGGGGTTCTACTTGGCCTCCTCGTGACGGGCCGCCCGTTTGGTGTGGTTATGGGCGGCATTGGTGTCATCGCTTTGGCGGGTATCGTGGTGAACAATAACATCGTTCTGATCGACACATTCAATGACCTTAAGAAAGCGGGCCAATCCCCGCTTGAGGCCGCGTTGCGCACGGGGGCACAACGTTTGCGCCCCGTGATCCTGACATCAGTGACCACCGCACTTGGCTTGATGCCAATGGTGATCGGCCTCAATCTTAATTTTTTCACCCGCGAAATTGTTTACGGCGCACCATCAACGCAATGGTGGACAGAATTGTCCTCAGCCATCGCCGGTGGTTTGGTGATCGCGACAATCCTTACGCTTGTCGTCACGCCCGCCATGCTCATGCTTGGTGAGCGGCGACGTCATGAACCCGCAGGTGTGCGTTAAGGAATTCGAACCTCATTACGGTCAAACTGGCCGAAATCAGTCGTGCCATCGTCGAAAACAATTTCAACGTAAACGCTTTCAATCGAGCCGAGCGGGTAAACAACGTAAGGAAGATAATTCTCGACGTCGAGCATAGCATTGGGTTGGGCAAATTCTTCGTTGCAAGGTTCCATCGGTACGACAATGTCAGCGGGTTCACCGTTGATGCCGTATCGAATATCCCAAAGCCCGCAGCGCCAAGACATCAAGTGCGTGAAGTACAGCAGGTCCTGCCCTTCGTATTCACGCACACCAACCCAATTGTTCTTCGTCATCCCAAGGATAGGGCGGATTTCAACTGCGGTTGTGTATTTCCCTGTCGGGATTTGTGGTTCAGGCTCGCGTGCAGCGCTCAGATCGTCACCGGACCCTTGATCAACTGGCGGCATTGCGTCTGCCACAACCTCAGGCGAAGTGCCTTCATCAAAATCGTCTTGTGGGGGCGTAATCCCAACGCCGATGCCAATAATAAGCGGTAAAAATAAATCAATCATCTACGTCTCCTATGCCGCAAACGGGCCTTCCCTTGCGCCCCACTGCCCCCCTATAGTGGCAACATCGAGCAAGCAGGCAAGTAAAATGGCGAAAAAGACATCCCCACGTACGACTGCGAAAGCAAAAACGGTGGCCGCCGCGGTCTCATCTGATTTTGATATTGTCATCGTCGGGCAAGCGGGGCGTTTGCAATATGAAGCCCTGCTTTTGGCGGCATCTTTGCAGGCGAACGCGCCTAATTTTGCCGGAACGCTTTACGTCGCTGAACCACAAGTGAGCCAACTTTGGCCCAAAGACTCAACAATGCCCGGTGACATTAAAACGGCGCTGGAAGACCTTGGCGCCGTGATCCTGCCATTTGAAAATCAGGCGTTTGGGGTCGAATACCCTTATGGCAACAAAATCGAAGCGCTTTGCGCAATGCCTGCGGGCCGCAACTTCTTGTTCTTGGACACCGACACGCTGATCGTCGGCGACCTTGCGACCCTTGAAACCGATTTCACCAAACCAAGCGCATCCATGCGTCGCACCGGAACATGGCCTGAAGAAGAACTTTACTGGCCGGGCTATTCGGCAACGTGGAAGTCGCTTTATGACCGCTACGGTTTGGATTTTGACAGCACCTTAGACACCGACCAACCCGATGAGTACTGGCAGCGCTATCTGTATTTCAACGCAGGCTGGATCACGGGCCATGATGCCCCGACTTTTGGAGAACGCTGGAAAGAATGGGCGCTGGATGTCCGCGACAACCGACCCGAAGAACTGGTGCTGCAATCGCTCGATCCTTGGCTCGATCAGGTGACCTTGCCGCTGGTGATCCACAGTTTCGGCGGCGGGCGACCGGGGGATGATCTGGCTGGCTTGGATGGCGACCTGACCTGCCATTACCGCATGCTACCCCTACTCTATGCACGTGAAAGCGACGCTGTTGTTGCGGCTTTGGAAAACGTCACCGCACCCAACAAGATCAAAAAATGGCTTAAGCAATACGACCCGTTCAAGCGGATGATCTACCAAAAACGCGGCGACAAAGTGCGCGCTTTATTTGATCAAAACGACATGCCTCCGCGCGAGCGCCAGATCCGAAACACGATCAAGCGTGAAGGGTTCTGGATGCGCTAGGCGCCGCGCGCAGGACCCCTGTCCTCCCGTTTTCTAATTGCGAGAACAGGCGTCACCTCGGACGCCCAAAAGCGCGAACCCCATCCCGAAATGCCCCTTAACATTGAGGTCGCCGCGCTTTGCACCTAACGTCACGCCAACTTTACCTTTGGAGAGACCACATGTCCGACACCCCATCCTACGGCTTTGATACGCTGCAAATCCACGCAGGCGCACGCCCTGACCCAGCAACCGGCGCGCGCAACACGCCAATCTATCAGACAACGGCCTATGTATTTCGCGATGCAGACCACGCAGCCGCATTGTTTAACCTGCAAGAAGTTGGCTACATCTATTCTCGTCTGACCAACCCGACGGTTGCGGTTTTGCAAGAACGTATCGCGACACTTGAAGGTGGCGCAGGTGCGGTTTGCTGTTCATCCGGCCATGCTGCCCAACTGATGGCGCTGTTCCCGCTCATGTCACCGGGCAAGAACGTTGTCGTCTCCACACGCCTTTATGGTGGCTCCGTCACGCAATTCTCGCAGACGATAAAGCGATTTGGCTGGGAAGCTAAATTCGTCGATATGGATGACACAGCCGCCGTGAAAGCCGCGATTGATGACAACACACGCGCGGTATTTGGCGAAGCCATTGCCAACCCGGGTGGTTACATCATGGACGTGCGCGCGATTGCAGACATTGCAGACGCTGCTGGTATCCCTCTGATTATCGACAACACCACGGCCACGCCGTACCTGTGCCGCCCGATTGAACTAGGTGCTACGCTTGTTGTGCATTCGACCACCAAATACCTCACAGGTAACGGCTCTGTCACAGGCGGTTGTGTTGTGGACAGCGGTAAGTTTGACTGGACCGCGTCTGATAAGTTCCCCTCCCTCAGCGAGCCTGAGCCAGCTTACCACGGCATGACGTTCGCAGAGACCTTTGGTCCGCTGGCCTACACGTTTCACGGCATTGCAATTGGCCTGCGCGACCTTGGCATGACGATGAACCCACAGGCGGCGCACTACACATTGATGGGCATTGAAACCCTTTCGTTGCGCATGGATCGACACGTCGAAAATGCAACCACGCTGGCCAACTGGTTGGAGAACGATGACCGTGTTGATTACGTCACTTACGCCGGATTGGAAT
>Ga0209121_10005045_pt1 | contig 12105 bp, 10 predicted proteins | sample Cruoilmetagenom3_FD_187292 | JGI IMG/M metagenome (GOLD analysis project Ga0209121, IMG submission 187292) | Oil polluted marine microbial communities from Coal Oil Point, Santa Barbara, California, USA - Sample 3 (SPAdes) (version 2) | ecosystem: Environmental > Aquatic > Marine > Oil seeps ... | reverse complement strand
AATATAGAAAATACCAGTCTTCTGTTAGAAAAATATAAACTGAAACCTATCAATATTGCAAGCATAAACATAGGTGCACCGGGCCCTGTTAATTCTCGCACCGGGGTTATTCTCCAACCCCCGAATCTGCCAACCTGGCGTAATGTTCCTCTTAAAAAAATACTTGAGGAGAAATTTAACTGTAAGGTTAATTTAGATAATGACGCCAATGTAGCAGCATTGGGAGAGCTACATTTCGGGGCAGGGAAAAATTGCCATAGCCTTGTCTACATTACAATTAGTACAGGGGTAGGGGGAGGGATAATTATTAACAGAAAACTATATCGAGGTTGGAACAATGTAGCAGGGGAAGTAGGCCATTTTACTATAGACCCTAGTGGCCCTCGGTGTAGCTGTGGACAGATTGGGTGTCTAGAAACCTTTATATCCGGGCCCAATTTGGTAAAATCTCTAAAGGAAAAATTAAAATACAATGAAGATGAAGTGTTCGAAAAAGTTATGGGTAAGAAATCAGAAGATTTTTCAGCTAAAGATATATTGGATGCCGCGGGCAGGGGAAGCAGATTAGCCAACGAGACTCTGGAAGTTGCCGTAAAGTATTTAGCATTGGGTATTTCTATTATTAATTATATAGTTAATCCTGAGAAGTTCATCCTTGGTGGAGGAGTAATTCAAAACGAAAAGGCAGAAAAGCTATTAATTCAACCAACAGTTGAGAAACTTGGAGAAATTTGCCACTTCAAGACTTTCTCTACCCCAGTAGTAAAAGCTAGATTAGGAAAAGATTCAGTTATATGGGGAACCTATGTGTTGGGGAAAAGTGAATAAAAGACTAAATCCCCACTATGTGACTTCCTCCATTTATACTTATTACCTGCCCCGTAATATACTCTGCCTCCCCTGAGCAAAGAAAAGCAATCAGAGAAGCCACTTCTTCGGGACTACCAAATCTTTTCCAGGGAATCGCTTCTTTCAGTCGCGCCAGTGTTTCTACAGGTACTCCATCTTGGAGTGGAGTTTTTATACTACCTGGTGCAATTGCATTTACATTTATTTTAAAGGGAGCTAACTCCTTGGCTAAGGCCTTAGTGAACCCAAGTATGCCTGCTTTGGCTGCAGAATAATGAGTCCATTGGGATTCACCACACATCCCAAAAGTAGAAGCGATATTTATTATTTTCCCTCCTTTTTCTCTTTTCATCAGGGGAACAACAAATCGACAAAAGTTGAAGGCTCCTCCCAAATGAACCCCTATCATTCGATTCCACTCATCATCAGTAATTTCCTCTAAAAAAGCAGAGTGCCCATGCCCGGCGTTATTTACTAAAATATCTATCTTTTTAAATCTATTTTCGATTTCCGAAACAACCTTTTTTACATCTTTTGAATTTGCTACATCTGTTTTAAAGACTAGTGTTTGTCTCCCCAACTTTTTTATCTGCTTGGATACTCTGTTTGCTTCCTCAAAGTTAAGGTCGACCAAGGCAATATTACATCCTCTTTTGGCAAGAGTAAGACATGTCGCTTTCCCCATTCCTGAGGCTCCGCCGGTAACTAAGGCTATCTGTTCTTTAAAGCTCATCTTAAGACCTCCTTAGTCTAATCTCCTCTGTTTTGATTTCTTTCAGTAATTACTAGAGAAGCCGCACCAATGATACCCGCATCACTCCCCAGAGGCGAAGAGACAATATTTACAGAATCTCTCAATTGCTTAGGTATTCTCTGAATAGCGACTTCCTTTACTAATTCTAAGAATTTTTGCCTAATTTTAGATAATCCCCCGCCCACAATAATCATCTCCGGATCAAAGATCTCAACTAAATTTGCCAGGCCCATCCCTAAGTATTTTGCTGCCTGTTCTATAAGGTTTTCAGCAAGCTCATCTCCTCTAAAAGCCGCCTCTGCTATTACTTTGGCAGTTATTTTATTTATATCATTTTGCGCAAGATCCTTAATTAAGGTCTTCTTTCCCTCTCGTACAACTCCTTTGGCTATATTAGCAATTCCGATACCCGAGGCCATTGCCATCAAACATCCTCTTTTTCCACAAGTACACACAGGGCCGTTGATATCCAGCGTAGTATGGCCTATTTCTCCTGCTGTTCCTCGATTTCCTCTATATATTTTTCCGTTAATAATAACACCAGCACCAATACCACTACTAACGGTAAGATAAATCATATTCTCGGCATCTTTTCCTGCCCCAAAACGATGTTCTGCCAGAGCAGCCAGGTTCGCGTCATTATCTAAGCAAACAGGAATTTTAAGTCGATCTTCTAAGATATCTCTTAAAGGTATATCATCCCATTGAGGCAGATTAGAAGTAGTTAAAGCTATGCCTTTTTTAAAATCCACATGTCCAGGGAATCCCACCCCCATTGCATTTATGTTGAATAAATCGAGGCCTTCCTTCTTTAAAATGTTATTAACTTCCAAAATTACCAAATCAATCACTTTTTGCGGTGGAAGGTTGCCATAATGAATTTTGATCGATTTATTCTGGAGCCTCCCCTGAGAGGTAAAAAGGCCTGTTCGGATATGGGTGCCCCCCATATCCACACCTATAATCATTGAACAACTTTGCCCTTTCATAGCTCTTTTTGTTCAGATCCTTGTATGCTCTGTCCGGCTAATAATATCATTTTGAATCTCAGGAGCTAAAGTTGTAAAGACTGCACAATATCCTGCTACTCTTACAATCAAATTTGGATATTTTTCTGGCCTTCTTTGGGCTTCTTTCAGCACCTTAGCAGAAACAACGTTAAACTGTACATGCCATCCTTTCAGATCCTGGAAAAAGGTTCTTATCAAAAAAGCCAGAGATCTAAGTCCATCTAAACCCTCTAATATCTCTGGTAAGAACTTAAGGTTTAACAATTGTCCCCCAGTTATCAAAATTGTAGGCAGCTTAGACACAGATTTGATGACAGCGGTAGGTCCTAACCTGTCTGTACTCTGTGCGGGAGAGGCACCCTCTGCCAGAGGTTGTCCTGATTTTCTTCCATCAGGAGTTGTCCCCACGGCTCCCCCCAAAGGAACGTTGGCAGATATTACTGAGGTAGAAGGATAATAAGTTCCACCAATAGGGCCTCTTCCATACCTGGTATTTTTATACTTTGCGATCTCCCGAATATAGCAGTTATAAGCTTTTCTTCCCAGTAGGTCTACATAATCCTCGTCATTGCCATACTTAGGTGCTTTATTTATCAGAATCTGGCGAATTTTTTCCCCTTCTATTCCTTCAAAGTTACATCTTAGAGCTTCTTTTAGCTGGGTTCGTGTAATTAAGTGTTCTTCAAAGATTAATTTTTTGATGGCTGCTAAAGAATTAGCTACATTAGCCAATCCTGCCTGAAGCCCGCTGATAAAATCGTACTTTGCCCCTCCTTCCTTAATGGCTTTTCCTCTTTTTATACAATCTTCTACAAGGGCTGAACAAAAAGCATCGGGCGTCAGTTCTTCCAGGGCATAGTCAATGCAAGAATCGAGTATAACATGAAGCTTTGTATAGAACTTTACCTGTTTCTCCCAGGCCTTCATTAGCTCTTTGAGTGAGGAAAATGTTCCGAGATCACCGTTTCCTGAACAAAGTTGGATACTGGTCTTAGGATCCTTCCCATTATTTAAAGCTAATTCCAATACCTTACCCATATTAAGAAAGCTCATACCTGTACATCGGTATCCCCATTTGCCAGGCACAGCCACTTCGATACAGCCAACCATAGAGTAATTGTAAGCATCTTTTACCTCAACCCCTCTTAAAAGAAGTGAAGGTATTATTATCTCATCATTATGCATGGCTGGCATTCCAAACCCCATTCTTATAGTCTCGGCACATTTCATTAAGAATTCCTCAGGGCAACGATTGTGAAATCTTGCTGAAAGATTCGGTTGGGTGAGGCGAGTATGCTGAACTGCCTTCAAACATAGAAAGGATAAATCATTGGTAGCATCCTCACCATCGGGTGTCTGACCGCCTATTGTCACATTCTGGTAAGTGGGATACCCTGCTCCAAATTGCGTGTGCGACCATGGTCTTATCTTATTTATAGTGTACAGTTTGATCCAGAGAGATTCTACCAATTCCAAAATTTGATCTTGACCCATTGTACCCTCAGCCATATCTTTAACGTAATATGGATACATATACTGATCTAAACGACCCAAGGAAAAGGAGTGGCCATTGCTCTCAATCTGAGTAATTAAATGTATGAACCAAACTGATTGAATTGCCTCCCAGAAATTCCTTGCAGGATTAGCCGGTAGCCATCGGCAGATCTGACTAATTTTTTCCAGCTCCTTTTTTCTTTGGGAATTACTTTCTATTCTGGCTAACCTCTCTGCTTCCTCTGAATACCTCCGAGCAAAAATTATTGCCGCATTTAGACTAATCCTGGCTGCTTCTAAAAAGGTTCCTTTTTTAAGATCCTGAGGCTCAGCTAAATTTAAATTGGTAAGTTCCGCCTCTATTTCTTTTATTATGCCATTTAAGCCTTTTTTAAGTACTTTTTCAAAATCTACCACTATATGTCCATCTCCTGAAGTTAGATTTCCTTCAGCATCAATAGCTTTTATCAAAGATGCTTTTTTAACATCTTCTGGAATGGTTGAATTAGCTCTATCTTTAACTGTTTTTCCTTTCCAATAATTAACTATGTCTAAAAGCTCGGGCTTTATTCGCTCATCCACTAAAAATTTATCACCAGACCTTTCGGCGAACTCATCTATTTCTTTCTCTATCCAATCCACGGAATATTCTGGAAATATTGGCGCTGAGCGAGGCTTGCTGGCCTGATTGCCTACTATCAACTCATCTTCATCGATGTATATGCTCATTTTTGAAAGAATTTTCTCTAGAGCCACAGCTCTTTTTAATACAACAGGCAGGCTCTCATTTTCTTTATAAGCTTCTGTTATAAGTCTGGCTCTTTCAATGCAAACTTTAGGAGCAGTTGCAATAACCCTCTCCCTTAATTTCTTAATCCTATTAAAATTACTTTGTTTCATAATTGTAGCTCTCTCTTTAGACAACTTTCTCATTTGTCTTCTTAATCTCAAAATTAAAAATGTCTTTTACATTTTCCCACTTAACCACCTGATTGTTTGATGCCAAAACACTGGATAGTATTCCCACTTAACAAATGCTGTACCCCAATGAAGAGAGAGATCAGAAGCAAAGGCCATGGTTCTGCCTTTCTCATATGGCCACACTGTAATAAAAGCATCATCTCCACATTTTGCCACCAAAGTAGCCTCCTTTTTCGCTTCTAATCTGTTGTATCCCAAAAATGAAGGCCAGTCATTAGGTGGGACCTCTCTTAAGATGGGATGAGTTGTATTTACTATGTTTGGCTTGATACCTTCCGAGACTTCTCTCCTGTCGTCATTGTCACTTATCTTGACAGGGAGAATTTCCTCTATGGCAGAACCATGATAATTAGCTATTCCTCGAAATCCCTGAAAAGACATCCACCCACCACACATGACTAATCCTCCACCCATCTTTACAAAATCTTTTATCAGGTTCAATTTATCAGGTCCCATGGGAACCTTAAACATCTCAGGGTACATAGTTAAGGTGTTTCTTCCAACGTCACTAAGAATAAGGACATCATAATTCTGAAGTTCCTCAACTGTCTTTGGAAATGCACTTAAAGCTATGTGATTTGGCATATGGACAATATCTACATCAGGATACTTTTTTAATGCCTCTGTAAACCAGACAGAGAAATCTTCGTATCCTCCTAAGGGGACGATATCAAAACCTTTAATATGAAACTTAGCCACCAGCCATGTTTCTCCTACAAGTAGAACCCTAATTTTTTGATCTTTCATTTGTCTTCCTCCTTTAGACTTTTTGTTGTGGTTTATTTTCGTGATGCCTTATAGAATCCCCGCGGCTATCCTTTACCATAACCAGCCATTAGCCCAGAGATGAAGTATCTTCCCAGGAAGGCAAACACCGCCACAGGGATGAGGGAAGTAATTAGGGCTCCTGCCATCTGAATGTGCCACTGGGCAATTTCAGTCCCCTTAAGTTCCGCTAAAAATGGCATGACTGGTTTAACATCGGGACCTCTTGTCAGTACAATCCCTAAGAGGAATTCATTGTAAATCTGGACAAAGACTAGAATCGTAGCTGCGACCACCCCAGGTAAAGAGACAGGGACAAGGATCTTTAGATAAAATGTAAAAGGTGGACATCCATCTAACGCCGCAGCCTCCTCAAGATCAACGGGGACTTTCATAAAGAAAGTGGCGGTGATCAAGGCTGCCATTGGGGAATTGAGAATGACATAGATCAGGATCAAACCAGCATAGCTGTTTAAAAGACGTAAAGTCATGAGGATATGCGTAATAGGAATCAAGATAATCTGATAGGGCAGGAAAGTAACCATAACGATAGAAAAGAAAACCGGTATGGCAAATCGGAAATTAAACTTCGTCAAAGAATAAGCGGCGAGAGAGCCAAGAAAGATGCAAAGGAACGTTGCTACCGAGCTGATAATAATACTATTTCGAAGGCCTATTTTTAGAGCCTTAAAGGCCTGAATGAAGTTAGCCAGTTGAAGCCTTTTGGGAGGACTAATATAACTCTGCTCTGCTACCTCAGCCTGAGTTTTGAATGATGTGTTAAAAAGGGTATAGACAGGCATTAGCCAGATCACAGCCATTATGGCAATAACGACAACAGAAATAATTCTGAAACGTTGATCTGTCATATTATCACCCACTTCTTAAGCGCCCACAGGGAGTAGGGAATGACTATCATAGCCGAAAATATTAATATGACGATGCTTGTGGCGGCGCCCATGCCAATATCGCGTGAGCTGAAGGTCAGTCGGTACATCAAATAGGGCAAGACTTCCGTGCTAACCCCCGGCCCCCCTTGAGTCATAATCCAGACCAGATCGAAGACCTTCATTGTCGTGATGGCCAGCATCGTTGTGCAGATTAAAGTAGCGTGGCCTACGTTAGGGAAGATAATCCGAAATAGGATGGTGAACTTTGAGGCTCCGTCCATGGCAGCTGCCTCTACCATGGCAGAGGAAAGACCTCGAATTGCACCCAGGTAAATTACCAGAGCAAAACCCATATATTGCCAGAAAGCTGAGAAAATCATACAATAAATGGCGGTATTCGGTAAGGCGATCCAACCCAACCCTAAAGTATTCACACCAATCCTTCTCAGGATTGAGTTAATTAATCCAGAGCTTGGGTCATACATCCAAGCCCATAGAGTTCCATTGATCACAAAAGAAAGAGCCATAGGAAAGAGAAATATTTGCCGCAGCAGGTGTTCCCCTCGTCTAAGGTTGGTAAAGAGGTAAGCAAGGACAAAGCCTACAAAGGAAGTTGGAGCGATAAAGAAGATTAGCCAAAGAAAGTTGTTCTTGATATTGATCCAGAATCTCCTGAGTTCAAAAAGGCGATAAAAATTCTCGAGTCCTACAAACTTCCACGTTGGCAGCAATACCTCCCAGCCAGTGAAAGCTATAATGAAGTTCCATATAATCATACCATAAAAAGTGCCTACTATTACCAGCATCGGGATCAAGAAAATAAATCCTTGAACTTTGTTTTTTTTCACCTGGCTTGTCCTCTCTTGAGACTATTTACCGCGGTGTAGGTATCTTTATAAAGTAAACCCATACTTAAAAACAGGGGAGGTCACTTTGTGACCTCCCCTAGGCGAGAAAACACGTTTCTATTTATTCCCAAAACCAACTGCAGGCTTCGGCAAGTTTATTTCTTTCAGCCGACTGGGCGATCTCCTTGACAGCAGCATCTACATCCCGGTCCACGAGGAACTTCGTGAATATATCCATAAGATCATCCCCGAAAGCTGGAGTTATCATGCCTCCATGGTAGCCGTCGCATACAGCTCTTAGACTGAAAAGGTCACGTGCGCTTCGCTTCCTGAAAGGATCCGGGTAAACATCTGCAGGCACATCGTTGACGATAGTAACTGAACCTTTGATCAGGTTGAATGCCTTCTGGGCCTCAGGAGTCGTGCACATTCGGATCCAGTCGCGAGCGTTTTTGGCATGAGGTGCATTCTTGGGCAATGGAAAGGCATCGGCATGGCCCATCCAGACATTATCTGGAATCGCTGTTACGCTAAAGTCAACCTCAGGTTTCATTCCGATGCTCAGGTAGTAACCCAAGATCCAATCACCCATCCAGTACATGGCTGCATCGCCTGTTTTGATCAACGCACCTGCTTCATCCCAGCTTTTAGTAGCGTGCCAGGGGTAAATATAGGGAATCAGAGCAGCATAACGCTCCATCGCCTTGCGAAAGGTTGGATCAGTGAGAAAATCAATCCTGCCCGTGTTGGCTTTCTCATAGAAGTCAGGTCCTCCTGTGTTGAGAAGGCACATATCATAGAGATAGGTAGACCAGACTTTCTCCCGAGTTCCCAGTGCAAGAGGAGAGATGTTCGGCTTTGCTGCCTTAATCTTCTTGCAGGCATCCAGTAGTTCATCATAATTCTCTGGAGCTTTAACACCCGCCTCTTCTAAAATTTTCTTGTTGTACCAGAGCCAGTTAGTCCTGTGAGCGTTAATAGGAACGGAGTAGACATGATTGTAGAATTTTAAAGTCTTAACCCACATTTCATTGATCCTGGACTCAAAGTTCGTCTCCGTCCAGATGTCATCAACCGGCTCCAAGTATCCAGCATCGACATAATCCTTTTGTTGATTTCCCTGATGGTCGTGGAACGTATCTGGCGGGATGCCAGCAGCCAGGTTGCTCATCAAAACAGCAAGCATCGTGGCACCGCCTCCTCCAGCCACTGGGTTCTCCACAATCTTCACCCCCGGGTGCTCCTTCTGGTAGATCTCGAATATCGCATCAATCGCTTCCTTCTCACCGCCGGCGGTCCAATAGTGGAAAATCACAAACTCGTTTTCTTGGCTCTCTGCAAAAGTTGTTCCCATCATGGTAAAGACCATCGTGGCAAAAACCAAAGTCAAAGCAAGAATGAAAGTTCTTTTCATGCGTTCCTCCTGACATAATTCAAGTTCTCCTGAAAGTTTCCAAAGATACATTCCTCTTTGGATAACTCCCATTCTTAAGCTGAAGCGGCCTACCTACCTTCTCACCTCCTCCTGACCTTTTATTTTCAGCCTTTACCCTCTTAGTATGCTCTATTTTTTCTGAGAAGCACAGGAATTCCTTACAATAAGCTTTGTATCCAAAACTCCCTGAGATGAAGTGGGAATTTTACCGTCTATGATGTTAAATAATCTTCTTGCGGATAGAATACCTACTTGGTAAAGAGGTTGCCTTACAGTGGTAAGTGGTGGATCTAACATTTCTGCAATTATCTGGTCATCAAATCCGACTATAGAAATATCTTTAGGTACTGATAGGTTTTCTTCCTTAGCAGCTTTGATTGCTCCAGCAGCCATATAATCATTTGTACAGAATATAGCAGTAGGTCGCTTTTTCAACTTAATCAGTTCTTTTGTATGCGCATATCCACTTTTGAACAAGAAATCCCCCTTTTTCACTATGGTAGGATTATAAGGGATACCATGCCTTGCCAGAGATTCTTTATAACCCTCAATTCTTTCCTTTACATCCAAAAATTCAGGTGGACCAGTAATCATGGCTATTTTTAAATGGCCCAACTTTACAAGATGATCAATGGCTGCTTTTGCTCCCTTAAAATTGTTAATCTTTATGGAAGGGATATTAACACCTGGTAGGCTCCCATTTATGAGAATAGCGGGAAAACTCTCCCTTTCCAGTTCTGATAATAATTCGTAATCAATGGGCCAACGAAGAAAAATAAATATACCATCTAAAGATTTTTCTTTAACAATTTGGTTAAATAGATTTTTTCTTTTCACCTTCTGAAGAGTGGAAAAGTCTAAGTGGAGGCTATAATCCCGAGTCTCAGCAACTTTAAAAATGCCGTGGATTATAGGAATTAAGAATCCCCATAATGATGGGAAAAACATCTCTTTCTCGTCATTGGTTACAAATAAACCAACAAATTGGGTTTTTCGAGAGGCTAATTTTTTGGCAATAGCATTGGGGGTGTAATCAAGTAACGAAGCTGCCTCCATAACCCTGAGATAAATATTTTCTCCAACATTTCTTCCATTAAAGACATTGGAAACGCTACCGACAGATACACTTGCCAGCTTGGCCACATCTCTGATTGTTGATTTCATTTGAACCGGTTTACATTATACACTAATTTAATTTTTTGTCAATAGACTTGAGATCGATGGGGGATGGCAAAAACTGTGGTAGAGATTTTACGGGTAAGGCCCCCGGCATCTTCTTTGCACAAGTTCAGCATCTCTTACACCAAAGCTTATTCGCTTGAAAAGCTTAAGAGCCAGATTATAGCCTTCTCTTTTACTGTTAGATCTTTAAGAGATGAAATGGTTCAGCAAAATAGGGACGGGATTATTTTTTCCAGCGACCCTGTTACTTTTCTATAATCACTGAGGCGTATCCCACCACTGCCTCGTAATCACCAGTGATATCGCCGGAGGTGGCATACTTTAAAAGGGTTGCTTTCTTAGCTCCCAGGAGAGAAGTTGCGGTGAGCATAGTCATTACCGGACCCGGGCCACACATAGAGATACGATAACGGGAAACTGCCCTGGTGAGATCTTTTGGACTCAGGGAAAGGATGGCCTCCAGAGCTTTTTTGTCCTGTCTTTCGGCTGTTTCTTTGGGCTGATAATGGGTAAAGTCGGTGCTGGCAATAATTAAACTGTTTTTTCCTTTAAGTACCTCTGAAAGAGTTTCTCCCACTTTCTGAGAGGTACTTTGATTCTGCTGCATCATGCAAATGGGAACTATTTTGAATCTTTCTCCATAGCTATACTGGAGAAAGGGAAGCTGGACCTCCAGAGAATGTTCTCTTTGGTGAGCTTTTTTATCCTCTCGAATAAGAGGAGAAAGCTCTATTATTTTTTCTGCTAGCTCTTCCTCTATTTGAGACTCACCCAGAGGTGTTTGCCACCGACCTTTTCCGGCTATGGCCACTCCCGCACCGAAGCCGCGATGATTAGGACCCAGAATGACTACTACCTCGGGGATTTCTTCCCTAACTATCTGATAGAATCCCCAGGCAGCAACCGGGCCTGAATATAGATAGCCGGCATGAGGACTAACTAAACCCATGATTTTTCCTTCTTTCCTGGAGGATATGGCTGGTAGTTTCCCCGGACCCAAGGAATGGGTATAACAGTCCTCAATTTGCTTCAAAAGAGCCTTTTTTGTCCCTTCATAAAAAGTACCGGCTACTGCCGGACGCCTTACCATCTTTTCCATTTTTCTCCCCTTTTAATGAAAAATTACAAATACCGGGGCTAGAACCAGGGAGATTACCGCCATTAATTTAATGAGAATGTTAATAGAGGGGCCGACCGTATCCTTCAACGGATCTCCCACTGTGTCACCTATCACGCTAGCTTTGTGGGCGTAGGAACCTTTGCCTCCGAGATTCCCTTCCTCGATATATTTTTTCGCATTATCCATGGCAGCACCACTATTAGCTGTCTGAATTCCCAGTTGAAGACCGGTTACCAGACTTCCCACCAAAAATCCCCCCAGGGCCACCGGTCCTAAAAAAAAGCCAGTACCTATAGGAAAGATTATGGCCAGAATCCCGGGGAGCATCATATTCTTTAGTGCTCCCTGGGCAGCTATGTTTACGCACTGAGAAGGGTCTGCCCTGCCTTTGCCTTCCATAAGACCTGGAATTTCCTTAAACTGTCTCCTTACCTCCTCTACAACCCCAGAAGCCACCCTTCCCACTCCTCTGGCTAACATAGAGCCATAAAGATAAGGAACCATACCGCCCACCAACAGACCTGCAATAAGCTTAGGATCAGCCAGAGAAAGAGAAAAAGGATGAGAAGAAAGGGAATTTATGGTAGCCCGATAGGCTGTCATTAACCCCAGGGCAGCAAAAGCTGCTGATCCAATAGCGAATCCTTTACCAATGGCAGCGGTGGTATTTCCCACTGCATCGAGCTTGTCGGTTACCTGGCGAACCTCAGGAGGAAGATGAGCCATCTCGGCAATTCCTCCGGCATTGTCTGCTACCGGGCCGTAGGAATCAACCGC
>Ga0209121_10005043_pt1 | contig 12106 bp, 8 predicted proteins | sample Cruoilmetagenom3_FD_187292 | JGI IMG/M metagenome (GOLD analysis project Ga0209121, IMG submission 187292) | Oil polluted marine microbial communities from Coal Oil Point, Santa Barbara, California, USA - Sample 3 (SPAdes) (version 2) | ecosystem: Environmental > Aquatic > Marine > Oil seeps ... | reverse complement strand
GAAAATGCAATTGCTCACGATATCGCCTCGGGTGGTAATGCAGTGGCAGAGGTTATGGATTCAAACCTTGAGGGAACGGATGCTCAGGATGCCTGTAAATTGCTCCTGATGGCATCTTTATCCAATGTCCCAAATGCTGTATTAGGTTTATCAATACCAGAGTTAGTAGCCTACATGGCTGCTCCAGGGAGAGATCTAACAAGGTTAAAAGGCGATGTTTTAGAAAAACTGTCGACGGCTGTTTGGTATTTACATGTTAATAGGGATGGCAAATTATTCTTCAAGAATGTTCAAAACTTGAATGCTAAACTGGAATCTTTAGTAAGAGCTTATATTCCTGAGCAATCTATCAAAGAGTTACGGATCAGATTGGAACAGATTTTCAAGCCAACAAATGGATGGTGTTATCAGCAAGTCTTAGCTTTGCCAGCTGTGGATGAAATAGAGCTAGATCAAAATAAAGTTACTTTAATTATCTCTGAGCCAAAAGCTGGAACAGGTTTACGCAAAGAGCTTTTAGATTTTTATGAACAGGCAACATGGAAAAACCGGGTGGCGTTTTTAACAGGTTCAAAAGATACCTATGACTTGCTCATTGACACTGGAAAGCGGTTGAAGGCGATCCAACAAATTATTGCCGATCTAGAGTCTGACAATTTACGTGATGATGAGCCTCAAATGATACAGGCTAAGGATATATCCGATGTCATTCAACAAAACTTCCATTCAGCAGTCAGGGAGACCTTTACCTTGTTGTGGTATCCGCTTGAAAGCGGTCTAGTGAGCGCGGATTTCAGAATGAGATTTGAGGGTAATAAATATAACGGCGAACAACAGGTTGTTGAGTTACTCAAGGAAAAAATGAAGTTCACTGAGGACATAGAGGGGGAAACGTTCAGATTAAAATGTGAGCAGCGTTTGTTTACAACCCAAAGCCTTCCATGGGTAGAAATTAAAAGACGAGCAGCTTCAAATCCCAAATGGCAATGGCATCATCCAGGAGCTCTTGAATCCCTCCGGGTCGATTGCATCATGAAAGATATTTGGCGGGAACAAGGTGGATTTGTAGATAAAGGTCCCTTCCCTCAGCCAAAAACCAAGGTCTTATTGCAAGAGATAAATCGGGATCTAGCCACAGGTGAAGTGACATTGAAACTCACGCCTGCTAATGGCGACACAATTTACTATGATATTGGCTCAGAAGCCACCACTGCCTCAGCAAAGGTAGATGGTGGGATTCTGAAAACCGCTGAGCTGCGGGTTTCTTTTCTTGCAGTAAATTCCAAAGGTCTGTATGAAACCGGTGAACCGCTAGAGTGGAAGAATCGAATTACATTAAAACATAGGACATATCAAAGCGGAACTGATAAAAGGATGGAGTTGAAAGCAATCCCCGATGGTGAAATTCGATATACAACCAACGGATCCAACCCCAGAGATGTGGGTGCAGTTTATAAAGAACCTTTCATCATTCCAAGAGATACGATTTTTGTGCTGACCTATGCTGCCAAGGATGGCATCGAATCTGAGGTTGAACAAATTCCTATTGATTGGGAGCAAATCGGGAAAGTAGAAATTGATCCTAAATTACCTGCCATTTGGCATCATCGATATGGCTTTAACAGTACAAAGGATTCCTATGAATTTCTCCTATTGCTCAAAAACCATAATGCGAGAGCTTCGGGAGTGATTCTTACTATATCAGGAGAATCAGGCGACAAAGAGTGGGTTGAATTAACCATGTATGAGCACAAAATTGTCAGTTCTGACCGCATTGAAGAATGTTTGGAAATGCTGCGGAAGCTTCAGGGAACAGGTCAGGTGCAGTTAGTCGCCGAACGAATTCATGTAGAAACAGGCCAGGATTTGTTGGATTTAGTAGAAGAACTGCGGACAGAGTTACAACCTGGAGAGGTGAAGCAATAGTATGACGGAAAATGCATCAAAGGTTGAAATTGAACGTTCTTATGGCTTTGATCCAAAAGAGAGTAAACACCACTTCCTGGTGTATATTCCCCGTGGTGGATCGGCTAATATCGAGATCAGTGAACATTTTACATGGGATTCTGATATAGGTTCAAGTGAAAGAACCTATGGCACACGCTTAGATGGGCAGATCCGTGTCATATTACAACGACCTAAGTGGGATGCCATTGCAGATGAAGTGAGAAGTCAATTCAACCGACGACTAAAGAAGGCCGGTAGAAAAATTGGTAGTTGGAAGGTGGGGAACAACTTATTACGACGTGAACTAGGAAAAGAACTGGTTCTTCTCGCATGGGCGATCGAAGATGCGGATCCGGCATTGATTCCTGCCGCAGTTGCAAATTGGAGCGGTTTGGTGCCGGAAGAACGGTGGTGGCTGTATACACAAACGGCTGCAGCCACAGGTCATGGCATTGGGGATAAGGGTAAAGGTTGGCGTGTTGCTGTCCGTTATGCCCTCACAGAAAATCCAATTACTGGTAGACCGCCCTTAGAATCCATAGTGCCTGAATTTTTTAAACAAGCAAGCGATACACCAATATTCAGCCAACACATTGATGAAGTAAAAGATGAATAGTGAAAGATCAAAATAAACAACAAGGAGAATCTAAATTGCCTTTTTCTGATACGAAAAGTTTCATTGAAACACAATTCCCAGTCGCAAAAGTATCAATGGAGAGCTACAAAGAAAGAACCGCCAAGCAGGGGCAGACCCTGACTGGATTGGGAAAATGGTGGGGAAGAAAGCCATTAGTTTTAGTAAGAGCTGCTCTACTTGGTTTGCTTATGCCAGCTTCGGAAGATCCTAAGAAAGATGAAGAAATATTCCTGAGGATAATGACCATGGATACTGAAGGATTATGGCTTCGAAAGAGCAAGAATATTCCTGGTAAACGATTAATTACTGAACTTTTGTCGATGTCCCCCGGAATTAAAAATAGATACTTAGAGTTTACTACCAGAAAAGAACCCAAATTAAAGAAACTAGATAGAACAGAAAAGAATAATCTCCAAAAATTAATTTTTCGAAGATTGTCATATGATGAAAAATTGAAATATTGTGATCGTCCAGAACAAATTGAGGGACCATCAGTAAATTCATGGAAGGAGATTAATAGCCATCTTGGCACGAATGCAAATTCATTGCATGAATTGATAAATCAATTGGGGGTAATGAGATTTGGCAAAAATCCACGAGTAGGGGATGCCTTTTGTGGTGGTGGGTCTATACCATTTGAAGCTGCCAGATTAGGTTGTGATGTTTATGGGGCAGATCTAAATCCTGTTGCAGCATTACTCACCTGGGCAAGTCTCAATATAGTCGGATCAACAACAGACAACATTAAAGCAGTTAGAGCAGCTCAAAATAGAATTTATAAAACCGTTGAGAAGAAAATAAATGATTGGGGAATTGAGCGAAATAGTTTAGGTTGGAAGGCTGATTATTACTTATATTGTATGGAAGTAATTGATCCTGAAACTGGATGGTTAGTTCCATTATTACCAAACCTTGTAATTGGTCAGAAAACAAATACGATTGCTAAATTAATTCCTGATGATGAAAATAAATGTTATGAAATTGATATTATTGAGGGTGTCTCAGATGAAGAATTGAAAAATGCAAAGGAATTGGGAACAATAAGAAATTCAAGAGTTTCTCATCCTAGATCGAACAACACGGTACCAATCAATGTGATAAGAAAAGATATGAGATTGTGGGAAAAATCAGACCTACATCCATTACCGGGGGATGTATTTCAGGAACGATTGTATTGTATAAGATGGAGAGAAGAAGTACATGAAAGCAATGGAAAAATTACTGAAATCAAACATTATCGCTCTCCAACAAACCAAGATATACAAAGAGAGAACCTAGTTATTGAGATTCTAAAAGAGAGAATAGACATTTGGTGGGAAAAAGGATACATTCCAAAAAGAAAGATTGTTGCTGGTTATAACACTGATCAACCAATACGTGAGCGTGGATGGACTTTTTGGCATCACTTGTTTACACCTCGACAATTATTGATGATTGGTTTATTTAGCTCAGAGTTAGAAACCATAAAGAATATCACTGCGTTGAAGGTGGGTGTATTACTTAATATAGGAAGATGTGCTAATTGGAATTCAAAATTATGTGTCTGGAATACTGATGCTGCAAATGAAAAGACGGAGCAAACTTTTTTAAATCAAGCATTGAACACACTTTATAATTTTGGTAATCGAACAATGCAAAGCATTTCAACCACTTGGTTTGGAAATATTAAGGATTATGAAATCCATGGAAATTCAGTTGTGGCTGCTTGTGATGCCCGAACTACAACTGAAGAGTCCGATATTTGGATTACTGATCCCCCGTATGCAGATGCTGTAAATTATGAAGAAATTTCCGAACTATTTCTTGCTTGGTATGAAGGGTGGCTAGAAAGAATATTTCCTGGGTGGTATGTCGATTCAAAACGTGCATTAGCAATTAAAGGAACTGAAACAAGTTTTTATAAATCAATGGTAGATTGTTATCAACAGTTGACTCACCATATGCCAGAAAATGGTTATCAGTTAGTAATGTTTACACACCAGGATGCAGCAGTCTGGGCAGATTTATCAATGATTCTTTGGGCTGCAGGTTTGCGTGTTATTGCAGCCTGGACAATAGCCACAGAAACAAAAGCGGGCATTAAGAAGGGAAATTATGTTCAGGGGACAGTTTTATTAGTGCTAAGAAAACGAGTTGAGACAGAACCGGTTTTTCTCGATGAACTCAATCATCGAATTGAAGAAGAGGTTCGATATCAATTAGATTCAATGATGAGATTAGATGATGATAGTGATCCGAACTTCGGGGATGCTGATTATCAATTGGCAGCCTATGCTGCTGCACTCAGGATTTTAACTGAAAGACCAATATATGAAATTAATCCTGAAAAAGATGTTCTGCGTGAAAATTCAAATGGTGAGATGAATCCTGTTGAGCAATTGATACGAAATGCAGTCAGGATTGCATGTGATCACCTTGTTCCAAAGGGATTTGATGGTTCTCTTTGGAAAGGATTATCCCCAATGGAACGTTTCTACCTTAAAGGTATTGAGGTTGAGAGCCATGGAGAATACCGCAATGGTGTTTACCAGGAGTTAGCTAGGGGCTTTGGCGCAGTTGAGTACACAGATCTACTTTCAAACACTAAGGCAAATGAAACCAGGTTGAAGAAGCCAAGTGAATTCGGTCGGAAGAATATATCCGGTGAAGGATTTTCTGGATCTTTACTCAGAACTTGTTTGTTTTCAGTTTATCAGGTTGATAAAGATGATGAGGTAGATTTAGGTCTTAATTGGTTCCACACTGAATTAGCGGACTATTGGACAGTACGAGAGAAGATTATCAAAATCCTTGAATACTTAGCATTTATTGGAAATATCAAAGGGATGGAGCATTGGAAACAGGAGGCTCAGGCAGCATCCTTGTTAGCAGGGGCTGTTAGAAACGATCATGTCTGATTCACATATCAAGCGATTTTCTTCGAGGCGCCAACAGCTTGACCATTCATTTTTGGCTGAGCGACTACGATATGCAAAATCATATGATCGTATAGCTGGTTATTTCTCCTCCTCACTATTAGAAATTGTTGGTGAAGAATTAGAGCAAGTTGAAGGAAAAATTCGAGTCATTTGCAATTCCAACCTCAATCCTATGGATGTAAAAACGGCTAAAGCGGCAAGGTTGGCAGTTCAAAGATCATGGACTTCTTCAGAGCCTGAAGCACTTTTAGATAGTGAATCAGCTCCTTTAACCCAAGAAAGGTTCAGAAGATTATTTGAATTACTTCGTGATGCAAAATTATCTGTTCGGGTATTGCCTGATGAGGCTTTTGGGTTAATTCATGGCAAGGCAGGAATCATCACATTAGAAGATGGATCCAAAACAAGTTTTGTGGGAAGTACAAATGAATCTAAATTTGGGTGGAAGATAAACTATGAGCTATTATGGGAAGACACTTCCGATGAAGCTGTTGCTTGGGTTCAAGAGGAGTTTGATGCTTTATGGGGATCAGCACATGCCATTCCATTAGCTGATGCCGTCATCCAGGATATTGAACGATTATCAAGACGCAGAGTTTTATATAAGGTGGGTGATTGGGAAGCTCAAGAAACCGCTGAAGGTGAATTAGATGCAGCACCAGTCGTAATTGAATCTCCTGTGTTTCGCAAGGAAGTTGGCCTTTGGGAGCATCAAAAATACTTTGTGAAGTTGGCATTTGATTACCACCGTGGACCTATTGGAAAAGCCAGATTTGTCCTTGCGGATCAGGTAGGCTTGGGGAAAACACTTCAATTAGCAATGGTTGCTCAGCTAATAGGATTAACGAGTTCAAAACCAATCCTTGTTATTTGTCCCAAAACGCTTGTTTGGCAGTGGCAAGCAGAAATGCGTGATTTATTAGATATGCCATCAGCAGTATGGGATGGTCGACGTTGGGTAGATGAAAATGGGATAAAATACCCAGTTCTAGGAGAAAACGGCATTGTCAAGTGCCCACGAAGGGTTGGAATTGTCTCAGCAGGATTAATAACCGGAAGATCTCCCACATCATTATTATTAAAACAACTGCAATATGAGTGCGTCATTTTAGATGAAGCGCACAGGGCGAGGAGGCGTAATCTTGGGGAAGGGAAGGATGGTGAAAATCCTGACCCGAATAATTTGTTACGCTTCATGTACGATATTTCAGTTCAAACTCGCAGCTTGTTTCTAGCCACAGCTACCCCTGTGCAAATTCGACCTGTTGAAGCCTGGGATTTGCTAGATATTCTCAGCAGGGGAGATGATTCAATATTAGGAAATCGCTTTTCCAATTGGCATAATGCTGAGAAGTCTCTTGCATTAGTGATGGGGCGAGAAGAATTGCCTAAGAATGAGGTTGAGAAATGGGAATGGACTAGAAATCCTTTGCCACCAAAATCCGAGGACAAGGATTTTGAGATAATTAGGAGGAGATTGGTATTACCTGATTCCCAGGATGTTGTACCTGGCGATGCTCTTATGAAACTCCGTGCACCTGATCGCGCTAGGCTACAGGAATTATTTCCTCGGTTGATTATGGAACATAATCCATTTATTCGGAGAATCATCCGAAGAACTCGGCAGCAGTTGGAAAACCAAATTGATCCTGAAACAAGTGAGCCTTTGTTGAAACCAATTGGGGTTGAGCTTTATGGGGAAGCTGAAAGTGAGGCAATCAATCTGCCGATTTATTTACAAGAAGCTTACCAATTAGCTGAGGAGTTTTGTAAAATCCTCGGTCAAAGGATGAAAGGCTCTGGTTTCTTAAAAACGCTTTTACTTCGAAGAGTAGGTAGCTCAATAGCTGCTGGATTGTCAACAGCTGAAAAAATCCTTGAATCTTGGAGGTGTGTGGAGGATGAGGAAGAAGATGATTCAGAAGGATTTGATGAAGAGGCAAATGAAGTTGAAGATAAGAATAAAACACTGACTGAGACTGAACGAGAAATTCTTGAGAGATTTATCGCAGCTCTAAAGGTTAGTCAAGAACGTGATCCAAAATACCCTCTTGTTTTAGAATATTTACGAGACAGAGCTTGGCTAGATTCAGGTTGTATTATTTTTAGTCAATATAGAGATAGTATTCGATGGTTGGCTGAACAACTAACTATAGATTTTCCCAAAGAACCAATTGCTTTATATTCAGGGCCGCAGACCTCAGGAATCATGAAAAATGGAATTTGGGAACCTAAACAACGAGAAGATCTTAAGAAAATGGTATTCAGAGGTGAAATCCGATTAATGTTGGGCACGGATGCAGCTTCTGAGGGCATTAACTTACAAAAATTAGCCACTTTGATCAATTTGGACTTACCCTGGAATCCTACGAGACTTGAGCAACGAAAAGGACGGATTCAGAGAATTGGTCAAATTCACGACACCGTTCGTGTTTACAACATGAGATACAGAGGGTCGGTTGAAGATAGGGTACATCAATTGCTATCAAGCCGCCTTAGGAATATCTATGATCTTTTTGGGCAGATACCGGATGTGTTAGAGGATGTGTGGGTGGCTTTAGCCCTAGGAGATAAGGAAAGAGCAGAGAAGATTATTGATTCAGTGCCGGAGTATCATCCATTTGATCTCAAGTATTCTGAGGTTGAACCTGTTGATTGGGAAACCTGCCGGTTAGTACTGGATGCAAATGAAAAGAAGAGAATATTAATGCAGGGATGGTAAGGTGGGATAAAAATTGTCATAGATCATATTTTAATGGATTGCATTTTCAGATGATAATGGCACAATAGAGGTGTCAATAGTCTAATTTTCTTTTCTAATATGATTAAATGATCTCGTACAAGATAAATTTCATCTATTCAATAAATTCATAAATGTCTGAATTATGAACCAAATTAGGTCATTATTGAATTTAAAAAAGTTTCATTTGCTGACGATTTGGAGGAGGTGTGACATTAAATAAACCATATACCTTTCCTCGAAAGAAAATAGCCTCGCAAGTCACTTGCCAATCGGTACCTGAGCGGAAGGGGATTCTATCTTTTCCTTTGATGAAATCTTGTTCAGTCATTGATTGCAATAATAAATGATCCTCAGGAATTATTGTGAAACGGGCTATTGCATACTTGGCTGAAGGTGACCACATTGAATAAAGAATATATAGTTTGTTGTGCTTTTCTTGTGGTATAAAAGATTTTTGGTCTTTACTATCAGAATAAGGAGACAAACCAAATTCACAAACAACACCATAGCAACGATTTGGTGCACATTGAATCAGTTGAATTAATGCTGCTGGACCTGAAACACAGCCTTGATTGCAAATTATTTGAACCAGTTTGATAGAAAATCCATTTGTGTCAATTAGGTTTCTAACCCTATCACGAGGTAAGATTAATTCAGCAGCGCCAATATTACATAACAACTCGATAGTATTATCAAAGTGCCTGGAATCCACATAAGCTTCATGTAAATATGAATAAATGTCAATATTTTCTCGAAGCAAATGATGCACAAGTTCATGATAAAAAGAAAACGTTTTTCGTTCATCTGATGTCACAGAAGAATTAAGAACTATGGTTTTTTCATCCTCAAGATACGCACCATCTTTGTCCTCTGGTAAAATTCCTTCGCGAATATTTAGACCAAATCTCTTTGCTATATCTGAGAATGACTCCATTCCAGATAATGAGGTGCTGATTGGTTGTACTAATTTAATTATCTGCTCTCGTAATTGTCGATCAGAGAGATTGGAAAATGTCGACAAAGTTACTCTCCAGGAGTCTCAAGAATTCTCTTCAAACTTAAGTACAATTCCATCCATTGGATTTTAGTTTGGGGTCGTTTTCCCCTTAAATCAATCTTTACCAATAAGTTTTTCCAGTCCTCATCGATTTCTTTCCCTAATTCTTTATCGTTAAAAAGCTCTAATAAACCTGGTGGATAGGCATTTTCAGTTTGGTCACCTGCAAAATCAACTCCTAAGAGCATATCATTAATCGTGATGCCAAAATGACTTGCAAGTGTCTCAAGTGTTTGGAGTGAGGGATTTGTCCGCCCACGTTCTATATCTGATAAATAAGAAACTGATAATCCAGTACTCTCTGAAGCATTTCTGAGAGTTTCCTTTTTATTATTTCGAAGCTCACGAATTCTATCTCCAAGTATCATCGATTTCTCCTTTTGAGGTTACTTAGTGTAATTTTTATACTTTTTCTATATTTTTTGTTACGTTTCTTACGTAATTCTAACACATATTTGGCTTGACAGCGTAAATTCGACGTGGTAAGATTTTATAAATAAATTACGTTATGGACGTAAATAAATTTGAGATTACGTTAAAAACCTTTGTTTGGTGATTATTTCAAGAGACAATGAATTGATAATGGGACAAATTTTAAAAGGAGAATTGCATGAACAACATTCGAGTATTTTTGGAAAATGTGGGATACGCTCAAACGATAATCTGGTTAGCCATTCTAGTCTTTGGTGTCTGGGGAACATTATCTGGAATACTCCCAGTGCTAATTCGATTAGGAAGGGGATTGGCTAAACGTCAAATCGCAATTTTCGCCAAGGGTGACAAATTGCGAAGTTTAAGGGATTTAATGCTGGACTCAAAGTTATTCAAATCAAAGAATATAAAGGATATAACATCAGTTAGTGATTTGGGTAGAGCGGAGGGGATAACTATCTTTCTGATTTTTTGGGATGATTGGAAGGACGATATTGATAAAATCTTGAATCAGAAAACAGATAGCACGGCATTATTAGTTTATGCACCCATGGATTTCGGAGATATTCCACAAAATCTGATGTGTAAAATTGATGAACAGCGTAATGTCACAGTAACAAGATTCCGTGGTAGATTACTCAACGATATTGTCGTTTCGATGATAACCACGAGTTACAACTAGGAGGTGAAAAGTATGTCCCCTGAAGATTATTTCAATGAGTTACTCACTAATCTCAATCTTACTGCTGAGGAAATAGATCAAATTTCGAAGAAACATATTTCCTTACGTGAACGACTAAGAGAATTGTTACCAATTGCAGATGATTTCCTCACCGGCTCATATCCTCGTAACACAATTATACGACCTATTGAAGAGGATAAGTTTGATGTGGATTTCTTCCTTGTCTTTAGAAATGAAACTTTTGGAGCTTATGAACTGCCGAAGTTACTTGAGGTTGTGAAATTTGCTCTAGAAAAGATTGGAGATGAGGATAAGGATATTGTAAATATTAAACAGCAGAATCGATCAATCGGAGTGGAGTATCGTGGAAACTTCCAAATTGACGTTGTTCCAGCAGTTGAAATTGAAAAGGATAGACTTTACAAAATCTTTGAGAAGAGGACAAGACGGCCTTTTGACTCAAATCCGAAATTACATGGGAAACATTTGTCAGAAGTCAACAGAAACACTGAGTGCAATTCTGTTCGAAGACTTGTACCAATTATAAAATTACTTAAATCATGGAAACGAGAAAAGTGTGATTATGTTAAGTCGTTTCATTTAGAATTACTTGCTGTAGAAATACTACAAGAACAACCAATAGAATCTTTCTCTATAGGTATCGCAAGATTCTTTTCTTCTGCTAAGCATTATCTGCAAGATGTCAGTTTTGTTGACCCTGCGAACACTGAAAACCTTATAGATGAATATCTTGATAAAGACGGAGTAAGAGGGCAATTACTTGAGTTGATTGCCAGAGAAAAGAACCTTGCAGAACACGCCTTGATTCTAGAGGAATTAGGTGAAAATGAAAACGCAGTTAGCGAGTGGAAGAAAATTTTTAGCTGTGATGATGGCAACGAATCTAATACCACATCATTAAATTCAAGAGTACCGACAGTAATCACGACTCCTCCAAAACAACATTGTAATGTTTCAATTAAACCTGACTGATGAAGACCAAAAATGGTTGTCGAATAAATACCCGGGACTATCAGTTACTAGAGAAAATGGAGTAAAGATAATCTCTGGGGAATTTGATCTCTGGGCTTCTTATAAAGAAGTGACACTTAGGGACTCTTATCAAATCAGAATTGAACTTCAATCAAGTCTTGTTTCTGATTTACCAACTGTCATTGAAACTGATGGGCGTATTAAGAAGCTGGCAGAAAATAACAATATCCCTATAAACGACTTACATACTTACGATAATAATCAGATTTGTCTTTGTGTAAAGCCGAGTGAAGCAACTTTTTTCCCGAAAGGGTTTTCTTTCCAAGATTTTATTGAGCTTTTAGTTGTACCATTCTTCTATGCTCAAAAATATTTCGAAGAATATAAAATTTGGCCTTGGGATAGTTACAGTCATGGAGCTCTGGGATGGTTTGAATGGTACAACGATCAGAATGAACTCACAAGAAAAAGCACAGAATGTTTTATAGAGAATCTCAGAAATAATCATGTTTGGAATGTTATTGAGAAAGAGCTATCAAAAAAGGGTGGGGTTAAGGGACATCATATTTGTTTATGTGGGAGCAAAAAAAGATATCGAAATTGCCATAATAGCGTTTTGCATGGTTTATGGAAACTTCAAAAAGATATAAAAGAATTCGGGTTGGAAGTTTAGAATTTATTCAAATATTTTGTCTTT
>Ga0209121_10005042_pt1 | contig 12106 bp, 11 predicted proteins | sample Cruoilmetagenom3_FD_187292 | JGI IMG/M metagenome (GOLD analysis project Ga0209121, IMG submission 187292) | Oil polluted marine microbial communities from Coal Oil Point, Santa Barbara, California, USA - Sample 3 (SPAdes) (version 2) | ecosystem: Environmental > Aquatic > Marine > Oil seeps ... | reverse complement strand
GGGTTTTGTATTTGTATATTAATAATATTTATACTAATAAAAGGATAATTATAAATAGAGAAGATAAAGAGATATAAATCTAAATTAAAGAATCTAATTTTTGCAAATTATATTTAAGGAGTAAAAGGAGGGCAAATTGAAAAATCAAAGTTATACTTACAGAGAAATAATGACCCAGGTGAAAAGCTGGAGAAAAGTTTACTGCGATGTTGTTGGTGAGAAGGTTAGATTAAATTTAAATATTTTTTCTGATAATTATGATGAAATAATATTTTTTGGTTGTGGTTCATCATACAATCTTTCTCAATCGGCTTCTTTTTTTACCAGGTCACTGTTAAATGGGCAAAGCTGTTTCGCTTTACCAAGTTCAGAATTATTAATAAATACAGATATTTACATTAATAAAGATAAAAAATACTTAATTATAGGATTCTCAAGGTCCGGTGAAACAACTGAGAGCATTAATGTAGTAAAGCTGTTAAAAGACAGACAAAATGTAACATCTTTCACTTTTTCCTGTAAAGAAGATAATACTATCTCAAAATTTTCTGATTACCATTTTATATGTAGAGGGAGTGCTGAGAAGAGCATTGCTATGACAGTATCATTTTCAAGTATGCTAATTGCATATTGTTTAATATTGGTTAAATTATTAGATAAAAAAGAGATGTTAGAGGAGTTTAAATATTTAATAGACTATTTAAACGAGAATATTTTTAGGCTATATACTGATATTAAGAACTATTTGAATAATAACAGTTTTAGCTCTTATTTCGTCTTGGGAAGCGGATTTAACTATGGTTTAGCTGTTGAAGCTGATTTGAAGATGAAAGAGATGTCTCAAGTGCCTTCTTACTCTTATCACTTACATGAATTTAATCATGGACCTAAATCTTTAATAACTAAAGAAAGTCTTTGTTTAATTTTAACTTTGAATAAAAATCTGTTTAAAAATAAAGAAATTATCAAGGAAATTTTAAACCTTGGATCTAAGGTTTTGCTAGTAAATAGGGAAAAAATTAGTATTCTTGATAGTAAGGATATAAATTATGTACTTTCTGACTCAAATTTTAAATTTGACATTATTAAGTCATTTATAAACATTCCTGTATTCCAGATATTGGCTTACATAAAGACTATTAGGGAGAGTCTGGATCCAGATAGACCTAAAAGTTTAGATTACACAGTGATTATATGAGGTAGAATTGTTTCTGTAAGTTTAGTTTAAAAGAGGTAATTCGAACTCTTGACTTTTCCATTTCGGTTTGTATTACAATTAATGTAATATAGGATATTGAAGTGTTACGATAAATCGTGATGGTTAGAACTTTTTGAAAAAACTAAGCTGTTACGAGTGTTTGGACGACTTCTAAGACAAGCGGTGAGTGGGAATTAGTCTGTTTGGTACACAACATCAAGAAAATCTATGCCAAAATTATGGCGAAAGGAGGTGAACTGCATAGATTGACAAGGGAATTGCAGGCAGTGTAAGATCCCGCTTAAAGAAGTGGGGTATTCTTCCTGCCCAAGAGGCGGTGTGGAAGGAGAAAAGCTAAGGTTGCCGGGTGATTTTGTGGTAGCCAAAATTAGAAAAGAAATTCCAGATCGCTAAAAAAATCGAGTTTTTGGATAACTTTTAAAAAACGAAAGGAAGGTAAAGAGAAATGAAAAAGAGATTTCTTTTAATAGGGTTTAGCTTATTATTGTTATTGGCGGTGGCGTTAGTGCTAATTGGGCCTGTGTTAGCGGAAAATAAGCCAGGTGAAGGATTGCAATTTTCATATATTGATCACGGAGATCCAGCAGACCCTTTCCATGCAAAAATAGTTAGTGGGTGGAAAGAAGCAACGGCAGCATTAGGAGTAAATTCGACCGAATTTTTCGCTTATGGAGACCTGGCAAAGACGATAGATTACGTCAATGCCGCAATTGCACAGAAAGTTGACGGCATACTCGTGTTCAGCGTTGATCCAGAAGGTCTCCATCCCTCTGTCGAACTGGCGGTTGAGAAAGGAATAGATATTGTTTTAATGAGCTCACGAGATCCAGTGTTTGGTCCAGAAGAGGTTCCCTTTGTGGGCTTTGATCTTGAAGAACAGGGATATACTTTAGGCAAATACATTGCTAAGCAATTAAAAGCCGCAAAATTGGTAAGTGATGTCAATATCGCATTCTTCGCGGAATTCCTAGCACCATATTCGGTAACACGACGCCAGGGTTTCCTTAGAGCGTTAAAGGATGCGGATATTACCTATATTGCCTCCGATATCTTTGAAGTCGGAGTAGATATGGGAGTAGTAGTAGACAAAACTAAAGCATACTTACTAGCACACCCAGATACAGCGGTCTTAATAGGCTTGGGGAGCCTAACCACTCCAGCCGGCAGCATGGCTTTGCAAGACTTGGGGTATGAACCAGGAGAGGTGAAATGGGCTGGTTTCGACCTTATGCCTGAGACAGTGGCAAGCATAAAAGCAGGGTACGGTGCGGCTAATGTGGACGAGGTCTTCAACTATGGCTTTTATGGTTGCATGGGGCTTTATTTAAGAGCGAAGTACGACTTTATCGTCGGAGATCTGCCAATTGCCACGGTAATGGTAGACAAAACCAATATTGAAGAGTACATGCACTGGGTAGAGATTGGAATAAAATAAACCCCTTGGGGCATTGTGCGGACAGGGGTGGAACTTCCGCCCCCCCTGTCCTACTTTTTTTACCAACGAGTTAGGGTTAGTTCAATTCTTCTTGGACTGAGTTGTTCTTGGAATAGATTTCAGAGTTAATTGCTTTCTTGGGAGGGTGAGAGAATGAAAGAACAAAGTTTTGGAAAGCCAAGAAATATCGGAATACTTAAGAGGCTTAGCACAATCAGGGAAATAATAATTTTTGGTGTGTCAATTGGCATGTTTATACTTTTTTTCTTCGCCTCTAAAGGTAAATTTGTTTCTCCAGCGGTTATAAACTTAATATCTGTTGCTGTTTCCGAATTGGGCCTTATAGTTATTGGTGTCGCGTTGCTGATGATCTGTGGTGAGTTTGATCTCTCTGTTGGTTCAGTGTCGGCCTTGGGTGCTCTAATAGTGGCCAAGCTTTATCAACTTGGGTTAAATCCGTTTCTGGCATTGGTTATAGCTCTGGGTGTTGGCATGGCCATAGGAGCCATTAATGGTTTAATCACGGTGAAATTTCGCCTTCCATCCTTCATCGTCACATTAGGCACAATGATAGCTTGGAGAGGAGTAATATATGTTAGTACAGCGGGAGTGCCGGTAGGTTTTCGCGTAATTGAGACATACCCCGCTTTTCACAATTTCCTTGTGGGAGATGTCGGAGTAATTCCAGTTCCCAGTATCTGGTTTATAGTTTTCGCTATAATTCTTATGTTAATTCTTAATTTCCACTGGTTCGGCAATCATATCTACGCTGTAGGTGGGAACAAGGAAACAGCTAGAGGAATGTGTATAAATACCGATAAGACAAAGGTGATCTGCTTCATGTTAGTAGGGATGCTTTCTGCCTTTGCTGGGGTCATGCGAGTTACCCGAATCCGTGGGTTTCACGCTCTACAAGGATCTGGGATAGAGTTAATGGCCATCGCTTCCGCAGTGATTGGAGGAACTCTCCTTTCAGGTGGTGTTGGGACCATCGTAGGAGCTTGTCTAGGGGCCTTAGTTATCACCGTTTTAGAGTATGGTCTTATCATGTCAGGAATTAGCGCATATTGGTACAAACTATTTTTAGGAATAATTATTATTTTAGTTGTAATCATAAATGTGGTCGTTGAACGAAGGAGGGAATCATGAAAAAACTACCTCTGATGGATGTAAGGAGCATTCATAAATGGTATGGAAAAGTTCACGCGGTAAACAACGTGAGTTTCATAGTCAACAGAGGTGAAATTATAGGACTTATAGGTGACAATGGTGCTGGGAAATCAACACTAATAAAAGTTTTGTCTGGCTATCATCGCCCAAACGGAGGGAAAATTTTTATCAATGGAGAAAAGACGAAGATAAATTCTCCCTCCGACGCTAGAGCATTAGGGATCGAAACGCTTTATCAGGAGCAAGCGCTAGTGGATTCAATGAGCTTGGCGAGAAACTTTTACATGGGGAGGGAGCCAGTTAATTGTGCAGGATTCCTCAAAAAACAAAAAATGAACGAGTGCATAAAAATATTACACCACATAGGACTATCCATTAAATCACCAGACCTTCTGGTCGGGAGCCTTTCCGGGGGCGAAAAACAGGGTGTAGCAATAGGAAGGGCTATGTATTTTAAGGCCAAACTTGTCCTTCTAGATGAACCCACGAGAGCCTTATCGGTCAAAGAGGTTCAAACCGTATTAGATTTTGTGAAGGAATTAAAAGAAGCAAATATTTCAGTAATTTTTATCACGCACAACATTCAACACGTATATACTGTAGCCGATAGATTCTTGATCTTGAAGAACGGAGAAGTAATAAAAGACATCAAGAAAGATGACATAACAGCAGAGGAAATCACAGAATCTTTAATAGGTGATCGAAATGCCTGAATATATGCTTGGTGTTGATATAGGGACAAGCGGCTGTAAAGCCGCAGTTCTTGACCAGAACGGAACTGTGATCAACAATTCCTTCAAAAGATACGAAACCTACTATCCCAAAGCTGGATGCGCTGAACAAAATCCGGAAGACTGGTATGAAGCCTTTAAACATACGATAAATTGTATTTTTGCAAAGACAAACCTGCAAAAAAGAGATATAGTTTCAATCAGTATAGACGGAATGATGAACAGCCCGGTTTTTCTTGGCGACAATGGCAAAGTACTTAGATCGACCATTATTTGGATGGATCAAAGAAGCGCTCCACAATTGAAGTGGTTAAAACAGAATCTAAAAAATCATTTGTTGCTTAATGGCCCGCTTACTTCGACAGCTCTACTTAGCAAAATTCTTTGGGTAAAGGAAAATCAACCTGAAATTTGGAAAGAAACCCGCAAGATCCTTTTGCCTAAGGATTACATTCGGTTCAAACTTAATAAGTCATTTCTCACTGACTGGTCCGACGCATCAGCTACTCAACTTTTCAATGTGGAAGACCTTTCCTGGTCCGATGAAGTCTGTGAAGCTGCAGGCATAAACAAGAGCAAACTTCCAGAGGCTGTTTCACCAACAGAAGTTGTTGGTCGGGTGACAAAGAAAACAGCAATAGAGGTAGGCCTCCCAGAAGGAATTCCTATAGTTGCTGGTTGCTCAGACGCAGTGGCAGACAACCTTGCAGCTGGAGTAATATATCCAAACCAGTGTTTGATTAGACTTGGTACTTGTGGTGCACTGTTCATGATAATAGACAAAGTGCCTTCGGATCATCCAAAGCGATACTATGTTTTAGTGCACTATATGCCTAGTCGGTGGATGATACATTTGGTTACACCTGCAGGTATTTCTAAAAAATGGTTCCAGCAAGCTTTTTGGAAAGAGGACCCTAGAGCTACAAATGAACTCTTTGACGCGATGGCTAAAAAGGCCCCTTTAGGGTCACAAGGGCTTATTTTCCACCCTTACCTGTCGGGAGAACACACACCTCGCAAAGATTCTAAATTAAGGGGGGATTTTATTGGTATAACCTGCCAGCACACAAAAGAGCATTTTACTCGCGCTGTTCTTGAGGGAATAGCATTTTCAATTAAGGAATGTTTCAAGGTTTTTGAAGAAATAAATCCGGCGATCAATTCTGTCAGAGCAGTAGGGGGAGGGATGAAGAGCCTTTTCTGGAGAGAGATTTTAACAGATGTGTTAGGTATTGAAGTAGAAATCCCTGCATTTGAGGATGCATCGTTTGGGGCTGGATTATTAGGCGGAATTGGGATAGGTCTTTACAAAGATTCTGAGGATGCTGTAAACAAATGTATCAAAATAAAAGGCATAGTAAAACCTGACAAAGCCGCTCACAAAAAATACGAAAAAATTTTTATGATATATACAGAGACACTTGATAAACTCGAGAACCTTGCCTGGATGTAAATTATTTTATTTTATGTAATGCTTTGATCCCAACCATAGACATCATTTTCGAGAAATACGAGCGTGGAGACCTCTAAGTGTCGGAAATGTTAATCTCGGTCGTTGTGTCATTTAAAATATAAAAGTGCACTGTTTCTTAATAATTTTTTAAAAAAGCAAAAATGAACAGCCGTAAGCGAATGCTGGCAAGACTACAACATCGTGAGCCCGATTATATGCCTTTCGATTTATGAGGTGGTAATATGAAAGTTGCAATTCTTCGTGAAACTGGAGTGTTCGATATAGTAAATATGGACGACCCAAAGGTGGGACCCAATGAAGTTTTAATTGAGGTAAAGGCATGCGGAATATGCGGATCTGATCTCCATGCATATAAAGGTTTATCCCCGGATATAAAACTCCCAATTGTACTTGGTCACGAATTCTCTGGCGATGTCGTAGAGAGCGGCCGGGATGTAAAAGGCGCGAGCGTTGGCGATAGAGTCTGTGTAGAGCCAGTTGTGCCATGTGGAGATTGCTATTTTTGTCAAAAAGGTGAATACAATCGCTGTACACAATTAGGCTTAATTGGATGTCAGCTCAACGGGGCGTTTGCAGAATATGTATCTGTTAATGAAAAATGGTTACACAAAATCCCGAAAAACGTTTCGTACGAAGAAGGGGCACTAATAGAGCCTCTTGCAGTTGCTGTGCATAGCGTAAGAAGATGTGGTATTAAAGGTGGAGAAGTTGTGGTCGTATTTGGGGCTGGGACAGTAGGAAATCTTATCTCGCAAATATTAAAAAATAAAAGGGCCTCAAAGGTAATCGTAGTCGATTTGGTAGATTGGAGACTTGAACTAGTGAAGAGACTTGGAGCAGACATTACAGTAAATTCGCAGGAGAAGAACGTTGTTACGGAGGTTTTGGAAATCACCGGAGGTATAGGCGCTGATGTGTCATTTGAGGTCGTTGGAAATAATGAGGTTTTAGGACAAGCAATAAAAGTAACGCGCAAAGGGGGAGATATAATTTTAATAGGCATATATGAAGAGCCGATCGTTAGATATTGTATAATGGATTTAATATTTAATGAGTTAACAATGAAGGGATCTGCGATATATTGCGGTGATTTTGAGACGGCTATACAGCTTGTTCAGCAAGGTAAGGTTAACCTTAAGCCGCTCATAAGTCGTGTATTGCCTTTAGACAATATCAAAATAGCCTTTGAAGCCGCAATAGAAAAGGTGGAGCCCGTTCTTAAGATCATTCTGAGACCATGACCGAGGTATGCGTCCATGGACTTTTGCTAACTCAACATTTTATATAAAGGAGGGAAGAATTATGCAAATACTCGAAAAATTTAGAATCGACGGGAAAGTGTGCATAGTAACCGGAGCTGCACAGGGTCTTGGCGTTGTTTTTAGTGAAGCTCTTGCGGAAGCCGGAGCGGATCTGGTGATTGTCACAGATAAACAAGTTTCTAAACTGCAGGGAGTTGCTGAAACCATTTCCGAGAAAACAGGAAGAGAAGTACTGCCCTTAAATGTAGATGTCACATCTGAAATTGATGTTACAAATATGGTAGCAAAGGCAATTGACCGTTTTGGCCGAATTGACGTAATCGTTAACAATGTGGGAATCGTCCTTAGCAAACCGGCCATCGAGTTGAGCCTTGAAGAGTGGGAGCGCGTGCTGAAGGTCAACCTCACTAGTGTCTTCTTGTGCTCGAAAGCAGTAGGGAAGCAAATGATAGAAAAGGGGGTAAAAGGGAATATTATCAACATATCTTCGGGTTACGGAGAAGTAGTTGATCTGGTGCCTAACAGCCCATACTACGCGAGCAAATCTGCAGTGATCCACCTTACGAAAGCCTTGGCATGTGAGTGGGGACACTTGGGCATTCGGGTAAATGCATTGTGTCCGGGCTGGTTCCCAACTCCTATGGGCGGATCCCTTCACAAGAATGAAATGTGGGTACGGCACATGCACAGCAAGATTCCACTGGGAAGACTCGGAAAATTTAATGATCTGAAACCCATAATTGTTTTCATGGCCTCTGATGCTTCCGAATACATTTCCGGTCACGTGTTTGAAGCTCTTGGCGGTCCGGTTGAAATGGCAGAGCCTATGGGAACGGGTTTGAAGTACTTGGCCGATCTATATAGTGAAAATTACATAAAGCCATTTAGGTTCATTCGGTAAATTGAAAAAGAGGTGATTCGGTACATCTTATTTTGAGGGACTTCCCTCAAGACTAGAAACAACCTTAAGTTTAGATCGCTAGGTTCAAAATATTTTAGCTTACATAATGAATAGAGGTTGGTTGTATGAAGTTATATATTAAAGGTGGAAAAGTATTTTTACCAGATAATAGAACATTACATAAAACGCTAGTCATTGAAGATCAGATCATTTGTGATATTATCCCGAATAGCTATGCACCTGGCAATAATGATAAAGTCGTAGATGCAACTGATAAGTGGGTTGTTCCTGGGTTTATTGATATACACGCTCATGGTGCAATGGGCAAAGATACTATGGATGGCAGCCGGGATGCTATACATACAATTGGAAGGTTTTTTGCTGCTCATGGTGTAACCTCATATTTGCCAACATTGTTGACTTCAACACCTGAGTTGATGATGAAAGCCATAGATAACGTAGCAAATTGCCCACAACCTGAAGACGGTGCGAGGCATCTAGGTGTTCATGTTGAAGGGCCATATCTGAATGTAAAGTACCGTGGAGCACAAATTAAAGAATTAATTAGAATGCCTGATCCTTTGGAATATAGAAAATGGTTTGATTCAGGCATTGTTCGTTTGGTGACTATAGCACCAGAGAATCCAGGTGCTTTAGAGTTTATCGATAAAGCTGTAAAACAGGGCGTTAAATTTGCAATTGGTCATAGTGGTGCAAGTTATGAACAGGTTGTTGAAGCAGCTGATCATGGGCTTAATCAAGCCACTCATCTTTTTAACGGAATGCTAGGATTACATCATCGTAAACCTGGAACAGCTGGGGGTGTTTTAATGGATGAACGAATCTATGCTCAAATTATCGCTGATGGTGTACACGTCCATCCTGCAATTATAAAACTTTCTGTTAGAGCCAAAGGAATTTCTAAGATTATTCTTATCACAGATAGTATTCGAGGGGCGGGCTTACCGGATGGATACTACGATAACTATGGTCAACAGTTTACCGTAAAGAACGGCATTGCGCGCACCCCAATGGGGGGATTATCCGGTAGTACCTTGACTCTCAATAAAGCTATAAAAAATATGATGAAGTTTGCGAGCCTACCGTTGAATGATGTATTACCAATGGCAACATCAGTACCTGCGGAAGCAATGGGATGGCAGGATCAGCGCGGTGTTTTAAAACCCGGTGCTGATGCAGATGTGGTTGTCCTAAATGAAATTTTTAATGTTGAGAAGACATTCGTTTTAGGGAATGAAGTGTATAGTTTATTATAAATAAATATCGAAAGGAGTATTTTATGTCTAGTTTTGCTAATTTATATATTAAAAAAATTATAGATCTCTTAAATAAAATCTCGATCGAAGAAGAAGATAATTTCAAAGCTGCTGCGAACATTCTTGCTGATGCTATTGAAGGAGATGGCCGTATCTTTGTATGTGGCAACTCGCATTCGGCGACCACAATGCAGGATATTTATACACGTGCAGGTGGCCTTGCATTGATTAATGCCATCTTTATTCCTGGTTTAGAAGCATTGCACACCACACCGCTTGGCTTAGGCAGTAAAATCGAGAGACTACAGGGATATGCAGAAATTGCCCTTGACTATGCTCCTATCCGTAAAGGTGATGTATTGATTGTAGTTTCCGTGTCTGGTAGAAATGCAGTTTCGATTGAATTTGCGGAAATTGCCAAAAAACGTGGAATTAAAGTCATTGCAGTAACCGGATTGAGTTACAGCAAATCGGTGAAACCCCGCCATCCCGATGGAAAGAATATGTTTGAATACGCAGATGTTGTACTGGATAACAAAGCTGTTGCAGGTGATGCCATACTGGAGACTGAAGGTATGAAACAAAAATTCTGTCCGGTTTCTGGTATTACAAGTACGGCGGTTCTTCAATGTATGGTGGCTGCGACTGTGGAGGAATTACTTGCACGAGGAATTACACCGCCAATTTTTATGGCGGCAAATATGGATGGTGGCGAAGAGTATAATGAGAAAATTCTAGCAGAAAATCGCAAACGTATTTTTTACTTGAAGCCAGAATAATAATGCACAGTATTTTATTTTCACAAGACATATCAATGGATAGAGACTTATCCTTTCATTCCCTAAAACGAATGTCTTCTCCACCTTATTATATAAAATTAGAGGTAGAGGTTATAGAAGGAACTAAATAAATGAATTCCAGTTGGAACAATAGATGATTTAAATAAAAAGATTTTAGAAAGTATAAAGAAAGTTGGTTATAATATGGGTCTGATTTTAGGATTGGCACATAATGTTTAAAATTATACAAGTATTGAAAAGATTGAATATTTTTTCAATTATGCAAAAGAGATTGGAAAGTATCCTATAAAAGGAAAATAAAGTTTTGAATAATCATTCGTAGAGTATTAGAATAAAAATAAAAAAAAGAAAGGATTTTATGATAAATACAAAAGAAGATCTATTTATAGAAGAAAGACAAGATAAAATTGTTAAATATATAGAGAAAGTAGAAAAAGCCACCATAGAAGAGATTATGAGCCTTCTTAAAATATCCAGGTCTACCGTTAGAAGAGACTTGATTTATCTTGAGAGGAAAAACTTGATAATTAGAACCAGAGGCGGAGCTTTAAAGAAAAAATATTTTAAATATGAATTTTCTTTAAATGAGAAAAAAGATCTAAACTTATATAAAAAGAAGAAAATAGCACAAATTACTAAGGGATTCATTAATGAAGGAGATATTATATATATAAGTGGTGGTACTACAACTTTGGAACTAGCTAAAATATTATTTGATAAAAAAGATCTAATTGTCTTTACAAATGCTATTAATATTCTTTTGGAATTGGCTAATAATTTTGGTATAAAGATTAAATTAGTTGGAGGAGATTTTAGAAAAAAAACATTTTCTATGGTTGGACAGGACGCTATTAATTATCTCCACAGGTATAATTTTGATAAAGCTTTTGTTGGTGTAAACGGTATTTCTGTAAATGAAGGGTTTACAACTCCAAATGAGTTGGAAGCAATAGTAGATGGTGAAATAATAAGGAGATCTAAGGAGGTATTTATATTAGCTGATGAAACTAAATTTGGAGCAGTAGCTTTTTCTACTATATGTAAAATAGAGGATGTTGACTATATTATTACCAATAATTTACCGAATACAAAACTTACTAAGGATATTCAAAAAATGGAAGTAAAAATTATTAGTAATTGATTTTAAGGCTGGGATCAAATGTTATATTAGTTGATTATAAAATTTTTGTTTCTAAATCAGATAAATTAATTCATATTATTTTTCATGATATAAATTTTAAAAATGATTTAGTTAAATCTTTTATTAATATACCAGTTTTTCAAGCAATGGCCTATGTGAAAACAATTAGCAAAGGGCATTTTAATTCCATCGTGTAATTAATCTGTAAAAGTATAGGGGACGGTTATACTAGCTCAATAATTCGGTAACTTTTCAAATATGGAAGGGAAGAACTATGCAAATAAAAAAATAATCCGTTCAAAAAGGAAGACCACTTCTCTCCAGATAAATAATGATACCACTCTAATAGAAAATCAGGCTCACCAATGCCCGAAGAAGATGGGGCTCTTGCTCCAGCCAAAACAATCTGAATTTTTCCTGGCGATTGATTATGGCACCTCTGCCGGTCATAGATTATGTGGTTATTCATGAGCTTGTACACCTTGATGAGAAGAATCATTCAAAAGCATTTTGGGATAAGGTAAAAATGTTAAAACCGGACTATAAAAAACATCAAGATTGGCTAAAAAGAAATGGCTATTTATTGAGGCTGTAAGGTGAATAGATGCTCTTGTATAACGACGGGTGAGGTTGTCGCAAAGAAATACTGGGATTTCGCGGGAACGACAGAGAAGAAAGTAGTAATAAAATAGACCC
>Ga0209121_10005041_pt1 | contig 12107 bp, 20 predicted proteins | sample Cruoilmetagenom3_FD_187292 | JGI IMG/M metagenome (GOLD analysis project Ga0209121, IMG submission 187292) | Oil polluted marine microbial communities from Coal Oil Point, Santa Barbara, California, USA - Sample 3 (SPAdes) (version 2) | ecosystem: Environmental > Aquatic > Marine > Oil seeps ... | reverse complement strand
CCCGCCGCACCCAGCGAACAGGTCGAGGACCTTTATGCCTTCCTCATCATTGCTTTTCATCTTTTTTTCCTTCATTTCTCCACAACTCGAAAGGTCTTGTGTGTCTATTGTATCTTCTGCTTTCATCTATCAAGTCCCTTGAGTTATGAATGTTCAGAATTCTCTCTTTTGTAACCTGAATGGCAGAATCAGATGAATCGCAACCTATCCATCGCCTGTCAAGTTTTTCCGCTACTGCTAGGGTCGTGCCTGAACCACAGAAGAAATCTGCTATTATGTCACCTTCGTCAGATGAGGCTTTTATAATACGTTCAAGGAGGTCCTCAGGTTTTTGCGTAGGAAAGCCTGTTTTTTCTTCTTTCGTTGCATGCATCATATCCGTTAAATCATTCCAAATATTGCCTACTTCTATCTCTTCAACTACATATTTGATTCCATTTTTTGTCTCATATTTTAAAGATATTTTTTTTCTAAGATTCCCTTTGGAATTCCAATATATCCTTCCTTCTCCATCCAACCTACGGATTGATTCATCTGAGTAATCGCCAGCAGGTGCATCTTTAAAAAAAGTGTTGAACTTCTCATCAAATTTGAAAAGGTTTTTAGCATCAGAAAGAAGATAATATTTTTTTACCTTCTGTTCATTTATCTTCGTATCGGGATTTTTAGAATAAAACAGAATTGAATCAGTAAGGACATTGAACTTCTGGGGTTGGACCGTCCTACCTACAGTTTTCGCTCTTTGCCAGATAATTTCATTTTTGAAACATTTTCTGGTAAAAATTCTATCCATTAATACTTTTACATAATGTCCTACATGCCAATCCAAATGCACGTAAATAGAACCATTCTCAGCCAACAAATCTCGCATCAAAATTAGCCGTTTCTCCATATACTTAAGATAGGAATCAATTTCATCACTCCACTTGTCGTTGTAGGTTAAATAACTGTTACCTGAGAAAAACGGAGGGTCGATGTAGATTAGGTTTATTTTCTCAGTCCAACCCTGCTCGATTAGTGAATTCATTGCAGATTTGTTATCTCCTAAAATGAGTTTGTTTTTCCAATCTTTAGGGTAATTTACTGGATAACGCCTTAACGATTCTTCCCAATCGCCAAGTTCTTTTTGCGTATTTGTGGGCTTGCTTATCGTTTCGATTTCAAACATATTGCACCTTCTTCATTATAATTAACACGGTCTTTTATTCTCATTTTGCTTTACCCAATTTCTTTTTATTGGCCATCTTAGCAAAGTCGTCCAATGATATGAGGACAAATTCTCCTTTTTTGTTTTTTTCTCTTATGACCACTATTGGTATTTTGTTCACTTTTTTTGCCTGCTTTTTTGCTTTATCATACCATTTTTTTCCTGTGAAGGCCTTCCTGAATTTGCACTCGATAAAGAATATCGGGTGCTCGACGTCGCCCTCTCCTTTAACCCCAGAGCACACCACCCTCTCTCCTCCGAGCTTGCTAGCCGTTCTCCTTTCGTGGGCTTTCCAACTCTTGTCTGGCATTTATTCCTCCTTTTTAGTGCAGAGGTCGAGATACTTGCAGTTCTTGCACATAAAGCTCTGGCATTTGGGCAGGTGCTTGATATCGCCGCTGACCATCGCCTCCAGTATGCCGTTTTTTCTGTTGATGATGTCTATTTCTGTCTCTTCAGACTCTTCCTTGGTTACCCTTACTTCGTAGCTTACGAGTTTTGGTGTCATGACGCCGTTTTCTCTGATTGCCAAGTAGAAAACAAATAGGTGGCCTCTGTGAGAGCCAATCATCGCCATGTAGTATTTGAGCTGGTTGATATACCCCTCTGGTAAATTGTCCTTCTTATACACTTCGTAGGCCCTGGTTGTTTTTATCTCGATTGGCTCGCCTGAGGCCTCGACCATATCGCAGGTGCCGTGTATTCCTTCCCATTCTATGGCTTTTTCCTTTGCCTCTTTTTTGCTATACATATTTTCCAGCAGGTTGTGGTGCGCCGTTCCAGCGGTCCAGCACAGCAGGTCTTTTTCTGTTGGTGGCTTGTAGTGAAGCCTGTTAAAATACGCCAGCCTTGGATATAGTATGTCGCTGACGTGCAGGCTTCTTACCCTTTTATTGTTGCTTTTTTCACTATTTTTTAGCAGGTCGTCTATAATACTTCCTGCATGGGTGCTCTGTTTAATTTCCATTTTTCTCCTCCTAAATCATGCAATAATCTAATACCGGCATCAGATACTTTCCAGGTGTCTATTTGCTTTCCCCCTGAGGTGTCGTCGGTGAGTTTCTCCGATATCCCGAGCATCTGCAGGTTTTCGAGTTCTTCGTGAACGGTGGCGGTTGGTAAATTGCTATACAGCGCCACGCTTCTGGTGCTGTAGTATTCGCTGTTTCTATTGCACAGGTCAAATAGGTTTTCTAATATCACCATTCTCCTTTTTGGCATGGTGTCCTCCGCTATCCTCCCTATCATTCTTTCCAAATCGTCGTCCGTCAGGCTGTTTTCCAGTAGCTTTAAACCCATGGCTAACTTCTTGTATTGTTTGACCAGCCTCGTGCCTATCTCGGGCTCTGGAACGACCTTTACCACCTTGTCCCTGTCCCTTTGTATTTGAGTCCTCAGCATGGCTGTGCACTTGGCTATGCATATCAGTCTCTTTGCTAGTCTGTCGCTTAGATTAATTGGCTTTATTATTGCCTTTTCAACCGTGTTTTTAACCTGTTTTCCGCCAACCACGGCGGTCTTCCCACTGGTAAGATTGTCGCCATACTTATCAATAAGTTGCCGGCAAAAGCAGTAGTTCACATCCTTCAGTATCTTTCTCATTTCTTCTTCTCTGCCCGTGTTCTCCATTGCCTTTTCAACGGCATTGTTGTGCTTGTTGAGCCTGCACTTTATGAATCTCTCCCCGAGCAGCTGCTCCTGCAGTTGGTAGCCATCTATTGCGGGGGTAACCGCCGTTAGCACGCTGAAGTGCGCCTCATATCCCTTTTTGCCCACGCCAGAGCCAAAGGTCTTTTCGATGTAGCCATCATAAGCCTCTCTAAAATCCGCGTATATCTCTCTTTTGCTGTCGTTGTTTTTTGAAAGTATTGAGGTGAAGTCCTTTATTATAAACAGCTTGTTGTCCAACAGTGGCATCAGGTCACCGACGTTATCTTTTCCAGATATCAGAGTGTGCTCCGTTATGGTGCTTGTGGTGTAAACGTATCTGGAATTTGGGAACGACCTCAAAAGTTCAGTTTTAACTGCACCGGGAGGCGCGACAATCATAAGCCAAACAGGGTCTCCAAGAATAAAGTTGGTCAAAAACAGAGCAAATATGTATCTGATAATGTCCTCCTCCTCAATGGACAACCATCCGCAATACTGCGCCATTACTTTTTTCATATCTAGTTCACCGTATTCGAGATAGTGCCTGATTGGGCACCCTCTGCAGCTGAAGTTTTGAAAGCGGTGGTCGATGAATTTCTTCACCTCTATGCAGTTAAACCTTTTGCCATTTGAAGACCACTCCATCCATCCTTTTATGTCCTCCTTGTTGAAATTTTTTTGATTTACACTAATTTCTTCTATGAACTTCTCTATGGTTTTTGTGTCGTCACCAAACAACTTTCTTAAAATTAGCATTAGGTTCTTGCCTATGACCAGTTCTCTCCCACCCTCAGGAAATGAGTTATTTTTGAAAAACTTGATACATGGTATTTCTGTCGGTTCTTTTATGGGCAACCTGATGTTATCCAAGTCTATGTCTTTAAAGTGGGCCTCTTCCTGAGTCCAACCCAGTCCGACTGCCCTTTCTTTGATGATTTCATATAGATTTTCTACTTCCAATATTGCCACTTCTTCGTTTTTAACTTTGTATTTTTCGTCTAGAGATGGTGGCAGTAAAATATAGTTTCCCATACCCTGTAGCTCGATACCAAATCTGTCTCTCCACCTGTCAGTCGAAGACGCCGTAACCCTGCTTTTAAATATTAGGTGATAGCCTTCGTTTGGCGTGACGTGGACTCTGGTTTCATTGAAACCATCAAAAAAATCTTTGGCCTTGGCTATGTTTTCTCTGTCCACATCGATGGCGCAGTAGCCGTTTATGCCTGTTATCCCAGCAACGCCCTTTGCCTTGTTCCAAGGCAACTTTATTATCTCGTCCAGCTCTTGCCTCTTGTTGCCCCACTCTCGCCACTTGCACAGTGGGCGTTTGTTCTCCTTCACTGGCATAACGTTCCAACCCTTAGCGAAGTAGTTTAGCGCTGCATCCAAATAGTCAATCATTCCTCTCCTTCATTTTTTTTCTGTTCCTTTTTTATTTTGTCGGGGTAAAATCGCAGTTCGTCATTCATGGTGCCCAATATCTGGTCGCCTTCTTCCAATTTGTGTGTCTTTATCCACTCTCTTGGTATCAAGACAAAATGTGAACCCCCACCAATTTTGTAAATCCTCTTGTAAAAAGGTTTGGGCTCTCCCTTCAGCTTTTTTTTCATAATAACGATAATGTGTTTAGAGTATTTAAATTTTATCATAGTTAAAAAAGTTTAAATATTTAAAGACGCATTAAGCATGATACAAGAAAAAGTAAACAGATAAAATAGAATTTCATGAAATATCAAATGTTTCCCCTTTGGCGGAAGGCGACGGATTTGATGCGTTGGTTGCCGATATGGGAGAAAACGGTATTATTGAGCCAATTTGCCTGCCTGAAGGGAATTTTCTTGATTAACGTAACAAGCGCATGGAGGGTCGTTAGAAATGGAACAGCGCGTAAATCCCAGTGAGAAAAAGGTTACAGAATTTAGAAAAAGGATTTTAAAATGGTTTAAAACCAACAGCAGAGAATTTCCTTGGAGAGGTCACAACCGTTCGGCTTATGAATTGTTGGTAGCCGAGATTCTCTTACAAAGGACTAGGGCGGAAAATGTAGTGAACGTCTATTTGGACTTTATTGAGAAATACCCCAACTTCCGTAAACTATCTGAAGCCAAAATTTCAGAGTTGGAATATCTGTTAAAACCGATAGGTCTTTACAGAAGCAGAAGTAGAAATCTGGTAAAGCTAGGCAAACTTCTCCTCGACACAGAAGGAGGTTTAGAAGCACGAACCGAATTGAAAAGTTTGCCTGGAGTTGGTCCTTACATAGCGAACACCTTTCTCCTGATAGCGTTCAACAAGAGATTGGGTGCTGTTGACACCAACGTGAGGAGATTATACGGAAGGGTGTTTTCAGTAAAGAGCAGAACAGATGCGGGAGGGGACGAACGTGTTTGGAAATTCGCTGGCGAGATGCTCCCGCATAGGCGATATAAGGAGTTCATGCTGGCCATACTCGATTTTTCAGCGTTGGTGTGCAAAAAAAAAAGTCCAAAGTGCGATTCGTGCGCGCTAAATGACATTTGCGACTGTTATGAAAATCGCAATTTGCAAATTTGAAAAGTTTGAAAGTAGGGGGTATAATACCCTGCGCTTGGTTGAGATTGTGCCAATTTATGCCGTTTCTGTGCATTTTTTGATGAAAAAAACGACAAAAAAAGGCAATTTAGCCAAAAACCGCATTTTAAAGCCATTTACGGCACTTCTTCAATCTGCGAATGATATTACATGCGTTGAGAAGATATCGTGTCGAAAAAGGGCATTTCTGGATGGATGAAATGAGAACTGGTTCAAAAGCTGGTTTAATCGTCTAAAATAAGTGTAATCTGAATTCTTTGGTTTTCATTTTATTCCTATTTCCTTAATCCCGTAACTCTTTATTCCACTAAGCCTTCTTTCCAACCGTCTTCTATCAGTATCGCAAAACAGGATAGGTGTTTCTTTTCCTTCTATCATCGAACAATAAACTGGCCACACGGTGGTTTGCAACGCAGCATCTCCTTCAAATGGAAAAAGCTCAACACTTCTTAGATTAATATTGTCAAACTCTCTCCTTATATCGTCCAGTTCGCATTTCCAAGTGCTTTCTTCTGGTTCGTGTTTACAAAATAGAGAATTAAATTTTTTGATTTTCATTTTATTTCCACTTTTCTAGTCCCGTAACCCATTATTTCGTGAAGCCTTTTTTCCAACTCCCATTCATCACTATCGCACCATAGGTGAAGGTTTCCTTCTTCACTTTTTTTTGTTATCGCGCAATAATTGTCACTGGTTAATATCGCGGTTCCTCCTCCCGCAAGTGGATGAATCTCAACATATTTAGGTTCACCAAAATCAATCTCTGAGAATTCCTTTTTTACATTATTTAACTTACATCTCCATCTGTCTTCTTTTGGTTTATATCTGCAAAAAAGAAAATTAACTTTTTTATTTTTCATTTCATTACCACTCCTCAAATCCTCCATGCTTCATCCAACCACGTCCTCTTTCCAACCGCTCTCTGTCGGTGTCGCACCACAGGATAGGTGTTTCTTCTCCTGTATATAATGGTTTTTTTGTTAATGAGCAATAAGTATTGGTGGTGAATAGTTCAGCATTTCCTTCAAATGGAGAAAGCTCAATACTCCTATCTCCTTTTAGAATAATATCGTCAAACTTTCTCTCCATGTTGTCCATTTTACATTTCCAGAGCACCTTTTCTGGTTCGTATTTACAAAGCAGCGAGTCAAATCTTTTGATTTCCATTTTACTTATATTTCTTTAATTCTGTGGCTCTTTATCCCGCCAATTCTTTCTTCCAACTCTTCTCTGTCGGTGTCGCAGAACAGGTGGTAATCTTCTTCCCCTTCCATCATTACACAATAAGCACCGTTGGTTAAGAATGCGACGCCTCCTTCAGATGGAAAAAGGTCAATGCCTGTGTCTCTCAAACTAATACTTGTAAACTTCCTCTGTATGTTGTCCAACTTGCATTGCCAAAGGTCTTTTCCTTTTTCATGCTTGCAGGAGATAAAGTTAAATTTCTTAGCTCTCATTTTATGCCCATTCGCCCTCATCTGCATGACCCCATTCGTCCAGTTGTTCATAGCCCTTGAGAATAATCTCCTTTTCCAACTCCCCTCCATCCCCATCGCAAAGCAGGTGAAGACCTCCCGCTATTTTTAACATTGAACAGTAGGTGTCGCCAGTTTCAAATGTGGCCTCTTCTTCAAATGGCTCGAACTCAATTTCATCGACATTTTTTAGCTCGACATACGCAAACTTTTTCTCTCTCACGGGTCCGTCATATTTCCCAAGACTGCATTTCCAAGAATGGTCTGGTTCGTGTTCGCAATAGACCATTTCATATTTCTTGACTCCCATTTTATCACCAATACAATAATAGTTGAGGCGTTATTTAATTTTTATCCTTAGCCAATCCCGATTTTAATCTTTCCACCATTTCGGTTCTATTCCTTTTATCCCAGCATATATAAGGTGTTCAATGTCTCTTTCCAACCGTTCTTTATTGGGGTCGCAAAGCAGATTGTTTCCTCTTTCTTTTACCATCCCGCAATAGGTGTCTCTAGTTCGGAGCGTGGCATTTCCTGTAGATGGAGGAATATAGACTTCTCTACCCCCTTTCAAACTAATACTTGCAAATTCTCTTTGTGTAACACCCAAATCGCATTTCCAAAGGTCTTTTTCTGGTTCATACTTGCAAGAGATACTAGTAAATCCCCAAATATTTTCTTTAGCTTCCTTTAATCTTTCTATCTTATTATTACTCAAATCCTTCATACTCCATTCGACCAAGTCTTCTTTCTAACTCTTCTTTATCGGCGTCACAAAACAAGTAAAGGTCCATTTCTTCTGCTGCCATCGAACAGTAAACATCTTCGATTTCGGCTTCAGCACTTCCATTTCCAAAAAGTCTAGTTTCCTTGGGTCTTCCCAAAGTAATATCTTTGAATCTTTTCACATTTCCCTTCTCTAATACACATTCCCAGACATCTCCTCTTCTATCATATTCACAACAGACTTCGTCAAATTTCCTAATTTTCATTTTATCACCACTTCTCAAATTCTTTATACTTCCTCAACTTCTTCATTTCTAAATAGCTCAATCCTGCCTTCTAAGCCCTTTCTACTAGAATGGCAAAACAGTTGAGGTTCTTCTCCCCATCTTAGCTTTGGCTTTACTACCGAACAGTATAGATGGCTAGCTGAGAATCCAGGCGTTTTGCTTGGCTCGGTGTAGATTGTAACAAATTCGGGTTCTCCCATCTGAATCTCTGAGAAGTCTCTCTTCATATCGTCCAAGCTGCATTCCCAAAAACCTTTTCCTCTGTTATGTTTGCAATTAACCCAAGTATATTTTTTAGTTTTCATTTTATCACCATTCCTCAATTCTTTCAGGCCTCATCCAACTAAGGTCTTTTGTTAATTGTTCTTTATTGGTATTACAATACAGGATAGGTCTTATTCTTCCTTTTGTCATTAAACAATAAGTATCGGTGGTGTGTAGTGCGGTATTTCCTTCAAATGGAAAAAGCTCAATATTCCTATCTCCTTTTAGATTAATTTCGTCAAGCTCTCTCTTTAATTCGTCTAGTTTGCATTCCCAAAAACGTTCTCCCGATTCATGCTCACAAGATAGTGAGTGAAACCTTTCAATCTTTCCCATTTTCACCTCCTTTTCATTTTATTACCAATATAATAATAGATAGGGCGATATTTAACCTTTGCTTTTAGCCGATAAAGTAAGTGTGCATTTTTGGAGGTCTAAATTGACGTATGGTTTTTACTATTAAAAGCCTTAGGGCTTTATATAATCTCATAAAAAAAGCTAAGGTTTTTATGCTGTGGGTTATATAGAATATCATAGGTGAAGCTGTAAAAGGGGGGTAGAAAGACGATAACCGCGTTATACGCGAGGGTGAGCACGGGAAAGCAGAACACGGAGCTGCAGAAGCAGGTCTTGCTGAAATACTGCAGGGACAACGGCATAAAGAAGCATCAAATATTCGAGGACAGAATCAGCGGTGCCTTCAGGGAAAGACCAAAGCTCTCCCTGCTTAAGACCTTTGTTAAGGCAAAGAAGATAGATACCGTCATCTGCACCAGCCTAGACAGGCTGGGCAGGAATTTGAAGGACCTGTTGGACCTCGTGGACTTCTTTGAGGAGAACGGCGTCAAGCTGGTCTTCGTGAAGGAGCGGATAGACCTGGGGACTCCCACTGGCAAGCTGTTGCTGAGCCTGCTGGGAAGCGTCTCGGAGTTCGAGAGGGAGCTGATAAAGGAAAGGATGGCGCTGGGCATCGAAAAGGCGAAACTGGAGGGAAAATGCTGTCACAGGCCGCGAAAAAGCATCGACTGGGGGAAGTTCAAAAAGTATGTAGACAAGGGGTTGTCCCTGACGGAGATAGCCCGACTGTATAACGTCAGCTACCCCACCCTAATCAACCGCATGAAACAGGAAAAAATAGTTATCAGGAGAACAATTTAAGTGCTCCATAAACGGTCATAAACGGCAAAATTACGCCGTTTCTTTGCGTGCTAGTATATTTCTACCTAATTTTTGGATATTCGCTTAAAATTAGCTAAAAAGCCTAGATTTTTGCTTAAATTGATTAATAAATAAGGCATTTTGAAAATTTTTTATCGCAATTTTGCAAAAAGAAAACAAAATTTTTAAACCTGATTTATATCTGTTGTTTTAAATACTTTTTGCAATTAGCATAGATTTAAATACTACTTATTACATATAATAAGTATAGGCAAAGCAAAAAAAAAAACAATAATGCAAAAATACCATTTTTTAAACTTTGCCTAGTGGTATAAGATAAACCCACAAAATATCTTATATCAATTCGAGCACCTAGAAATACATCTGTGGTAAAGTGATGGGTGCAATGACGAATAAATTTCTTTCACTTTCACCTTATATGAAAGGACGACTCTTTGTCAGGGAGTTTATCCCATAAATAAATTCTCAGAGGTGAAATAAAAAAATGAAGAAAAATGAAGGAAATGAAGAGAAGAAGGAAGGAAAAGAAAAAGCCAAAGTTAAAAAGAAAAATTTGGTAAAGTGCAAGATTTGGGGGAAGAAGGATATCCGCATCCGTTTGAAGGTGTCCAGCGAGGTTGAGAACCTCTTCCGATTCAGGGAAGACCACATCCAAACGTCTAGCGCCTACAGAGGGCCGTCGGGCGGTCATAGATATTATCCAACGAACGCCCAACTGCAGTCGTTCGCGACCGGGATGTATTGCAACCTGGACGCATACGGCTTGGCATTGAACTCTGGGAGTTATAACCTCAGCATCCTGAGGACGGAAGGTCTCAGAAATGGGCAGGTATTCTACCTGCACAACGGCCTATATTCCAGAGAGTTCCTAGAGAGATGGGCGGAGAACCTCAAGACCTTCGTGATAAAGCTCTACAAAAGCTATATTCGCGCAATAGACCTCAAGGTCACGATTACCAAGAGGGAGTTGTGGTAATCGTGAACAGAGGGGGCGTGAAATTTGGTGTCGAGATAGAAATCGGCACTCACAGGGGGATGACAAGAGAATCACGACGGACGGCCGAGACGCTAGGCTGGGCAATCGTCGATGACGGGAGCGTCAGGACCTACTTCTCGCAAGCGGACGAATACCGCTCTGGGGTATACGACCTCAGAGACTTCGCGAGGTTCAAAAAAGACGTGAAGAGATTGGCAAAGTATTTCGGCGAATACAACACGAGCATGGGCTACCACGTTCACGTCTCGTTCGCGGACCGACAGCGCTATACGCAGATATTCTGCAACTCGTTCCTGATGGCATTCCTAGACGCGCTGGTAGAATACTCCAAGACCCTGCCGTTACCAAAAAGAAAGACGCTGCTGGATAGGTGGCACAACGAATACTGCAGGGTAAGATACAGCAAAGACTACTTCGAAGGGCTCAGAGGCGACACGAGATACCGCGCGATAAATTATTTATACGCGTGGCACAGGCACGGGACCACTGAATTCAGGATATTCCCGAGCTCTCTCTCAGCGAAAGAGCTCATAGGGTATACCCGATTCACTCTGGAGTTCATCCTCGACTGGGTTAAAAATAACCCAATTGAGAACAACGTAGAAGCAGAAAAAGAGTGGGAAAAAATAAAGCAAGTGGTTAAAGAGGAAGTAGAAGCGACACCGATAAAAAAAGAGATAGGAGGCATAAAGAAATGTGCTTTGCATGGCTAATTTTGGGAAATAAACCGAATACAAAGAAGTATTTCCTGGTAGAAAAACTACTAGAAAAAACACTGACAAACAGTGACGGATTCTTTATCGCAACGGGCAAGGAGTCTATTAGGACTCTTGACGTAAGAGAATATCGCAAGTTCATCAGAGAACGCAAGGATAGCATAAACAGCAGCAAGACCATTGCGGGGCACTTCAGGATAGCGTCGAGCGGTGGGGTTAACAACAAGTGGGTTCACGGATGGAGGTTCGGGAACTACTACGGTTACCACAACGGTGTATCTTGTGGTTACACGAAGAACGACCAGAACGATAGTTTTGAGTTCTTCAGAGACCAGCTCAACGTTAACAGCTGGAACAGCGATAAGCCGGGCAAAAAAAGAATCGAGAAGGCCTTCAAGAAGGTCACCATAAACGGCGCCTTCTTCCTTGTGAACCCAGATGCATACAAGGTGGTTTTTAACAAGAACCACGATATTTATTGCTATCTGATAGATAGGGAGATTCAGCTGGTGACCTCTCAAAAGGTCGCCATATCGGACCTGAAAGGGCCGATAAAGGTCCAAACAAACAGGGAGGTAGCAGTTGGCAAGCTGACCTACTTCGGCAAGGCTAGCAAGAGAATAGTTAACCCTCTCGCAAACTCGGTGATATACTCGACGGATATGGACGACAATCTGCTGATATTCGACAAGGGCAACGAGTGCATAGAGAACGAAAAGCTGAAGGTAGATTCAAGTATATACGGCAAAAATTGGACAAACAATTGGTATAAGGACAACAACTACTTCATGGAGAGGTAACCTCCCTTCCTTCTTCTTTTATTTTTTTGATTCGTGGGATTTTTCCTTGTAAGGGAGGCAATCACAAAGAGGCGAAAAAAAATGATGGGGCTAATAAACGGAGCGAAGGTTGTGAGACTCCGAGAAGTCGCAGAAGAACTTCTCAGCCTAGAGAGAGCAGGAGATATACAAGACTTAATCAGAGAGCTTATAAAAAAATAGAGGATAACTTCCTTTTTTTTTTTTTGTTTTGGGG
>Ga0209121_10005038_pt1 | contig 12110 bp, 14 predicted proteins | sample Cruoilmetagenom3_FD_187292 | JGI IMG/M metagenome (GOLD analysis project Ga0209121, IMG submission 187292) | Oil polluted marine microbial communities from Coal Oil Point, Santa Barbara, California, USA - Sample 3 (SPAdes) (version 2) | ecosystem: Environmental > Aquatic > Marine > Oil seeps ... | reverse complement strand
ACGCTGTTTGAAAATGTTGGTGCTGAAATCTCAGGTGCGGAAGCAGGTATGAAGGCCTTGATGAGGAAAGGCAGGATGCCCCAGAGGGATATTAAGTTTGTCGGTATGGCTGGGGATGGAGGGACTTTGGATATAGGAATTCAAGCCCTATCGGGAGCAATCGAAAGAGGGCATAACTTCTTGTACCTTTGCTGGGATAATGAGGCATACATGAACACAGGAATCCAGAGGTCAAGTGGCACGCCTTATGGAGCTTCAACTACTACTGCTCCGGCTGGAAAAGTTAGCTTTGGGCAGAAAACTCAGAAGAAGAACATGGTTGAGATTGCTGTTGCTCACAATATACCTTATACTGCCACGGCTTGTCCCAGCTACCCCTTTGATTTAATGAACAAGGTTAGAAAAGGGACAGAGGTTGGAGGCCCGGCTTACATACATATTCTCTGCCCTTGTCCTACAGGCTGGAGGTTTCCTTCGAATTTGACTATTGAGGTAGGCCGCCTTGCCGTGGAGACAGGCGTCTTCCCCCTTTATGAGGTAGAGAGCGGTCGCTATAAATTGAATATTGACCGTCCAAAACTCAAGCCGGTTGAGGAGTATATAAAGCCACAAGGCCGATATCGCCACTTGCCAGAGGAAGAGGTCAAAAGGATTCAAGGAAAAGTAAACGAGGAATATGGTAAGCTTAAAGCGAAGGTAGCAGCTTTTGCAGCTTGAGCCATAGGTAATTGGCTACGGGGTGTGGCGCAGCGGCTAGCGCGCATGGTTTGGGACCATGAGGTCGGAGGTTCGAATCCTCTCACCCCGATTTGGGTTCCCGTAAAAATCGAAGAGTTTCACGGGCGAGGTGCGGGAGTAACTCAGTGGTAGAGTTCCTGCCTTCCAAGCAGGGTGTCGCGGGTTCGAGTCCCGTCTCCCGCTCCAAGGATGGGCTCGTAGCTCAGTGGCAGAGCGGCCGGCTCATAACCGGTTGGTCGCAGGTTCGAATCCTGCCGGGCCCACCATAGTTTATTGTGCAAAGTGTAAGTTGACATAACGCCCCAAAGGCGTTAATCAGGTTTGGCGAGGGGATGATATCTGTGGTGGGTTTCTTCGGCATATTTGTCTGAGGCATGGACATACCGGGTAGTGGTATCCAAAGATTCGTGGCCCAGAAGAACCTGAAGGGCTGCTGGATTAGCACCTTGCTCAGCTAAATAAGTAGCAAAACCATGTCTCAGTGAGTGTGCTGAGGTAGGGACGTTAATCTTTAATTTCTCTCGATATCTTTTGATTCTTTCCTGGAGGTAATTAGTAGAGATTCTTTTTTTGGGGTTAGCTACGTTTCTACCAGCATAGGGAATAAATAGGGCGGGGCAATTATCATGGCGAGTGCTCAGGTATATTTCAAGATGCTGCATAGCCCGTGGGGTTAGGTAAACAAACCTCTGCTTCCTGCCTTTGCCGGTGATGAAAATGCGGCCGCTATCATCAATCTGGTTACGATTCAGGTTACATAGCTCAGAGATACGCATTCCGGTGGCAAATAATACCTCTAGCATAGCACGGTTTCTCAAAGACACCTTGGGATTTGACTCTAGAGATGTTGGTGCTTCGATTAGTCTAACTAAATCATGGAACTCAGCTACTTGAGGGTGTTTTCTGCCAGCTTTTGTCAGTTTGACTGCTTCAGGTGGTAGGGGACAGGGGTAATCCATGTCGATTAAGTAGCGTAAGTAGGCTCGAAGGGCCGATAGCATACGGTTTATGGAGCGGGAATCAAGTTGCTTATCACCGTGATCGCTTAGCTTTGCTGTTTTTCGATCGCGCGAAGCCAGATATGCCTTATAGTAGGTGATAGCACGCTTGTTTACTCTATCAAACTCAATATTGCTTTCATTTAAAAAGTGGTCGAAAACCTCCAAATCTCGCTCGTAGTTGTAAACTGTTTCTGGGGAATAACTGTTGGCCTGCAAGTTTAGCAGGAAGTCATCGGCATGTGGTAACATTTATTTTACCTTCCTATAAGTCTTGATTGAGTGTAAGGAATATTATACTCAATCAAATTGTATACACAAGATATCTTTTTGTCAAATGAACTGTGCCCCCGGCGAAGTGGTATAATCTGTTCAAAAATCAAAAATACCCAAATAAGGAGATGAATTGAGCACTTTGAGATTGGGGATGGTTCAGCTCAACCCTACTGTTGGTGACCTGAGAGGTAACACAAATAAGATAATACGATTTATTGACGAGGCAAAGTCACTTGGCGTTGACTTACTGACCTTCCCTGAGTTGGCCGTAACAGGCTATCCTCCGGAGGATTTGCTGCTCAAGTCGCAGTTTATCCAGCGAAACCGGGAAAGCCTTGAAGAAATAATAAGGCATTCCTCAGGGATAGCGGCAGTGGTGGGCTTCGTTGATAGCGATAATGATATATACAACGCTGCTGCAGTGCTCTATGACAACAAATTGGTAGGCGTCTACCACAAAGTTTACCTGCCCAATTATGGCGTCTTCGATGAAAATAGATATTTCCAGGCCGGAACTGAGTGCCCTGTTTTTGTCATTTATGGTATCGGGGTAGGTGTAACTATCTGTGAAGACATGTGGTATGAAGCTGGACCGGCAGCAGCACAGGCTTATGCTGGGGCTAGGTTGCTAGTCAATATAAGCGCCTCGCCATATCATACCGGTAAAGGAGACTTTAGAGAGAGGATGCTAGCTACTAGAGCAACCGATAATATAGCCATTGTTGCCTATAACAATTTAGTTGGTGGACAGGATGAGCTAGTATTTGATGGCAATAGCCTTATTATCAATGAGAAGGGAGAAGTCATTGCTCAGGGAAGACAGTTTGAGGAGGAGCTAATAGTCACGGATTTGAATTTGGAATCAGTATTTCGCTCGCAACTGCATGAGCCTCGACTGAGGAAGGAGCATCCCTTAGTTAAAACAGAGCTCGGGCAAGCTACCAGGATAGAGGTGCCGAGTGAATGTCCCATGAAAGTCAAGCCATCTTTACCACCAAGGCAGATTGAATCACGAGACAAACTTGCCGAGATATATCAAGCACTTGTTCTTGGCACCGGAGATTATGTGCGCAAGAATGGTTTCAAGAAGGTAGTTATTGGTCTGTCTGGTGGAGTTGATTCAAGTCTAGTAACTGCCATAGCAGTAGATGCCCTGGGAGCTGACAATGTTGTCGGTGTTTCCATGCCCTCTCGCTACTCATCGCCAGGTAGCAAATCAGACGCTGAATTACTGGCAAAGAACTTGGGAATAGAGCTTAAAGTAATCCCTATTGAGAGAGTTTTTAGTTCATATCTGGAAATGCTAGCGGAGTCTTTCAAGGATACCCGCCCCGATGTGACTGAGGAAAACATACAAGCAAGGGTCAGAGGCAATATTCTCTTCGCCTTGTCCAATAAGTTTGGCTGGCTGGTGCTTGCTTGCAGCAATAAAAGTGAGACAGCTACAGGCTATACTACCCTTTATGGGGATATGGCGGGAGGATTCATTCCACTCAAGGATGTGCCTAAAATAATGGTTTTTGAATTAGCCAAATACAAGAATCGCCAGGGAGGGAGGGAGGTAATACCATCCAGTATTTTAACCAAAGCGCCATCGGCTGAACTAAGACCTGACCAAAAAGATACTGATACCTTGCCTCCATACGAATTATTAGACCCTATTTTAAAGGCATATGTAGAAGATGACTTGGCAATTGACCAAATCATAGCCAGGGGTTTTGACCCTGAAATGGTCGTGAGAACAGCGCGGCTGGTGGACAGAAACGAATACAAGCGCCGCCAGGCTGCTCCGGGCATAAAGATAACTCGCAAGGACTTTGGTAGAGATAGAAGATTGCCTATCACTAGCAGGTTTAGAGATTAAACAGTTCATAAGGAGGCCGTTTAAAAATGTAGTTGCCCAATTTATTGGGCGACTGTGCCTGATAAATCAGGCAACTACAAAAATTCGGGGGTGAAACACCTCTGAGATGGCTTAAATTGAACGGGGAATCAAAATTAAACAGCCTGATAAGCTAAGGGAGGCGAAATGCGAAAGATAGGTGGTATTTTGCTGGGAGTTGGCCTGGGAATTTTAGCCGGCTGGGGGCTATATCAGTTATTCGCTCGGGCTTTCCCGTCATTGCCTTTACCTGTTAAGATTGCCATTACTGCTATAGCGGTAGGACTTATTATTCTCCTGGCATCGCTAGGTTGGGAGAGATACCGAGCATCAAAGGAGGAAAAGGAGAAATTCAAGGGGGTAGAAAAATGATTGTGGTTACTACAGAGCAGGTAGAGGGCAAAAGGATAATAGAAACTCTGGGCTTGGTTAAAGGGAGCACTATCAGGGCCAGACATATAGGGCGAGATATTATGGCTAGCCTGCGAAATATCGTTGGTGGTGAAGTCAAAGATTATACTGTGATGCTGGCGCAGGCTCGAGAGGAAGCGCTACAGAGGATGATCGAGCAAGCCGAAAAAATGGGAGCCAATGCTATAGTAGGCACCAGGTTCGTAACCTCAATGGTAATGTCCGGGGCTGCTGAGATGGTAGCTTATGGGACCGCAGTAAAGCTAGTGTGAGGGTTACTGCTAGCAGTTTTAGTCTAGCCTTTTAGCCTGGTGTTGCTTGTTATGTTGATTTGTATTGTTTGACCACATTTGGGGCAGGTGACTTCCATAGTCAGAGGTTTTTCCATCACCCTTTCCACAAGTGATGTAATTACTGAGTCCATATTATCTAGCCTTCCATCTAGCATATCAAGGCGTCTGTTCACCTGCTCTATAGCCTGCTCGAGGTTAACTTCAGTAATCGGGTCACCTTTGCCCCTTAAAGCCAATTTATAAACTCCTCTCAACTACACCCAGAGACTCCAGCTCGGTTTTATCTTTTTGGATTAGCTTATCTATTTCATCAGAGACGGTGCGCTCCAAATACTTGCGAAAGGCTTCCCTTGCTGCTGGTGATGACCGCACTGCGTCCTTAGCCTTCTGCCATTCGTCATTGATCACTTCGCTAATTTGCTCAGGGCTTATAGGTTCTTTCCCTTGCCATATGCCCTCAATTCTATTCAGGGCTCTGCTTGTCATAGCTCTCTTCAAGCGGTCAAAAGAAAATACCTCATCCCAACTATATGACTGTTCTGCTTTTCTCTCCACCATGGTTTATTACCTCCAATCAGCTTTACTTGATGTTGCTATCATAGGGTTAACTGCATGCCTTGTCAAGATATGCATGGCTTCGCATATTGATATATAATTGTAAAAGTTATACATTATTTAGAGAAAGGAGGTATTCCAAGATGCCCGAAGTAGTAATTGGCAAGGTAACAGATTTTTTCGCCAGGCCGGTGGTAGCTGGTGTGGAGCTAAGCGGCACATTGAAGATAGGTGACAAAATCCACATCAAGGGCGCCAATACAGATATGGAACTTGCCGTGGAATCCATGCAGATTAATCGCGTTGACATCACCGAAGGTAAATCTGGCGACCTTGTCGGCATAAAGGTTCCTGAAAGGGTAAGGCGGGGTGACATAGTTTATAAGGTCACTGAATAGCCTTAACCAAATTTGCCATTTCAATAGCGCTTACTGCGGCAAGAAAGCCCTTGTTGCCTTCTTTAGCTCCAGCTCTCTGAATAGCTTGTTCCAGGGTATCGGCAGTAATTATGCCTTGTATTATGGGCAATCCTGTGTCTAGGCTTATTCTACCAATTCCCCTATTCACTTCAGAAGCTATATATTCGAAATGCGGTGTGTCACCGCGAATTACAGCGCCAAGGCATATTACAGAGTTATATCTACCACTTTGAGCTAGCCTCTTGGCTATTAGCGGAATTTCAAAGCAGCCTGGTGTCCAGGCAAGGTCGATATCCTTCTCATCAACATCATGACGCAATAAAGCATCTCTGGCTCCCTCGAGCAATCTGTTGGTTAGCAACTCGTTAAATCGGGAAACAACTACAGCGAATTTAAGACCCTTCCCTACCAACATTCCTTCATAGCGATTAGCCATCAATTACCTCCTCTACACCTAAAAGGTGTCCAAGTTTTTTTTGCTTGGTTTCCAGATAGTGAATATTATGAGGGTTGGGTGGGGCTACTAATGGCACAGTCTCCACTATCTTAAGTCCGTAGCTCTCCAATCCCACTACCTTTTTAGGGTTATTAGTGAGCAGACGAATATTATGTAAACCTAAATGGGCCAAAACCTGAGCCCCGACTCCATAATCTCTCAAATCAGGTGGAAAGCCTAAAGCGACGTTGGCCTCCACAGTATCCATTCCTTGATCTTGAAGAGCATAGGCGCGAAGCTTGTTATGGAACCCGATTCCCCTCCCCTCCTGTCTCATGTAAAGGAAAACACCTCTACCCTCTTTAGCTATACTTTGCATTGCCAGTCTGATTTGATCGCCACAATCACACCTCAAACTGCCGAAGACATCTCCAGTGAGGCATTCACTGTGAACGCGCACCAGTATTGGTTCATCACCTGATATGTCACCTTTAACTAAAGCAACATGCTCATTGGCATCAACAGTGCTCTTGTAAGCCACAGCTATAAATTCGCCAAACTTGGTGGGCAGCTTAGCCTCAGCTACCTTTTGCACTAGCTTTTCATGACGAAGGCGGTAAGTAATCAAGTCAGTGATAGTTATAACCTTCAGACTATACTTAGAGGCCATAATCTCAAGTTCGGGTAGCCTCGCCATAGTACCATCTTCATTCATGATCTCACATATGATGCCAGCGGGATAAAATCCAGCCAACCTGGCTAAATCAACAATAGCTTCAGTATGGCCGGCTCGCACCAATACTCCTCCTTCCCTGGCTCGGATAGGGAATATATGCCCCGGGCGGACTAAATCATCTGGCTTAGTATTGGGATCAAGCACTGTTTTTATGGTTTCCGCTCGATCATAAACAGAAATTCCAGTAGTTACTTTGTTTTTTGCTTCAATAGATACTGTAAACGCTGTGCAGTGTTTTGAAGTGTTATCCTGAACCATTAGTGGTATTCCCAACTCATCAAGTCGCTGCTTGGTGATAGGAAAGCAAATTAATCCCCGAGCATGCTTGGCCATAAAATTTATGGCTTCGGGAGTAACCTTCTCTGCCGCTATTGCCAGGTCACCTTCATTTTCGCGGCTCTCATCATCAACGATGATGAGAAACTTGCCTGCTCTTATGTCTGCAATCGCCTCTGAGATAGTAGCTAACATTATTTGAGTTCCTTTACTTTGCTCAGGACAAGCCTTTTCTCACGTACCCATATTCCTCGAGAAAGTCAGGGGTTAGGTTCTGGCTGCTTCGTTCCTTAAGTCGTTCTACATATTTGGCTATGACATCCACCTCTAAATTGACCCTATCGCCAGGTCTCTTGCTACCTAAAGTGGTATGTTCCAGGGTATAAGTTACCAGAGATAGAGTAAAGGAAAAATCATCAAGACCAGCAATAGTAAGGCTAACACCATCAACAGCGATAAAGCCTTTGTTAGCGATATAAGGCATTAGCTTAGCAGGCGCTGAAATGCTCATAATATGGGCCGCTTCCTCGGGTATTACCGAAATCACTTCTCCTGTGTCATCCACATGACCCAATACTAAGTGACCACCAAGGCGTCCACCTACTACTAGTGCCCTTTCCAAATTTACCTGGTCGCCATAATAAAGTCTGCTGAGGTTAGTGCGGCGTGACGTCTCTGGCATGACATCAACGCTGAAGGCGTTATTGCTTAAAGAAGTAACTGTCAGGCAAGCTCCATTAACAGCTATACTATCGCTTAGCTTCAGCCCTTCAAGCATCTTTCTAGCTTCAATAAGTAAGTGGTTTGAACTCGCTTCCCTAACTGTGCCAACTTCCTCGATTATTCCAGTGAACATGCTACTGTCTTCACAAAAATCTACTTCACATACCCCCTAACTAATATATTATCGCCGAAGTTCCTAACGTTAACCCGACCAAGGCATAAAGCTTCAACCACGCTGTCGACTCCATTTCCGCCTACTGCGGTCTTAGCTTCCTTGCCACCAATGATGATGGGCGAAATGAAAGCCAGCACTTTATCCACTAGCCTACGATCAAAAAGGGAGCCCAGGAGCTTGCTTCCTCCTTCTGCTAAAATGGTGACTATGCCTCGTCCTCCCATAACTTTGAATAATTCTTCTAAATCTACTAATCCTCCCACCCCTGGTAATTCCAGCACCTCAACTCCGATTTGAGCCAGCCTTCTCTTCTTTTCCTTATCGAAAGGTTCAACTGTGGCAAGCAAAGCCTTCCCTGGTTGCTTAAAAAGCTGGGCATCTAATGGAGTTCTTCCATTGCTATCGACGATTAGACGTAGCGGTTGCTTTCTTGTCTCACCACCTTTGCCACAACAACCTCTGGCAGTAAGCCTGGGGTTATCAATGATGACAGTATTCACCCCCACCATTATAGCGTCGGCAATATGACGCAAGGTATGTACATAATCCCTTGCCTCCTTATTACTTACCCACTTAGAATGACCGGTTTTAGTAGCGATCTTGCCATCAAGACTCATGGCAAACTTAGCGATAACAAATGGCAAGCCTGTAGTAATGAACTTAATGTAAGCTTCGTTTATTTCGTAAGCTTCCTCCTGATACACGCCGAGGTAAGTTTTAATGCCTGCTTCATTTAGCTCTCCGACGCCACGCCCTGAAACTAGTGGGTTAGGGTCAAGCAATGCTATTTGGACTTCGGAGATGCCAGCATTGATTATGGCTTGAGTGCAGGGTGGAGTGCGCCCGTAATAGCAGCAAGGTTCCAAGGTAACATACATAGTAGCCCCTTTTGCCTTATTACCGGCATGCCGAAGTGCTATCACTTCGGCATGGTCTGAGCCAGCAGGCTGCGTATATCCCCGGCCCACAACGCGTCCATCTTTGACAACCACAGCCCCCACTGCCGGGTTGGGGCTGGTATGTCCCATAGCTAATCTAGCTAAAGATAGAGCGCGCTCCATATATTCTGTGGCTGACATTGACTATCTAGCGCTCCTTGGTAAAGTCCTTATAATATTTAGTGGCAGTGGGCTCAGTTTGTCCCTGATACTTACTTCCTAAACTAGGTGAACCATAAACCCTTTCCACAGGGGAAGTCAAGCGAAGGAAAGAAATTTGTCCAATCGGCATCTTATAATAAAGGGTTACTGGCAATTTGGCTACATTGGATAGCTCCAGTGTAAGATGTCCACGCCAGCCGGGATCAACATAGCCAGCAGTGGAGTGAATTAAAAGCCCTATCCTGCCCAGGGAACTCTTGCCCTCAAGCCGGGCGACAATATCATCGGGTAAGGTAATCGATTCTAGTGTGCTAGCTAAAACGAATTCCCCGGCATTTAGCAGAAATGGCTTATCTTCACCAATTTCCACTGGCTCAGATAGGTCATCTGTATTTTGCTTGACATCAATATAAAAGGGGTGACGCCAGGTCTTGAACACAAGAAGCTTATTATCTAAATGAATATCAACACTGGCTGGTTGAATACAGGTAAGGTTGAGAGGCTCAATAATTATCCTGCCCTTAGCAATCTCCTCCTTGATTGTGCGATCACTAAGCACCATGACTTTGGCATTGTAGCATTAGCCTCGACGAAGTGCAAAAACACACCTATGGATTGTTTATATAATGCTAAGGATGGATGAAAACTGGTAAAATGAGGCGGGTATAAATCAATGGCTGTTAGTATTACTGTTTATGGTGGTGCCGGGGTAATAGGCGGAAACAAGATTCTTGTCGAGGCAGATGATACCACAATATCTCTTGATTTCGGCATTAATTACGCCCGTTGGTCTCAATACTTTGAGGAGTATCTCAAACCTCGTACCGGCAGAGGCTTAGCTGACCTATTTGAAATTGGACTTCTTCCTTCTTTGAGAGGTATTTATCGAAGCGAGCTGGAGCCATCCTGGGATGATGTCTGGTCAAGGTTATCCTCTAAGATAAGGGATGTTCGCTTAGATGCTGTCCTTCTCTCCCACGCCCATCTAGACCATAGCGGTCATATATCTTTTCTAAACCCTGATGTCCCTATTGTGTGCAGCCCTATCACAGCCTTCCTTGTTAAAGCGATCCAGGACTCAAGCCGAGGAGATTTTGAGAAGGAAGTGTGCTACGCCATACCTCGTGAGGAGCAGGAGCGCTTACTTGTTCCTTGTGATTGGCGAAGATATGCCTCACTTCAAAGGCAATTCTGTTTCCCTGCTCCACCCTCTTTATCCTTAGAAGCGCAGGCTTTTTGGCGCAAGCCAATTGGAGCCAGAAAATTGAATTACAAACAGCCAAAAGCTATTACTCGGATTGGCAATCTCAAGGTGAGGTGCTTCCCCGTTGACCATTCCATTTATGGAACAACAGCTTTTGCCGTGGAGACAAGCAAAGGGTGGATTGTCTACACCGGCGATTTACGCTTGCATGGCAAAATGGGTTACATGACCAGGGAATTCGCCAATGAAGCAGCAAAGCTTAAGCCCATCGTGCTTTTGTGTGAAGGAACTAACATTGGCGAAGAAGGCAATGCAGTAACCGAAGAGGAAGTCCTCCAGAATGCCTTTCAAAAGGTTAAGGAAGCTGGGGGTAAGCTGGTGATTGCTGACTTCGGTCCCAGAAACCTGGAGAGGCTGTTGACATTCAGAGAGATTGCCGCCGAATGTGGACGAAAACTTGCTGTTCTACCGAAAGATGCTTATCTCCTGCAATCCTTACATCTTGTAATGCCCGAGGTGCCTGAGCCTATCGCCGACGATATTTTAGTTGTATATCAGGAGGTTAAAAAGGCGGTTAATTGGGAAAGAGCTCTACTGGCTCGGTATGCGAAGCAAAATAGAACAGTTTCGCCCGAGGATATCAGGCGTCATGAAGGAGATTATATTCTCTGTCTCAGTTTCTGGGATATTAATGAACTGATTGACATTAAGCCAGGCAGAGGCGGGATGTATATCTATTCCTCCAGCGAGGCTTTCAACGAAGAGCAGCGTATTGACATGAGAAGGTTAAGGCAATGGATTGACCATTTCGGACTTCTGCCTGTTGGAGTCCCCGATGTCGAAACAGGCAAAGTAGCTGAAGCTGAGCGGGGCCTACATAGCTCTGGACATGCTTCGGCTTCTGAGTTGCTGGAAATTATTGAGACAATCAATCCGAGGATTGTCATTCCAATACACACTGAAGCCCCCGAGCTTTTTGCCGACAAGCTTAGTGCTCAGAGGCAGGTTATCATACCCAAAGTAGGCGTGCCAATTGAGGTGTCACCTTAAACCCGACTTAGCCTATTTTTTTGTCATTGCGAGCCCTTCGCATCTTGTCATTCTGAGGGAGTAAAGCGAGCGAAGAATCTCACAGTGTTCAGGACAGGCTCCGCGAAGCAATCTCTTGCCTGCTAAGCTAATGCCCCAACTCTCTCCTCAGCGAATTTACCTTGCCACTAATGCTCAAAGCTTTATCGCGCCGGTCATCGATCTTTATTATAGTTTCCACCCTGGCAACTCCCTTACCAAAAACCTCTTCATGCATCTTCTTTGCTACCGTTAGAATTTTATCCAGGTCGCCTTCTATGATCGTCCCCATTGAGGTTATCTCATACTTTAGCTCTTTCTCCTGCTGCAAGACTTTAATCGTTCGAGCCACATACTTACTAACCGAAGGAGTTTTTGTCCCTAAAGGAACGATGCTTATCTCTGCTACTGCCATTTTAGTTATAACCTCCTATCAGATTTAACTGAGCTAAACTCGACCTTATCAGCCTTCTCTCTTACAGGTGTCACCACCTTTAACCTATCAGCATCTCTATCTGTGGCTATGCCCAAGCCCAAAAACATCCTTTGACCATATAATCCCACTATCCTGCGGGTGAAATCAAATGGTGCCTCACAATCAATTATTTGTATATTGCTATCCTTAAAGTAAAGCCTGAGTTTCTCATTTCTTATCTCTTTCCTTTGCTTCGACGATTTGCGCTTCACCTCCTCTGGAACTGCCAATCTTAATATTGGATTTCTTAAACTCATCAAAATTGGCTCTGGCCTGCCCCCCGAAAATAGGACCATCTTGAATGCGAGACTCCTGTAGAATAAATACAGGAGGAAGCACAAGTGA
>Ga0209121_10005037_pt1 | contig 12112 bp, 9 predicted proteins | sample Cruoilmetagenom3_FD_187292 | JGI IMG/M metagenome (GOLD analysis project Ga0209121, IMG submission 187292) | Oil polluted marine microbial communities from Coal Oil Point, Santa Barbara, California, USA - Sample 3 (SPAdes) (version 2) | ecosystem: Environmental > Aquatic > Marine > Oil seeps ... | reverse complement strand
TTCGTGTACTTCGTGGGAGAAAAACCATATCCTCCATGGGAGAAGTAATTTTATGCCCTTTGTGGACTTTTTTTCTTGACTTTTGCCACTTTTTATGATATAATTTTACAGTGAAAATAAACAAAAATTGTACAGTATAATCATTATAGTGAACAAAAATTGGCTATTTTGTTCAATATAAATATGGTAAAAGATATTGTTTTACAGCATAGGTTGGAAAGGGATGGATTTCTTTCAAGGAGTTATATTTTACGGGAGAAGATAAGCCTTGCCCAAAGATTTTTGGATTCTGACCTGATAAAAATAATAACAGGTCCAAGAAGAGCAGGCAAATCTGTTTTTTCAGTGTTACTTTTGAGAGACAAAAATTTTGCATATCTGAATTTTGATGATGAAAATCTCCTGAAAATAAAAAATTATGACGAAATTGTAGAAGCAATCTTCGAGGTCTATCCGGAAGCAAGGTTCGTTTTATTTGACGAAATTCAAAATTTAGAAAATTGGGAGATCTTTGTAAATAAGCTCCAAAGGAGGGGATTCAATTTAATTTTAACCGGTTCAAATGCAAGGCTGTTGAGCAAAGAACTGGCAACGGCATTAACAGGAAGGTATATTCCTATAGAAATTTTTCCATTCAGTTTTAAGGAATTTTTAAGAGCCAAGAAAATTGAGATAAAAAGGGAAGAGACTAACCTACCTGAAATCAAAGGCAGGATTTTAAATTATCTGGATGAGTGGCTTAAAAAAGGTGGTTTTCCCGAAGTGATTGTAAAAGATTTAGAACCAAAGACATACTTGGAAACACTTTTTGATGCAATTCTTTTTAGAGATGTAGTCAAAAGATATAAGGTAAGATTTTCCACAAAGATTTATGATTTGGCTACTTATTTGATCTCTAACTTTTGTTCTGAGTATAGTTTCACAAAATTAAGAAATATCTTAGGGTTTAGAAGCACAAATACGGTTGAGAAATACATAAAATACCTTGAGGAGTCGTTTTTGATTTTTTCGTTGAATAGATTTTCTTTCAAGGTAAAAGAACAAATCAGAGCACCAAGAAAGGTTTATATTATTGACAATGGGTTTATTCTAGCAAAGTCAGTCCAATTTTCCAGAAATACGGGCAGATTGATAGAAAATCTGGTATTTACTGAAATTTTAAGAAAGGGATATAAATTGAATAAGGATGTCTTCTACCACAAGACATCTAATGGGAATGAAATTGATTTTGTTTTGAGAAAGGGGATAAAAATCGAGAAGCTGATTCAGGTTTGCTATGATATAGAAAATATTCAAATAAAGGAGAGAGAATTAAGGGGATTAATTAAAGGAAGTGAAGAACTGAATTGTAATAATTTGGTAGTCATTACATGGGATTACGAGGGGGAAGAAAAATTTAAGGGAGGGAAGATTAATTTTGTTCCTCTATGGAAGTGGCTATTAGAAGCGGGAGAGAGTAAGTGAGCACTAAGCGGTAAGCAGCGAAGCGTAGAGAGTAAGGCGTATAGAGTAAGGCGGCAGGACCCGACAATGACTAATTGCTCTAATTTCTAATGTCTAATCAAATCCCAATGTCAAATGGCGAAAGACTGCAGACAATCCCGTAAAGTCGCTTCCACCATAATGTAATAAAGTGAAACATTACATCCCGTTAGATAGTTTACACACCTCACAGGACAGGTATGGCAAGCAGGGCAGGCAGACAACAGACCAAGAACAGTAGGCAGTAAGGAGTAGGGCGTAGGGAGTAGGGAGTAAACACCAAGAAAATTAAAATGGCCCACGAAGGACACGAAGTACACAGAAGATAATAAATCCAAAAAAAGAAATGAAACAATTAGAAAATTTTCGTGGATTTCGTGCATTTAGTGGGAAAAAGATGTCTTTAATTTTTGGCTTGGTATCCGCGGCTTATATTGCCGTGATTTTTCTTCTGGCGGGGCTCCCGGGTAAACTACAACTGATACATAAATTTAATCCACTGAGTCTTTTACATATTCCCCTATATGGCTTATTGGCATTTTTTCTCATACGCATATTTGTTCCAAAGAGGGAAGACCCATTGATTCGATCGTCCAGGATGGCATTAGTCATCTCTTCGGTCATCGCGCTATCTGTGGCGGTTCTCGATGAGCTGCATCAGCTTCATATACCCGGAAGGGAGGCTTCGGGATGGGATGTGGCGTTGGATGCGGTAGGGATAGCAGGGATAGCGATATTTTATCAAAGCGTTGTAAAATATCGCAAATGACTAATTGCTCTAATTTCTAATGTCTAATTAAACCCAATGAACAACGAGTACAGAGTAATTTAAATGACGAATTTCTAATTTCTAATGTCTAATTAAATCCCAATGTCCAATGATGGAAAAAATAATAAGAGAGAGTATGATAAGAAATATGATTTAGAGGAGAGAACGGCTAAGTTTGGTGAAAATATTATTAAATTTGCCAAGAAGGTACCTAAGAATGTTGTTACTATACCACTTATTACTCAATTAGTAAAGGCTGGAACAAGTGTTGGTGCTAACTATTGCGAAGCGGATGATGCCGAATCAAAGAAAGACTTTAGACATAAAATAGGAATATGTAAAAAAGAGGCGAGAGAATCGAAATTCTGGTTGAGAATGATAGTAGTGGCTTGTCCTGAGTTAAAGGAAGAAGCAAAACCGTTGTGGACTGAAGCAAAAGAATTAAATCTTATTTTCAACTCGATTGTCCACAAGATTGATAAAAACAGTACAAATTAAAATTAGACATTCCTGCCTGCCGGTAGGCGGGCGTCATTAGAAATTAGACATTTATCAAGATATGTATGATGTTGTTGTTATAGGTGCGGGTCCAATAGGCAGTTACACCGCATATCAGCTGGCGGATGAGGGATTTGATGTGCTGCTGTTAGAGGAGGATGAATCGGTTGGTGAGAATGTCGTGTGCACCGGTGTAATCGGCAAGGAGGCATTCGAGAGATTTGACATTCCTTCGGAATCCATACTAACAGGAATTAAAAAACTCATCTTCGTTTCTCCGTCCGGTATTCGTCTCGAATACACACACCCGGATAAGCTCGCCTATGTTGTAGACAGAGGGCTATTCGACAGGGGAATATTTCGACTCGCGAAAGACAGGGGGGCTGATGTAGGATTGGGTGAGAGGGTGAAAGAGATAACAGAAGATGGGGAGACTGTAATTGTGAAAACGGACGAGAATACATACGGGGGTCGTGCGGCTGTTATCGCCACCGGAGTAAACTACAAGTTACAGCGCTCATTGGGTATGGGGGTGGTCAAACACTTCCTCCTGGGAGCGCAGACTATAATGCCCCTCCACAGAAGAGACAATGGGGCTCAAACTTCGTGTTCAACGGTTGAGATACATACGGGACGGAAAATCGCACCGGGTTCCTTTGCATGGATCGTACCCGTAAGTAATGGAAAAGCCAGAGTTGGAGTACTGGCACAGAAAAACCCGAAATATTGGCTTACGCAATTTATTGAAAACAGACTACGCCATAAGATCGTTGATGCCAGTGAAATCAGGGAGAAGCCCATTGCATTTGGCACCATTGAGAAGAGTGTAAACAATAGGGTGCTCGCCGTTGGAGAGGCGGCGGGGCAAGTGAAAACAACTACAGGTGGGGGTATATTTTATGGGCTTTTAGGCTCTGAAATAGCGGCAGATGTACTTAAAAAGGCGCTTCGCAGTGGGAATGCGAATTACCTTATGGAATATGAGCAGAGATGGAGGGGATTACTTGAAGAAGAAATATATATAGGATGGCATACAAGAGAAATTGCAAGGAGGATAGACGATGAGACGCTCGACAGACTATTTAATTTGATTAAGAGAAGTGGACTTATCACAAAGAGGTTAATACGGCGTATAAATTTTGAATATCACGGGGCACTCCTCTCTTTCTGTCTTGGGGTGTTTAAGCCGCTACTGAACAGAGGCAACTTAAAAATATAACAGGGACTTGCCTGCCTACCGCAGGCAGGTAAGAGACTCTTAAGAGACGAAGACATTTCTTATAAAAAACAGGGACTTGTATAAAATTTCAAAGAGACAAGATTAGTTTTTTTATTTTCATTCTCATACAGGTCTCGTTAAAGTCACTGTTGAATAATTTTCTTTTTTCTGTGGTTTTTGAACTCATGGGGGTGAAATGAGGAAATTATTGCCTGTATTGTACCTGTTGCTTATTGCAAGTTTTCTATACTCGCAGGAAACGGGTGGAGGCGCGCAGTATTATGTTTACCCCGGTGGCGAGGGAGAACTTCAAATAAAGGTGCAGATCTGGGGGCAGGTGACGAAGCCCGGTATGTATCAGGTACCGAAGAGCATGGATGTCATCGGACTTATCTCTCTTGCCGGTGGACCAAGAGAGGATGCAAACCTTTCGGCTGTAAAGATAGTGCGAACAACACCCACCCCCGATGTGTTTAAGGTGAATATTGCAAACTATATTTGTACTGCATCCTCAGAATTTGCACCGGTACTCGAGGCGGGAGATGTTATTGTTATCCCCGAGAACCTACATCATAAATTTTCGAGGATTGTATCTGTAGTGGCACAGCTGGCGATTGTGGCGAATGTGTATTATCTGCTGTTTGAGAGAGAGTGAAGGGCGTCCCAGTGAAATATGCTTTGCATTTCACGGGATAAATAGAGCGTAGAGCGTCCCGGTGAAATATGCTTCGCATTTCACGGGATAAATAGAGCGTAGGGCGGATGAATTTTGAAAAGTTAGGAGAATTATGAGCGTTAATTTAAAAGGATACAAAGACTTAGATGTTTATCAATTGTCTTACAGAAGGGCTGTTGAGATATTTGAAGAGACAAAGAATTTTCCTAAAGAAGAAAAGTTTTCGTTAACCGATCAGATTCGCCGTTCCTCAAGGTCAGTAGCTAGCAATATTGCTGAATCATGGGGAAAGCGACTTTACCGTAACCATTTTATAAGTAAGCTCAGCGATAGTTATGCAGAAGCCAATGAAACCCAAACATGGCTAGACTTCAGCATCGCTCATCATTACATGCAAAAAGAACAATACGAATATTTTACAGAAAACTATGACCACATTTGCCGAATGTTATTCAACATGATGAAAAATCCTGAAAAATTTCTTTTGAAGTTATGATATTTACGCAATATGCCATACTCATTACGCCTTACACACAGATCAACAGTGCATACTGCTTAGTTAATATCTGATTGTCTAATCCAGGGGGGTGAGATGGAAGAGGAACAGGTTTCATTTGAAGATTATTTAAGGATAATCTACGAAAGGAAGTGGATAATCATAGTCGCTTTCTTTGCAGTTGTTATCTCCACCGCCGTATTTACATACAGGCAAGAACCCGTTTATGAGGCAACCTGCACCATAATGGTCGAATCGAGAAAGCGCCAGCGAGACATATTTGAACTTGTATATCCAAGATGGGTAAACATCTTGAACTACTCCGAGATTTTAAAATCCGTAGCTATAGCTAAAAGTACTATTGAGAAGATTGCTGGGAGTGATCTCCCTATATCAAAGACAGGAAATCCGGTGGGAGTGTTAAGAGGTGGATTAAGTGTTACCCGAGTGAGAGATACCGATATCCTGGAGATTTCTGTTAAGGGTAAAACACCTCAGGAGGCGTCAGTACTCGCAAATACGATTGCAGAAGTGTTGATTGAGTCGGAACTCGCCACAGGGAGAAAGGAATATACAGAGCAAAGACACTTTCTGGAGGAGCAGATACCCAAGGTAAAAGAAAGATTGGAGATAATAGAGAATAACTTGAAGAAGTTCAAGGAAGAAACGGGGCTGATTGCCCTGTCCGAGGAGACCGGACAACTTACGGAGAAGCTATTTGAATTTGACAGATTGCGAGGGCAGACAGAGAGTGAACTTGAGTTCCAGAAGACGAAATTGGTGTCCCTTGAGGCAAGCCTTGAGGAGACGCAGAGAACACTTGTGGAAAAGATATCACAGGTCTCGTCTCCATACATTCTTGAATTGAGAAGGAGGCTTGTTGAGTTAGAAACCACCCACTCTATGTATTTGGTGCAGGGGCTACCTGAGAATAACCCGAAACTTGTAAGTTTAAGAAAGAGTATAGATGAGACAAAAGCAAAGCTCATTGAGGAAACCAACAAAATAAAGGACAAGGAGCTCCCCACGCTCGACCCACTATCCTTCTCCCAGAAACTTGTTGACGAAATAATCTCACTGAGGACAGAGATAACTGCAGGTGAAACAAGATTGAATGTAATTAAGAATATATTAAAGGAGTATGAGAGGCGCCTGCAGAGAGTGCCTGGACAGGAACTGCGGTTGGTTGGGCTCGAAAGAGAGAGGGAGATAAATGCAAGCACATACGAACTCCTAGTGCAAAGATATGAGGAGGTGAAAATAGCGGAGGCTGGCAAGACATCCAATGTAAGGGTTATCGACCCCGCGAGACCACCGGGAAGACCCATATCTCCAAAGAAGAGAATGAACCTCACATTGGCAGTCGTTATAGGGCTTATAGTTGGCGTTGGTGGCGCGTTCGTCGTAGACTATATGGATAATTCGATAAAGACATCAAAGGATATCGAAAGGTATACGGGTCTTTCCATACTCGGCTCCGTGCCCATAGTGAAAAAGAAGAACGACACCCCTTTGCTACTTCTCAAGGGTTTTCCATCGAGATCGGCTCTGCATGAGGCATACAGGGGGATAAGAACGAGCCTTCAGTTCATAAATCCAGACAATCCCATCCGCACATTTCTCGTCACATCTCCACTTCCCAGGGAGGGAAAGACGACTATTGCGCTGAACCTCGCAGTAGTTTTATCTCAGCTCGGGTTGAAGACGATGGTTCTGGATGCCGATATGCGGAAGCCCGCTGTACACAAGTTCCTGGGGATTGAGGGAAAATCTCTCGCGGAGTTTCTTGCGCATGGAGGTGATATCGAATCCTTCATCCTTCCCACAGAGATAGAAAATGTGAGCGTTATAATATCAAAGGAGACACCCCCCAATCCCGCAGAACTTCTGAGCTCAAACAAAATGAAAAAATTGCTGTTAGACCTCAAAGAGAGATTTGATGTCATAATAATAGATACTCCACCCGTGCTTTCCTGTACGGATGCCACAGTTCTTGCTCCCCTCACAGATGGTGTACTCATTGCCGTGCAGTCGCACAAGACGAACAGGAATGCCCTTGGGCGGGTAAGGGATGTAATGGAGAGTGTGAGGGCAAAGCTCATCGGTGTGGTGTTGAACGCTGTTCCATCGGGTCGGGGAGGGTACGGATACTATCATTACTACCATTATTATCACTACTACCCGGAGGAGGAAGGGAAGGGAAATTGACGATCGACGATTTACGATTGACGATTTACAATTGAAGATTGAAAATTTAAGATTGAGGACCACAGACAACAGACAGTAAGGCGTAGAGTGTAAGGCGTGAGGAGTGAGACGTAAGACGGAATGTACAATGTGGATTCAATAGTCAATTGTCAATTGTAAATAGGCAATTGGCTATGGGGAAAGTTGATCGGTGGATATGCCTCTGGTGGTGAGATAATTCTTCACTACCTCGATTCTTTTTCTGGATAAATTCGAGTAGCTACCTTCGCCGATATAGTTCCGAACCTCAAGCCCGAGACCCGGGTTCTGTATAAGGGTAAGAGCGAGCTTATCAAGTTTGTTTTTCCCAGTTTCAGTCAGTGTCGTTTTTCCGTAGATAAATTGTATTTTTAATGGTGCGGATTTTTCTAACCGGAGTCCACCCTCTGAAATAGTGGAGGTGGGTATGAGAAAGAAGTTGACCCTTGCAACCTTGCCCTTCTTCAGTGTAATCTCTCTCGCGGCAGAGATGTAATCCTCACTTTTTGCCCTCGGTGTGTATGTTCCAGGTTCTGCATTTAGACTATAATCTCCGTTCATATCCGTCGTCACCGGTTCCATTCCCTCCAGCATAATAGATGCATGTATTGGCTCTCCCGTCTCTCTGTCCATAACCTTTCCCATTATAGTTACATTCTCGGGTGCAAGGGCAAATATAAGGTCTGTGGTTGCCCCGGGTTTGAGGATTACCGTCTTCTTTAAACTTCCGTATCCCTCCGCCAATACAAGCATCACGGTTTGCTTTCCGGCAAGAGATATCTTGAACTTACCGTATTTATCTGTCCTGATGGAATTGAGCTCGGTCCCGGGGAAACTTATCTCCGCGCGAACGGGTTCACCCGTCTCCGCATCAATTACCCCACCCTCTACCATCGTTTTCTCGATGCGTGGCTTGCCGAGCGTGTATTTCACCCCGAGGTTCACCGCCCAGGGCTGTGATTTTCCCGGACCCGCAGTCACATAATAGTCATTTCTCCAGTCTTCGGGATATACACCTCCAAAGAGTACCGCCCATGTTACCCTTACATCGATTGCAAAAAGTATGGAAAGGTTCGGATTGGGGTTGAAGACCAGCCCGGGGGTGATGTATGATATATCGGGAGCACATTCACCATCGTCTCCGTCAAATCCCCCCCTGTCTTCCCCAACAAACTCCACGAAGGGCTGAAACTTTTCGAGGTCGAAGCTTGCACCGAGCTGGCCGATGTACAGGTCCTTCAAGCCGTGATGTATGTATTCTCCCCCACCGGAGAGTTTTACATTTTCTATATCGTAACTCAATATCGCCTTCACCCCAAAGTCTACCCCGCCGGTGGTGAAGTACCTGAATCGCCCTTCTCCGTTTTCGGGACCGAGTAAGCCTTTCCCCGTGGGGACCAGGAGGAAGTTCTGGATGGCGAATACATCCTCAACACTGTATTTCAGTCCAATTCGCACATCACCAAAGCCGCCAGCTTTATTGTCCCAGTCTGGTTCCATATCGAGATAGAAAGGGACCCACAGCCTGACCGCGAAGTTATCCACTATTCCGTAATCCATGCCGAGCACGAGGCTGCCACCCCTGTAGGGGTTACCGGCTCCCCGTGGAGTATATGTGAATCCCCTCACGGTGGGTACTATGTTGAGGGTCCTCCCGGGTATTCCCGTCGCGGGTTCCACCCTGAGGAATCCGGTGCCATAAGATGCCAAAGGTGAGGGATAGAACCCCGTTTCAGCCCGGACTAAACAACATAATAAAATTAGACCCACAGAGATAATAAAGATTCTATGCATAATTCCCCCTGTTTTCCCGCTGAATGGACGGAATTTTTTTACCCACGAAGGACACGAAAGGCACGAAATACTTACTTTTATTTTTAATTATTTTGTCTGAGTTTTTTGTATTTAAGAATTCAACCCTTTTCCGTGAGAAGAATCCAATCCTGGAAGGGCAAGGATGCAGTAGCTCGCAGAGTCCGTATGGACAAGCTACTGCACTCCTTATTGAATTTTTTTCGTGGACTTCGTGTGCTTAGTGGGCTATTTTTCTCTGTGGTTAAATAAAAATGCCGGGAGTCGGACTCGAACCGACACGACCTCAAAAGGTCAGTGGATTTTAAGTCCACTGTGTCTACCCATTCCACCATCCCGGCGAGTGGGACAATTTACGATTGACCATTGAAGATTGACGAATGACTATTGACTATTGAGGTTTTACAACTGACGAGTTACAATTATTTCACAATTATTACTTTTTGGGTTTTTCTCAACCGTCCCGTTGCTAACTTTACAAAATAGACGCCCGTGGATATATCCCTTACACTCCAGCTTATGTTGTGTTCGCCCTCGCAATAGCGTCCGTTTGCAAGTTCTGCAATCAGCTGACCCAAAAGATTATATACATTCAAGGAAATGTCACACCCTTCTGGAAGTGTGAATGATATTTGGGTGTTGCCTTTAATCGGATTTCCCGTATTACCAACGCGGAAGAGAAAGGCGTTTTCTGCCACTTCGACCTCAGTGAGGTCTCCCATATCCCTCGGCAGAATCTGATAACCCTCATCAAAAGGTGCACTATCGAACTGGTCCATCAGTCCCACTATATCTGAGGGCCAGGTGGGTTCTTGAGTGCCATCGATATTCGTGCCGTGGTATATTCTCAAGGTGACGGTGTCTGCTCCCGATTCATTCGTTATGAGAATATTTGCGCTGTTCCCAGATTCGGGCCAGGGAGTTTCATCCGCCCTGTATACATTATCCACCCTCACCAGGCTACCCTCATAGCCCTCTCCAAACTGGGAGAGAGAAAGCGTACTTGGGGAGGGAAGAGTACCCTGACCCATTATTTCAAACCTCTTTACATTTTTTATTTGTGTTGTGCCCGTATACTGACCCACCTCTCCCGCAACTCTCGCTATATCTCCCCTCGATATCTGCGGGTCGTATCCGGGCGTCCATACCATAATTCCCGCCGTAGCATCCTGAAGGAAACAGGCACTTGACGATACAATATACCACTCTACGGTTGCGGTTCCCTCTATGGTTACTATGTCTCCCTTCTTGTCAGGTACGAAATCTGAATTATCGTCAGCCCTTGCAGACGAAATCGTGGATATCTTTCCCCAGAATGAGGCAGTGTCCCCCGTCGTGGGATTACCGACGAGGTCCTCCACACCCGAGACGAGCAGGGTACAAAAGACATTACCCTGTGAGGATGTGGTGAGGTGAACAAGTGCGGAATCGGATGCATCGAGTTCGGCATTGGTTATGCTTATGCCCTGGTCCATACTGTAATTACCCGCATTCTCTGCAGTGGTCTCATCCAGGTCCTCACTGAATATGACCTCCACCAAATTTTCTCCCCAGGAGAACGCACTTACGATATACGGTGGGGTGATATCGCCCCCGCCACCCGTGAGTGATGCATCATCCACATAAACACCGGCAGAGGTGATCGAATCCCCCCAGCTCACATCGTATACCCTCATTTCTACATGCACGGTCTCGGCATTTGCGGGAGCGGAAGCAGATAGAGTTAATTCCTGCCAATCTGGATTATCAACCGAGTAATCTCCTTCGCTGTTTGGCTCTATCCGATTACCGGCGGCGTCATACCACCTCATATAAACCCTCACTCTACCATGAGGTTCATTGTCGTGTGCCCAGAAATTGAATGTGTACTGTGCGCCGGCATTCACCGGAATTTCCTGCTGTATCCAGCGTGTGCTGGTCGTAGTCCATAGGAGTTTACAACTAGATCCTCCTCCGTGCACAATGCTGTACTCTTGCTCGGTATTAAGATTCGAACCCGAAATGCTCCAGCTATTGGGTATCCCCCCCGACCAACTCTCAAAGTCACCGTTTGTGAGGAGATTCTGTGCCCCCACACTTCCAACGAAGGAAATTATAAATGACATCACAATCCATCTGCGCATATAACCCCCATTATAATATCAAATATCAAAAATCAAATATCAAAATACAGACATCCCCGTAAAGTCACTTCGCTCCAACGGGGCAGGCAGACCGAAGACAATTGATTTATCCCGTGGAATGTGTCAACTATTCCATCGGGACGATTGACTAATAACATTAAACATTTCACATTCCATCCATCACTTAACACCCTAAAGGGCGTCACTCCGATAACACCCTAAAGGGTATCACTCCGATAACACCCTAAAGGGTATCACTCCGATAATACCCTAAAGGGCGTCACTCCGATAACACCCTAAAGGGCGTCACTCCGACTAAGCGAACGCTTGTAAGGGCGAACGGCTGTTCGCCCCTACACCCTATTTATCCCGTGAAATGCGAAGCATATTTCACTGGGACGCTCTACCTCACTATAACCATCTTCCTTGTATCAGTAAAGTTGTCTGTCTCAAATCTTATGAAATACACACCACCCGGAAGGATGTTGCCATTCTTGTCCGTTCTATTCCACGATGTCGTGTATACACCGGGTCTCTTTTCTCCCTCATACCATAATATCCTTCCTTCTTCAATGTGAGGGGAAAATATAAGAAAATCTGTTGCAACCTATTTGACGGCAGTTGAGTATATTATATCACAAAAATCGGGATTTTGCAAGTTATTTTTTTGTTTTTTTTAACAGGGACTGGAAGAAAATAGCAAAAAAATTATTTAACAGGGACTTTGAAGAGACTTATAAGAGAATTTAAAGAACAGGAATTTCTTTTTTAACAGGGACTTGTACGAGACTTGTATGAGACTCTTAAAAAA
>Ga0209121_10005035_pt1 | contig 12117 bp, 9 predicted proteins | sample Cruoilmetagenom3_FD_187292 | JGI IMG/M metagenome (GOLD analysis project Ga0209121, IMG submission 187292) | Oil polluted marine microbial communities from Coal Oil Point, Santa Barbara, California, USA - Sample 3 (SPAdes) (version 2) | ecosystem: Environmental > Aquatic > Marine > Oil seeps ... | reverse complement strand
TCTAAGTGTGAGGATATATGTCCAAAAGATGCTGTTATTATGACAGACACTTTAGCTTATATCGATCCTATAGCATGTACACTTTGTAGAAAATGTGTAGAAGTTTGCCCAACACATTCAATTATAGAAACAAACTTTCCGCCTAAAAAGGTTAGAAAACCGAAAGTAGAAAAACCTAAGGCAGAAAAAGTAGCTGTAGTAAAAGCGAATGTAGAATCAGAAAAACCTCAAGCAGATGCTTAAAACATTTCCAAAAGGTGGTATTCATCCTGAAGAAAACAAAATAACATCTTCAAAAGCGATTAAAAGAATGCCAGTCCCTAAGGTTGTCTATGTTCCGATTGCGCAACATATTGGTATCCCTTCTGAAATAATTGTTGACAGAAAAGATAAGGTTGAAATAGGACAAGTTGTAGCCAAGTCTGGTGGATTTGTATCCTCTAATATACACACTCCTGTTGCCGGAACAGTTACAAAACTAGATATGATTGTTGATACTAGTGGCTATAAAAAACAATGTATTGTCATTAGAACTGATCAAAAAAACGAATCTAATTTTGAAGTACAAGAATTTCCTTTAAAAAAGGAAATAACCATGGACCAAAAGGATATTCTACAACATATTACAGATTCTGGTATTGTTGGTTTAGGAGGCGCAACATTTCCTTCTCATGTTAAACTAGATCTTAAAAATGACAATAAAGTTGATTGTCTAATTATTAATGGTGTGGAGTGCGAACCTTACTTAACTGCAGACCATAGATTGATGCTTGAAAAAGCTGATGAGATTATTGTTGGAATTCAAATATTAATGCATGCCTTACATATTAATGAAGCTGTTATTGGCATCGAAAACAATAAAAAAGATGCTGTTGCTGTCCTTAAAAAAGCAGCTAAAGATGACAAACGAATTAAAGTAGCAGCTTTGAAGGTGAAATATCCACAAGGCAGTGAAAAGCAACTTATTAAAGCCATTTTAAAACGTGAGGTTCCGAAAGGAGGTTTACCAATGGATGTTGGTGTAATTGTACATAATGTAGGAACTATTTTCGCTATTTATCAAGCTGTTCAATATGACCAGCCTTTAATAGAACGTGTTGTTACAGTTACTGGAAAAAACATTGAAAATGCTTCTAACTTTTGGGTAAAAATCGGAACTCCAATTAAAGATTTAGTTACTGAAGTTGGTGGCTTACCGGATGGCACCCGAAAAATAGTAAATGGTGGACCAATGATGGGAAAAGCCATTAAAAATACAGATGTCCCTGTTACAAAAGGCACCTCTGGAATATTAGTTATATCTGAAGATGAGGCTAGCAGACAAGAAGCTAAAAACTGTATTCGATGTGGTCAATGTGTATTTGTTTGTCCAATGGGATTAGAACCTCATCTGCTAATGAATTTATCAGAAAAAGGTCTTTATGAACGTGCCGCATATGAGGATGTTATGACTTGTATTGAGTGCGGCTCTTGTAGTTACGTATGTCCTTCGCACAGACCGTTATTAGATTACATAAGATTTGGAAAAAGTATTGTTAAAAAATTAAATACTGCAAAGAACTAATATGGCAGATCCTATTATTATTTCAGCATCACCTCACGTACATTCAGCACGAACCTCAAAAAAAGTAATGTATGATGTGCTTTATGCATTAATTCCAGCATTTTTGGTATCTATTTATGTATTCGGAATAAGTGCCTTGATACTTACTTCTGTTGCTGTCATTTCGTGTATTGTATTCGAATATATCATTCAAAAATATCTTTTAAAAACAGAAATCACAATAACTGATGGTTCTGCATTGATAACAGGTATTTTACTGGCATTCAACTTACCATCAAACCTACCTATCTGGATGATTATTGTTGGTGCTCTAGTTGCCATTGGAGTTGCAAAACTATCCTTTGGAGGTTTGGGATATAACATTTTTAATCCAGCTCTAGTTGGTCGTGTATTTTTATTGGTTTGTTTCCCAGTACAAATGACCTCTTGGCCTACTGCTGTTGAGAATAATTTGACCTTAGATGCAACTACTGGTGAAACTACTTTAGGTATCATCAAGGAAGGATTAATGTATGGTGAAACCATGTCCACAATTAGTGAAAAAATTCCTTCTGCTATGGAATTACTACTCGGAATTACTAGCGGATCAGCTGGTGAAATGTCTGCCTTGGCATTGCTTCTTGGAGGTCTGTTTTTAATTGTAAGAAAAGTAATTACTTGGCACATACCTGTTACTATGTTATTAACTATGGCTGCAATGACTGGAATTTTCTGGTTTGTAAATCCGGAACTGTATGCTAGTCCATTAATACATATTTTATCTGGTGGAGCAATTTTGGGAGCTTTTTATATGGCAACCGATTTGGTCACCAGTCCAATGACAAAAAAAGGCATGGTGATTTTTTCCATAGGTATTGCAATCATTACTGTAGTCATTAGATTATTTGGTGCCTATCCTGAAGGTGTTTCATTCGCTATATTAATTATGAATGCCTTTGTGCCACTTATCGATAAGTATTTTAAACCAAGACGATTTGGAAACAAAATCAAATCAAAAATTATTTAATTATGAGCAAAAAGGAATCTACTTTTTTTAATATGATCATTGCACTTTTTGTAATTACAATAGTTGCAGGCGCATCTCTTGGTTTTATAAATGATATTACAAAGGGTCCAAAAGCAAAAGCAAAATTAGAACGAAAAGTAAACGCTATAAAACAAGTTTTACCAGAATTTAATAACAATCCTGTAGAAGACGTAATAATGCTTAAATCTGATTTAGCAAAAGACAGTATTGAAATATACAAAGGAACTTATGATGATCAACCCATAGGAACAGCGGTCATTGGATCTTCTGAAAAAGGTTATAGTGGTTTAGTGAAAATTATGGTTGGTTTCAATCCGGATGAAAGTATTAAAAATATTGTAGTTCTCGAACAGAAGGAAACTCCTGGTTTGGGAACAAAAATGAAAGGCGATAAATTCTTAAGACAATTTAGAGGTAAAAAACCTTCAGAATATAATGTAATGCCTACAAAAGATGGTGGAGACGTAGATGCTTTGACTGGAGCAACCATAACCACACGTGCTTTTGGTGAAGCCACACAAATGGCTTACGACATATTTGTAGAAACAAATAAATCTAAAAATTAGTTATCATGGCAGGAACAATAACTAAAAAAGAAAACTTTTTAAAAGGAGTTATAAAAGATAATCCGGTTTTTGTGATGTTATTAGGTATGTGCCCAGCTTTGGGTGTTACCTCATCAGCTTTTAACGGATTGGGAATGGGAATTGCAACTTTGTTTGTTTTATTAATGTCTAACATCGTGGTATCCTTAATAAAATCACAGATACCAAGTAAAGTTAGGATTCCAGCATTTATTATCATCATTGCTTCATTCGTAACTATTGTTGAGATGGTTTTAGAAGCATTCATACCTTTTTTATATGAGCAATTAGGAATATTTATTCCTTTAATTGTGGTTAACTGTTTAATATTAGGACGAGCAGAAGCATTTGCTTCAAAAAATGATTTGTTATCATCTATAGTTGATGCCTTAGGCATGGGAATTGGTTTTACCATTGCATTAACCGCTTTAGGAGCAGTACGTGAAATATTAGGATCCGGAAGCATATTCGATTTCCGGTTTGTATCTGAGGATGCCAACACATTCATACTTTTTATTTTACCACCAGGCGCATTTATTGCATTGGCATATTTATCTGTTTTATTCAATAAAGTATCTAAAACAAACTAACAAATGGATTATATATTAATACTCATAGCAGCTGTTTTTGTAAACAACATTGTACTATCACAGTTCTTAGGAATATGTCCGTTTTTAGGTGTTTCTAACAAAGTATCCACGTCTATCGGAATGTCTGGAGCTGTATTATTTGTAATGACGTTCGCCACTACTGTAACCTATCTATTACACGAATATATTCTAGCTCCTGCTGGATTGAACTATTTAAGAACAATTACATTTATTTTAGTCATTGCAGCATTGGTGCAAATGGTAGAAATTATATTAAAAAAAGTGAGTCCACCTTTATATCAGGCATTAGGTGTTTTTCTTCCACTAATTACTACCAATTGTGCTGTACTTGGTGTTGCGATATTAGCTCTAGGATTAGAAAATAGTAGCTTAATAAAAGCCGTATTCTTTGCAATTTCAAACTCTATAGGGTTTGCTCTAGCTTTAATCGTTTTTGCAAGTATAAGAGAGCGACTAGAACTTGCTAATATACCAGAAGGAATGAAAGGAGTACCGATTAATTTGTTAGTTGCAGGTCTTTTATCTTTAGCTTTTTTAGGATTTACAGCGTTGGTTTAAGATAGTATTGGCAGTAATCCTTTTGTTTATTTATAATTCTTTTGTCAATACAACCACAAGGTTTGGGGATTCATTAGGGCTATAGGTGTGTTTCTTTAAATTTCCATATAAATCAATACTAAAACCTACTTCTTTTGCCATTTTATTGAATTCATCTTCTGAATGAGCGTATAATTTCGTTATAATCTGACTTTTCTGTTGGTTTTTCTTATCAACCTTATCAATAATAAAATCTAAATCATTGTTGTTGATATTGTATTTCCTGATTAAGGATACCTCATCATTTTCAAATACATTAAGTACATGGTTGCCACTTTTAGGTAGTTTGGCATAATTTACAATTTGGATTAATGCACTTCCGCCACTATTTAGCATAGCGAAGATTGTTGACATTAAATTCCTTAAATCTAATACATTGATATTAGCAATGGTATTACCTAACGATACTATGAAATCGTATTTTTTGTTTTCTGCTTTGAATGCTAATAATCCTGATTCAATAAAATTAATATCAGCATCAAATTTTTTTGCATTTTTTATGGCTTGTTGCAACATTCCACTCGAGTGGTCAACTGCATCGACTTGAACACCCAGTTTTGACAAGGCAATCGCATCTGCACCAGTGCCACAACCCAAATCAAGGGCTGTTTTATAATTACTTGCAAGAAAGTTTTTTATGAAGGAAATCTTGTTTTTTAGTGCACTCTCAAAATTAATCATCAAATCATAATCATCGGATAGTTCATCAAAAAATTGGCTATTGGTTTTCATATCTTTTTCTTGAAGTCAATAAATATTAGGCTTTGTAAGATATCTGAATAAACAAATACAGCATACGTTATTCAAAAATATTTTTGTGAGTTCTTCTCTTTTTTAGTAAAAAAACGATGACATCTCTTAGTACTCAGTTTAATTAAAAACTAAAACCCTTCTCAATAAAATGGATAAAACAAACTATTTTACCTCATAAGTTTCTCCCGAAAAGAAGAGATCATCCGTTTTTGTGAATTTTGAATTGGCCTTTACTTCTTTTGTCAAAGCATCTTCTCTTTCTTCTAAAGTAACATCTTCAAAACGTCTAATTATTCCTGTTACCAATGGATATTCTAATCTTACTAACATTTGATGCAAGGTTGGGTCTTGTTCATTTGCATTGTGTACCAAAATATCGTTCTCAGTGATTCCATTTTCACCAATCGTAACGACGTCCAATTTTAATCCATTTAACACTAAACCTTTATCCTTTTCCTTTCCAAAAATCATAGGTTTGCCATCCTCAACAAACAATTGTTGATCTTCCCTAACCTTTTTATCTGTATATTTTGTGAAACAGCCATCATTAAAAATCACACAATTCTGTAATATTTCAATTAAAGAAGTCCCATTGAATTTTTCGGCTTCTATAAACATTTGGGTCATTTTTTTTGGAGTATTACCACCAATTCTTGCAAAAAATCGCGCTTGTGCTCCAATCGCTAATTCACCAGGTTGAAATGGAGGTTGTGTATTTCCATAAGGAGATGATTTTGTTTTTTGTCCAACTAAAGAAGTTGGAGAAAATTGACCTTTGGTTAAACCATAAATTTCGTTATTAAAAAGTATAATGTTTAAATTAATATTTCTACGTAAAACATGAATAAAATGATTACCACCAATAGCCATACCATCACCATCACCTGTAATTACCCAAACACTTAAATCTGGATTTGCTAATTTAACACCAGATGCTATTGCAGGAGCTCTACCATGAATGCCATGCATACCATAAGTATCCATATAATATGGAAAACGAGATGAACAACCAATACCAGAAATAAAAACAACATCTTCTTTCTTTACACCTACTTCTGGAAGTGCCTTTTGCATTGATCTTAAGATTACATAATCGTCACAACCTGGACACCATCTTACTTCCTGGTCGCTCGCAAAATCTTTAAACGTATATTCTTTTTTTACAGTTGTTTCCATAATTAACCTAGCAATTGTTTAAATTTCTCAGTAAGTTCTGTATTACCAAATGGCAAGCCTTGAATTTTGTTGAATTGTAAAAAGTCAAACTCACTAAAATTCATTTTTAAAATACTTGCAAATTGACCATTGTTTAACTCACAAACGACAATTTTCTTAAACTTACCTAAAATGTCTTTTGTGTTTTTTGGAAGTGGATTTATATAATTAAAATGGGCATATCCAATCTTGTCATAGCCTTGCTGATTAAGTTGTTTCACTGCAGAATGCAGACCTCCATATGTTCCGCCCCAACCAATAACAAGTAAATCTCCAGAATCAGCAAATTCAGTTTCCAGTTCTGGAATGTAATTTTCTACGCGTTTAATTTTTTCTGCTCTAATTTTTGTCATGTATTCATGATTTTCGGGAACATGAGATACATCACCTGTAATTTTATCTTTTTCTAAACCACCAACTCTATGTTCTAATCCGTAAGTACCAGGAACTGCCCAATTACGAGCTAGTGTCACTTCATCTCTATCATAAGGATGCCAATTCTCTTTGACTTCGCTTATTCTATTATTTTTAATCTCTGGCATTTCAGATACCGATTTAATTTGCCAAGGCTCAGATCCATTAGCTATGTAACCATCCGTTAATAATATAACCGGAGTCATATGCTCTAAAGCTAATTTAGCAGCTTCAAATCCATATTTAAAACAATCTGAAGGTGTACTTGCTGCAATTACAATGACTGGGCTTTCACCATTTCTTCCATACATGGCTTGCAATAAATCGGACTGCTCAGTTTTAGTTGGTAATCCAGTAGATGGACCACCTCTTTGAACATTTACAACGACTAAGGGCAGTTCTATCATCATTGCCAATCCTAGTGCTTCGCCTTTTAAAGCTAAACCTGGACCCGATGTGGTTGTAATTGCTAAATCTCCCGCGAATGAAGCGCCTATAGCAGATGTTATACCTGCAATTTCGTCTTCAGCCTGAAATGCTTTTACTCCAAAATGTTTGTGTTTAACTAATTCATGTAATATATCTGTCGCAGGTGTTATTGGATAAGAACCCAAAAATAACTCCATTCCAGATTTTTCTGCTGCGGCCAAAAATCCCCAAGCTGTTGCTGTATTACCACTAATAATTCTATAAGTACCAGCAGGCATACTCGCTGGCGAGATTGTATATGAATTTGGAATTAACTCCAATGTTTCAGCAAAGTAAAAACCTGTATTTAATACTTTAGTATTTGCTTCTATTAAATGAGGCTTAGATGCAAACTTTTTATTAAAAAAATCTATGCTATGATCTGTAGAACGATTGTACATCCAATACACCATTCCGAGAGCAAACATATTTTTACTTCTTGTAATACTCTTGTTGTCCAACCCTTCAACATCCTTTAGAGCTTCTTTTGTGAGCGATGAAATGGCGACTTCAATTACGCGATAATTATCCAGACTACCATCTTCGAGCGGATTTGTTTCGTATTTCGCTTTTTCTAAATTCTTTTTACTAAAGGAATCTGTATCTATGATAATGGTATGGCCTGGTTTTACCGCATAAAGATTAGTTTTTAAGCCTGCAGGATTCATAGCCACTAGCAAATCCACATCGTCACCAGGTGTACTAATCTCTACACTACCAATATGGACTTGAAAGCCAGAAACACCATATAAGCTTCCTTGAGGTGCTCTTATTTCTGAAGGGTAATTAGGAAACGTTGAAACATCATTTCCAATCATTGCAGACGTATCAGAAAACTGCGTTCCTGTTAACTGCATTCCATCTCCAGAATCTCCTACAAATCTAATAACAACAGCTTCTAGAATTTCGGGAGGTATTTCATTTTTTTCAGCAATCATAATTTTAGGCATAATATATTAGTATCAAAAATAGTTTCTGTATTTAAAATGTAACATGATTTTTATCATATAATAAACGCATAAGAAAAATTAATTTTACTCTCTATTATCATAAAAATATAAAATTATGGCTATCATAATAACAGATGAATGCATTAATTGCGACGCATGTATTGTAGAATGTCCTAACAATGCAATTTACGAACCAGACCAAGAATGGAAATATGCAGACGAAACTGCTTTAAGTGGAATCGTAACAACTCCTAGTGGATCTGAAGTTGACGCAGACGAAGATAACGATCCGATTTCGGATGAATTCTATTTTATTGTACCTGATAAGTGTACAGAATGTAAAGGATTCCATGATGAACCACAGTGTGCTTCTGTTTGTCCAGTGGATTGTTGTATTCCTGATGAAGATCATGTAGAAACAGAAGAAGAATTATTACAGAAAAAAGCTTGGTTACACGATGAGTAATCACTTTTAGACCAAAAAAGTTTTTTACAATTTAATCCACTCTTAATTTTTTAGTTAAGAGTGGATTTTTATTTATATATGTTAAGTTTTAGACAAGTCCTTATGTAACAAACATTACCAAAATATAGGGTGTTTGGTTGTTTTTACTGACATTTATCATATACTCCCTCCATCATTCAACTTAATTTTATACCACTTTTATGAATCTTTTCAGGAGCATTGAGAATAGAGAGGTTAAAGGATTAAGCATTTCTTTTTTTTCATTGCTATAAATTTTAAATAATCATTATGAAAAAAGAGTTTCCAAAACTAATTTGTGATGCCAATGAAGCCGTTGCAAGGGTTGCCCACAAAACCAATGAGGTCTGTGCAATCTATCCAATTACTCCAGCATCACCAATGGGCGAACACGTAGACGTGTATAGCTCTAAAGGACAGAAAAACATCTGGGATAATGTCCCAAGAATTGTTGAAATGCAAAGTGAAGGTGGTGCTTCTGGTGCAGTTCATGGTTCGTTACAAGCGGGTGCTTTAACAACTACATTTACAGCCTCTCAAGGGTTGTTGTTAATGATTCCTAATATGTATAAAATGGCTGGTGAACTATTACCATCCGTTATTCATGTAGCAGCAAGAACAATTGCAACACATGCATTGTCAATTTTTGGCGATCATTCTGATGTGATGGCAGCAAGACAAACAGGATTCTCTATGTTATTTGGTGGTTCTGTACAAGAAGCGCAAGATATGGCATTGATTTCTCAAGTTTCTTCCTTAAAATCTAGAATACCATTCATGAATATTTTTGATGGGTTTAGAACTTCTCACGAAATTTCTAAAATAGATGGTATTACTGATGATATAATTAAGGACATGATGCCAGAAGATGAAATTATGGCTCATAAAAAAAGATCATTAGATCCAGATAATCCTGTAATAAGAGGTACATCTCAAAATCCAGACGTATTCTTTCAAGCAAGAGAAGCAGCTAACCTTTATTATGATAAAGTTCCTGGAATTGTTGAAGATACAATGGAGGAGTTTTACAAACACACAGGAAGAAAATATAGTTTATTCTATTATGTAGGACATCCTGAAGCCGAAAAAGTAGTTGTTATTATGGGCTCTGGTCAAGGTCCTGTAATGGAAGCTGTAGATACAATGGTAAATAATGGCGAAAAAGTTGGTGCTATTATAGTTCGCTTATTTAGACCATTCTCTATTGGTCATTTTGTAGATGCTTTACCAAAAACAGTTAAAAAAGTAGCTGTTTTAGACAGAACAAAAGAACCTGGAAGTTTAGGAGAACCGTTATATCAAGACGTTATTACAGCCTTTATGGAAAGTGATAGAGCAATGCCAGAAATTATTGGTGGACGTTACGGACTATCGTCTAAAGAATTTGACCCAGCAATGGTAAAAGCTGTTTATGACGAATTAGATAAAGAACAACCATTAAACCACTTCACTGTTGGTATTAATGATGATGTATCCTTTAAAAGTTTAAATATTGGAAGCAGATTACATACAGTTAAGAGTACATTTAATTGCATGTTCTACGGATTAGGTTCTGATGGTACCGTTGGTGCAAACAAAAACTCAATTAAAATTATTGGTGAAACAACTGATAACTTTGTGCAAGGTTATTTTGTTTACGATTCTAAAAAGGCAGGTGCTCAAACCGTATCGCATTTACGTTTTGGACCAAAACCAATATATTCAACTTATTTAATTCATAAAGCAAACTTTATTGCATGTCATCAATTTAATTTTATTGAAAAATATGACATCTTAAAAAACATTAAAAAAGGTGGAACATTCTTATTGAATTCTCCTTTTGATAAAGATGCTGTTTGGGATATCCTTCCTAAAAAAATGCAGGAAGAAATTATTGAAAATGAATTGGATTTTTATGTAATAGATGCAACTAAAGTAGCTCAAGAAGCTAAATTAGGTAAGCGTACAAATACTGTGTTACAAACATGTTTCTTTGCTATTTCTGGTGTATTACCAAAAGATGAAGCCATAGCAAAAATTAAAGAAGCCATTATAAAATCATACTCTAAAAAAGGTGATGCTGTTGTTCAGATGAATTTCAACGCTGTTGATAAATCATTAGAAAACCTTCAACAAGTTGAATATCCAAAACAAATTACAAGTGATATTGAATTAAAACCAATGATGACAGGTGATGCAGACCCATTTGTAAAAGAAGTGCTAGGAAAAATCTTAGCAGGAAAAGGAGATGAACTTCCAGTAAGTGCTTTCACAGTAGATGGAACGTTCCCAACGGGAACCACTCAATTCGAAAAACGCGGTATTGCTGATGAAGTTCCTGTTTGGGATGGCGAAGATATTTGTACACAATGTAATAAGTGTGTGGTTATTTGTCCTCATGCAGCGATTAGAGCAAAAGTTGTTACTAATGAAGAATTAGTTGGAGCACCATCAACATTAAAATCGGTTCCTGCAATAGGAAGACCATTTAATAAAGATGAAGAATCTTATGTATTACAAGTATCTGCACAAGATTGTACTGGTTGCGACCTTTGTGTAGAGGTTTGTCCTGCAGTTAGTAATGAAGATCCAGAATTTAAAGCTATCAATATGCATAACAAGCTTAAAGTTGAAGGTGCCGAAGATCCTAATTGGGATTACTTTATTGATTTACCTGATTACGATAGAACAGAACTTAATATTACTAATGTAAAAGGTTCTCAATTTCTTGAACCATTATTTGAGTTCTCTGGAGCATGTTCTGGCTGTGGTGAAACACCTTATATTAAGTTACTAACTCAATTATATGGAGACAGTATTTTAATTGCAAACGCAACAGGTTGTTCTTCTATTTATGGAGGTAACTTGCCAACAACACCTTATAAAACCAATAAATTTGGTAGAGGACCAGCTTGGGCAAATTCATTATTTGAAGACAATGCTGAATACGGTTTAGGTATGAAATTAGGCTTAACTAAAAAACAGGAAATTTCTACTAACCTATTAAAAGGATTAGAAGCAGAAGTTGGTACAGAATTGGTTGATGCTATTTTGAGTAACCCAGAAAAAACGGAAGCAGAGAAAGAAGAAAACTTTGCAAACCTTGATAAACTTAAAGCTAAACTAGCTACAATTGATACGCCTGAAGCTAAAAAATTATTACAATTAACTGAGTACTTACGTAAAAAATCGGTTTGGATACTTGGTGGTGATGGTTGGGCTTATGATATTGGTTATGGCGGAGTTGACCACGTATTAGCATCTGGCGAAAACATCAATATTATGGTGTTAGATACAGAGATTTACTCTAATACTGGTGGACAAATGTCTAAAGCGACACCATTAGGCGCAAGTGCAAAATTCGCTGTGTCTGGTAAGCGTACTAGTAAGAAGAATTTAGCCTTACAAGCTGTTTCTTATGATAACGTTTATGTAGCTCAAGTAGCGATTGGAGCGAAAGATTTACAAACG
>Ga0209121_10005033_pt1 | contig 12119 bp, 14 predicted proteins | sample Cruoilmetagenom3_FD_187292 | JGI IMG/M metagenome (GOLD analysis project Ga0209121, IMG submission 187292) | Oil polluted marine microbial communities from Coal Oil Point, Santa Barbara, California, USA - Sample 3 (SPAdes) (version 2) | ecosystem: Environmental > Aquatic > Marine > Oil seeps ... | reverse complement strand
CGGATTTAATATGAAACTATAGCTTAAATTAATTCGAAGAGGAATTTATTTCAATATTTTCTAGTAATTCACTTTCTATTTTTTTAAAAAAAATTAATATTAATTATTTCCTCCATTTTTTAATTGCATCCTTCAACTCTGGTGATGTCTTAGCTTTTTCTTCTAATGAAGAACCTTCTAATACAGCATCAACTGCCTGTCTTATCGCTCTTGCGCCGGCTTTAGTGCCGTCTGGATGTCCATGACAACCTCCTCCGAATTGATACACCATATCATTACCTAAATACTTTATTAAATCAGGAATGTGTAATGGGCTTAGCCCTCCTGAAGCGACGGGTAGAGTAGGTTTGATATCACCCCACTCTTGATCAAGAATTGTTGTATTGTTTCCTGTAATTGTTGGCTCTGAAATTACTTGATTAGTCTCTAAAACTTCTTTTTTACCACCCTCCATTTTTCCAACAATAGTACCCGTATGCAATTGGTCCATTCCGATTAGCCTCATTATTTTTGCTAAAGCCAACATCGTTATTCCATGTTTCTTATTGCGCGTAAAGGCCGCATGCATAGCTCTATGAGCGTGAATTACGATATTTTTATCGTCTAGATAATCTCGAAGTTCTTGTAAAGCTGAGAATCCTACGGTAAATATGTCAACCATTACATATTCTCCACCGTTATTCATTACTGTATTCGCTCTTTCTTCCATTGTACTTAATCTTGCTGTGATATTGGGCATATAAATCTTCTTTTCACCCGTTTCAGCTTGAGCTCTATCTCGAGCTTTTAAAGTTTCCTTAACTCTTTTATCGAATTTATTGAAGACCATGCTAGTTAAATTCTCATCGTCCTTTACTATGTCCAAACCGCCCATCCATGCCTCTTCGCAAACTTTTGCGTGTTCGATCTCATTTAAACCTACTTTAGGTTTTACGATTGTTCCTAACAATGGTCTTTTTTCTACTTCAGTTAATTTTCTGATACCTTTAATTCCGAATTTAGGTCCTTTATATTTGCCGACTATATATTTAGGAAATGTGATGTCTAAAAGCCTTAAATTATTAATCACCTTCATGCCAAAAATATTACCGGCAATAGCGCTAAGAATTTGAGACATGTTATTTGCTTCAAATAATTCTTCAGAATAAGCAATTTTTATAATTTGATTTTGTGGATCTATATAAAAAGCAGATGGTTCGAGGCGTTCAGCAATATCGGCAGACATCGTTAAAATATCTGTCCACGTGCCTATTGAACTTTCTTTAGCGATTTCCTCGCACGCTTTTTCCAGACTTTCACAATCAACAGCTTTTTCAACGAAATACATAACTACAAGATCATTTTCGTTCGGTTCATAACTTAAATCTACATAATCTACCAAATTATTCCACCATATTCAAAAGTACTTTATGATTATTATGTAGAAAAAGTTCATTTAAATCTTTTTATAAAATTGATAAAAATAAAAAAAAATTTATAACATCAATAATTATCATTGAGTGATTAGAATATGAGTGATACTAAAGAATTAATCTTAAACATTAAAGAGCTAAGTATTGAAAAAGAACAATATGTGGACGATTTATTAAGATTTCTAGAGGAACAATTACCTCAAATTGAACTCTCTCGAAATGGAAACGAATTAGAAATATTAATGCCCATCAATTTGGCAAAGAGAGCAATTAAATTAAGATTAAAAAAATTTCTGTATCGCAAGAATCTAAATGAAAAATATCGACCAATCTCATATAACACTTCAGAGAACCAAGGATATATGATAAAAGAAAAAAGGGCTCTAGAGCTAACTTATTATTAATTTACTTTTAAAAAACTATTTTAATTTCTAAAATTAATATCTTAAATGTGTCTATAAAAGCTATCGTTACCCATTCAGTTAATGATTTAGTAAGGTGTATAAATCTTTCGAGCTTGTTGGAGTTATCTGGATGGCCTAAACCGGGAAATGTCCATAGAACGAAAAATTTTCCAAATACAAGATTTGAACACTTTTTAGCGGGTATTGCAGCAATCCAACCGAATTTTAAGGGATTTTGTGAAACAGTATATAACTCTATAGAAAGTGAAGAAGAAAATTTTAGTTCTATTAAATTAGGTCTTTTTTTTGAGGAATCAGCTAATCAAATGATGAAGTGGCAATCTGGGGGTAACGTCTTACTAGGACATATTCTTATTTTAGCTCCACTAGCATCTGCAGCTACAATTTGTTTAAAATTAAATATGAAAAGTATCGAGAATTTCGAATTTATAATTAAAAAAGTAATCGAAGATGCTACAGTTAAAGATACGGTGAATTTATACAACGCTATAAAAATATGTAATCCAGGTGGACTAGGAAACATAAAAAAGTATGACATTAACGATGAAAATTCACATAAGGATATTATTAATGATAATATAAATCTTAAAAAAATATTTGAACTATCAAAAGAATATGATTTAATAAGCAACGAGTATGCTAGTGGCTTCAATATTATATTAAAAGAAGGCTTACCGTATTTTTTTGATACATATGAGAAATGTAAAGATATAAATAGCACAATTGTCAATACATATTTAAAACTACTGAGCATGCATTTAGATACGTTAATTATTCGAAAAGCGGGTAAAGAAGCTGCGTTAAAGGTCTCAAAAATAGCTTCAGATATTATAAAATTTGGAGGAATCACTACTAAAAAAGGATTGAATTTGACAGTTAAATTTGATAAAGAATTGCATAAACAAAACGGGAAACTGAATCCAGGTACCATAGCTGATTTAGTTGCGGGAATAATATTTTGTGTTTTAATATTTGGTTTAAAATTTTAAGTTAAGTTAGAAAAAAACAATAGTATCTTATTAAAAAAGTAAGCTAATAGGAGTGATAATATTGGAATTTTGCGATGAATGTGGAGGGGGTATGATGCTCCCCTCAACGGTAGACGGTAAAAAAGTGTTTAAGTGCAAGTGTGGTGCAACGAAACCTTTTACTGAGGAAAATTCTAATTCTTATATAATAAAAACTAAAATAGAACATTCTATTAGAGAGGAAGTATCAAATCTAACCGAATTTTTGAATTGGAAAGAAGAACATTTAAGAAGCTCCATTAAAAATTTTAAATGTCGAAGATGTGGTTACGATAAGGCTCATTTAGAAACTAGACAAACTAGAAGTGCGGATGAGGGAATGACGCATTTTATCACTTGCCTAAAATGTGGTAAGATGATAAAGATTGGAAGCTGAATTATCTTCAATAATCTCTTAAAGATGAATTTCCCTAGTTAATTAAAAATTCTCTTTATTATATCTGATTCTACGACATTTTCAGAAAAACTAACCTGTAATATTTTATCTGCTTTCTTTAAACCTGCAATTATCTGAACCTGATCTGAAGACACATTTAGTTTCTTTTTTATTAAATTTAATAGTTCTCTATTAGCTTTATTTTGAACGGGTTTCGAGCGAAGTAATATTGTTAAGTTAGAGTCGGTTTCAGAACATCGTAAAATTTCTCGTTTTTTAGAATTCGTTTTTACCCTTATCCTTAATAAATACAAATTATTTGGTTTTAATTCAAGAAAATCCATGGTAAGTTACTTTTCTTATTTTAAAGCTAAAGAAATTAAGATATCATTTAATTATAAAAATTATTAATTTCCAATAATTTTAAATTAAGAGAAATAAAAAAATAGACAATAAATATAACAAAAATAATTAAAAATATCCACCATTTCAAGAACATTGGAGTTCTCTTTTTGTAACTCTCATACTCTTCTTTGAAAACCTTTCCTATTGAATATTTTTCTTCAACTTTTGCTGTAATCATATAAATCATGATTATTATTGGTGACAATAATAAGGCATAAAGTGCCCCTCTTTCAAAAATGAGACCAAAATAAATTAATATATGGCTTAAATAAATTGGATGCCTACAAATTCCATATGCTCCAGTTGTTAACAATTTATCCATTTCTTGGGCTCCAATGCCCCTTTTTTGTATAAAAAGCCAGATAAAATTAAGAATTCCTAATATTATCAAAATTTGACCAATTATATTAATAAAAAACATTGATTCTCCATAAAATATTGCTTGAGGAGAAAGAGGTATTAAAATCAATATAAATATTACCCAAACAACCACAAATATAATATTAGCAATTTTGCAATCATGAATTTTCTTTAATGTCTGAATCTTGTCTTTCTTTATAACCATAGTTAAAGTAAAACTCCAAAATATTAAAAAAATCGTTAAAAAAGTGAGTAGATAGATCATTCTTTATTTCGCTCTCTCTTTCTTAAAATATATTCATTTATACCACAATAGAGTAAAGGGATTGGGAATAATACATTCAAGTAAAGAAATATTGGATATGAGCATTCAATATAAATTATTAATTCGAAAATATGAAGAAAAACCCATATAAAAGCTATAACTAAAATGAAGATACTATCTTTTTTTCTCCAATATTGAATTGATGCAATAATGGCGAAAAGAAATCCAATAATGGGACCTGAATATTGACTAACCATAAAAAAGATTAAATTTAGTAAGGCTAATAGAAGTAAAAAAGTTAAGATGATTATTTCATTTAAGCTTCGCATTTTAAAATTTTATTCTCTAATATTTCAAGAGAGATTAAATTTATCTCTTCTTATTCAATGATCTATAAAAAATTGAAAATCAATATAAATATTCTATAGCCCAATTTTTTATTTTATAAAGGTTTACTATTTTTGTAAATAAATAGTTTCCAAAAGACTTGATCGCTATAAAAAGTCTTTTTAATCTTTTTTTGAGAAATTATTTATTACTCACACTAAATAAACTCATCTACTCTTTCTTTTAATAATTTAAACGAGGGTACTGATAATCTTATTCCTCCGGCTAATTTATGTCCCCCACCAGTTCCTCCAAGATTCTCTTTAATTACACTAATACCTCTATTTACACCCAATTCATTATTTTCTAAATATTTCCTGGAACATCTAATGCTTAGTTTTACCATTTGCGACTTTTTTTCAAAACCCCCTAAAAACAACATTTTATTTGGATTTAACAGTCCATTTACAGAAGTAAAGCTGGCCGTATCGGACCAATTGCTTGGAGGGATTAAACTATTTCCAACATCAACAAAAATTGCTTTTTCAGTTTCATAGCGAGGTAAATCTTCTGATATTATCTTCATATTTTTAACTAAACCACTAACATATTCAAAGTATATTTCTTTAGCATAACGTGTTATTGTTCTTTGCTGTATAATTGAAAGTGCCGCGCTAATGTTTTTAAAGGACAATATATTTAGTAGTAGAGCATGTTCGAAAACAAATTTCAATAAACCTTGTTTTTGAGGCAATAAAGCAAAGCGCCCGATATTTAAATTAGTGTTATCTATGATTTTTTGAATTTCAGTTTTATCTAGATCAACAACTTTTTTATTTGGATTTATTTGCAATTTGTTCAGAAAAGATATAATCTTTTGATTATTCTCGCCGCCAAATCCATTTAAAAAAGGTAAAATACTATATTTTAAACCGTTTTTTATGGAATCATGCATACCTCCGAACAGAATTAATCCTTCTTCATCATAAATAACTTCTTCGTCAACTAACTCTTGATATATCTCCTTATTGAACGATTGAAGCTTGTCCATTGACTTTAATGAATCGCCTGCTATTCCAATAACCGCTAACCAGCCTTGTTTTATCGTAGTAAAATTAATCTTTTTTGCAAACATATAAGCTAAAGTAGCCCCAGATATATGGTCAAGTCCGTCAAACCCAAAAATCGTAGGATTAACAAAAAATAAATTATCTGGAAGCATATTAAAATCTATATCGCCATCCACTTCATGGTGGTCGAGGATGTAAAAATCCTCTTTTCTTTTCTTGATGATCGGGACGAGTTCTGTTAAATTGGAACCAACATCTGTAAAAATTAATGCCGTCTTATTATTTTGAGCTTTAGACAAAATTCCACTCAGATAATTTGCCCACGACACAGATCGGTTATAAATAAAGTAATCGTAATTAATATTCATTTTATAAAGCAGATTTTGAATAATTTGTAAACTACTAATGCCATCTGCGTCATTATGTGAAATCGCAATGACATTGCTGTAAATGTTACGAGAATTATCTTCAAAAATGTCTACAGCAGAATTAAGCTTTTCCAAAAAATTTTTTCGATCTGGTTTTTGAACCATTTATATCATTTTTAATATATATATATCAAAACATACTTAAACTAATATGGAATGGAATAGTCCTTTTAGGTATCAATATACCTTTAAAAGATGTTATAAATAAGTAAAAATAAATTCTATAAATATATTTGTATCATATCCAGACATACTTGGAAATTGAAGAAAAAATTAAAAATTTAAGAAAAATTAATTAATTTTATTTAATTTTTTGTTGTATAATTAGATTTTGAAGTAAGAATGATGAACACCAATTACAAGAAATATCTCATAGTCGTTTTTGTAATCTTAAGTTCTATAATTCCATTGATCTTTATGGATGATCTCTTCAATTATAACTCTTTGGATCGTGAAAATATTAACATAAACATCAATCCGAAGATACAAGACTTCTCCAAAGACGATTATACCCCAATTCTTGATATTCCAGAGCAAGGTCTAGGGAATATTACGATAACTAAACTTACTTTTGATGAAGAAGGTTTTTATAATCTATCAGAGAGATATCCTAACCTCGACGATGATCTACTTTCTGGAGCGTTAAATATTACCTATTTAGGAACGCAATATATACAAACTAATGAAATAGCACAGTTCAATAATCTTGATAAGTCTTTACTAGAATCAGATGAAATAACGGTATTGATAAATGAGTCGCTTAGCGTTCAATATAATAGTTCTATAGGTGGATCGGAAGGTTATTTAATTTATAATCCAAGATTGCTTCCACGCGTTCTCAAACAAGTATTTATACAAAATGAATCTTCTTCCATCATTGAAGAATTAAGCGAAGACGAATACTCCCTTGATGCTGATGATTATTTATTCTTCGATTATCAAAACTACTTCCAGGATAATTTTCACAATTTTTCTATTTATTTCATTTTTGAATATAAATTGACCCCTGCAGGATGGAAATTAGCTTTAGACCCAGAAAATATCTTAGCATTAACGCAACAGCAACAAACTTTTAGTCCTTCATTTTATTATAATTTTACGCTAATTGGATTAAAGAGATCGGATAATATAACGCTCCTTCCTTTACCCGCAGACAATCTCGTTGTAGAATTAATCGTCAATCCGCTTGATAAGGACCTATTTTTCGATCAACAATTAAAAATCAACGATCAAGTAGTTAATGACTTTTTAGAACAAGATAATTTAATAAATGTTACAATGTCAGCTGATGCTAAATTATTTTCTTTTACATTTAAAACGAATTTCACTCTTAGATTTGAAAGCCCCGTTGATTACAGTTGGGCTATTGATAGATTAATCGAAGGTAGAAATGTAAGGGAAAGAATATACTTTCCTTCTTTAATATCTGGCCCAGAACATATTTATTTAGAAAATGTAACTTTAATTGAAAACACCATTATATTAAATCAAGTTATCGGTAACAGTTCTTTATTTAATAGACCTGTTAATTACTATGATGTCATAGTGTTCATTACTCAAGCATCAGTTGATTATAGCTTAATCTTTACTGAAAATGCCGTAAAAAGGAAGGGATTGAGATTAACGATCCCTTATCTCATTGTTGGTGAAACAAACCCGTTTTTGATAAAATATGAGGCTACGAACGATCTTAAAATTGTTATTACCGACAACATACGTATGCCTTTAATTGGTTATAGAATAGAATTACTTTATTTTGGGAAAGTATTTGGAACTTATATATCAAATGATCTAAATCAACCTATGGCACCCGTATATTCGAATGAAAATGGAGAGATTTTAATTGAGAATGTTCCTAATGGAAACTACACAGTTAAAATTTATCAAGATGATGTATTTATGATGGAAGCGTTAATAAATACATTTAGCGAAGTTAATTATATAAGTACAAACATACCATATTTCCCACTTTGGATTATTATTTTTGGAAGTATGAATGGTGCTTTGATTCTTATTGGTTTAATCATTTATTTTAATCATAAGAAACGATCTTAAAACAAATTGATTGTAATTTTCATTGATGATATTGAAAATTTCCTAAGCTTCTTAGAAAAGCGAATAATGGATGAGGTTTTCTACGAATTTAAAGAGATTAAAAACGATACAGATTTATCTTTAGACGTTAAGATTGAGATAATTCTTCACTTTCTTGCTAAAGCTAAGGACACGTTAATCCTCTACGAAACTAAACAAATTATCACGAAACCAATAAATTCTAATAATGATTCTAACGTAATTGATACTTTACAAGAAATATTCGATAAAGTAGACACATCAATAAGATTTATAAAAGGAAAAATCCGTGAAATTTTTCTTTCTTATTCTACTTAAATAATATAAAGATGATTGTTTTCACTCATTTTGATTAAAAAGTTTACCATATCCTATTAATCGATAACGTCTATTAATAATTCTAGAAATCGCAAATATAGAATTCTCAGGAGGGCAAATAGGTGGACTTAAATTGAGAATATGTGTGTGTTTTAAAATTTTTGTAACAGTTCCCGCGGTTTTTTCGGTACCAACAACTAATAAGAGCTTTTCGTTATGTTTAAGTTGTTGAACCCTTATTTGCATTTCAGAACCAATTACTCTTTCTAAAAGGTTGACTTTTAACTCTACTTGTGAAACAATTTCGGGTAATGTGTTAGGTTTGCCAACCAAATGTCCTATCAGAGAGTCTCCCTTTGTCAAGGCGGGATCTAATTTAGTCCCTAATCCAATTAGACCCCCAGGATTAGCTATCTCTAAAGGATTATTCCCTTGGCTAATACTTACTATTTCAGTTTTAATTGGTACAAAATCGTTCTTTACTCGAAGACCCGGTCTAATTTCGATTTCTTCACCAACCTTAATTTTACCTTTTAATACGGAACCCCCTATAACTCCGCCATTTAATTTATCGATTTCTGTGCCTGGGCGATTTATGTCAAAAGATCTAGCAACTAAGAATTGAAATTCTTTATCTTCACGAATATTAGGAGAAGGTATTATTTCTTCGAACGCTCGAACTATCAGACCGATATTAACGCCAAAAACGGCGGAAATAGGTATAATTGGAGCGTTTTCAGCAATGGAATCTTTTACAAACGCTTTTATTTGCTTATAATTTTCGTACGCTTGCTCTTTTGACACAGCATCAATTTTATTTTGGATGATAATAATATTCTCGATTCCCGCAATATTCAATGCGGCTAAATGTTCTCTCGTTTGTGGTTGGGGACAAACTTCGTCAGCGGCAATTAGTAAACACGCGCCATTCATTAAAAAAGCTCCACTTAACATAGTAGCCATTAAGATTTCGTGGCCAGGAGCATCGACGAAGGAAACATTTCTTCTAAACTCTAAATTTTTTTTACAGTTGGGGCAAACAAATCTTGGTTGACCTTTTTTTCTAACAGCTTCTGCCATATGATACGTAAGATATTCATCGCATTCAGGGCAGTATAGAATAGTCGCATTTGAATATCCTAATTTTATCGAAATCCCTCTCTCTATTTCCTCAGAATGTCTATCCGTCCAATCGCCCGTTAAGGTCTTAACTAGCGTGGTCTTTATAGGAAATGCCGAAATGGCTAAATCATTCCATGGTCTACATGGCCCACTAGTCCGATATTACATTCTGCTTGCTTTTTTATTAGCTCTTTAAGGTTTGTGCTTTTTTTTGGTTTTACCTTTTTTGTTGTTTCTGCTTTTTTGGCGGGTTTCTCTTTTGCTTCCCGTTTTAGAGTTTCTACTTCTGATGATTTCTCCTTCAGTAATAAGCCTGCATTTTCAATGAATTTCAACGCCGTTGCTTTGCCAATACCTTTGATTTTTAGTTTCGCAATATCCTCTGGTTTCGACGAAGCTAATTTTTCAACAGAATCAATACCTGCTTGTTTAATTTTTTTAGCTGTTTCTGATCCGATGCCTTTTACATCCTCTAATTGATTAACCATAATAGATTAATTATTTCATTATAATTATTTCTTACTAATCTTAAAAAAAAATAACTACTCTTTTTTAATCGTTAATACTAGATTCCCCATTCATCATATAACCTTCTAAGGGTATTTCTCCCTACTCCATATTTTTTTGCTAGTTGTGTGAAGGAAGAGTTTTTAAGGAGTCCTTGTAGATTTTCCTTACTTCCTATTTTTTTTTTTAGCAATTCTCTTTTAGTTAAGTAATTTGTTTTGATATTCCATTCATCCATTAGATTAAGGAGAGTTTTATACCCAATTTTGAGTTCTTTAACCGTCTTTTCTTTTCCATCTGTCTCAATCATGTTTATTAAATTTTCTTTAGTTTTAACTTTCGCTTTCAATTTTTCAGTAGCAGACATTTTCTTCACATTAACATCCCACTCAATAGATAATTTATGTAAAGTATTGAAAGAAACATTCAACATCTTTGCTATTTTTTCTTTCCCATGTGTCTTGATTAAATTTTCTAGGACCACTGGACTTCTAATCTTGTTTTTAATAGTTTCCATAACATGCAATCGCTCGCTAAATCTTTTTCTTTTCCTTGCTAGACTATTATGATAAGAGTTCATCATTTTATTTAACAAATTAGGATTTAGCCCAATTTCATATATCGGTTTTGTTCGTTTGATTCTGAATTTTAAATTTTCATCTATTTCGTCAACCTCACGCTTTCTAATCTCTGTTTTTATCTTATATACGTTCTTAATCTGTAGTAGAAAGGAATAATTAGTAGAATAGATAATTGTTCTTCCTTCACTTCCATCCCCGTCATAAATCCCAAGCAATAACGCATAAGAAAGATTATTATTTTTTAAGTTAAATTTTAGTTCATTTCCTTCTTTAAATTCTCTTAATCCTAGATTTTCAATATCTTGAAACATTGGTTTGCATGTAAAAATGATATAAACTAGAGGATATTTTTTATTATTAAGAATCTTTGTTCTCTCCCCAATTTTAGCTGGATTTAAACCTACAGCACAACAAAATTTAACTAAATGACTTCTATCTTTTTTGGCTATTTCTATAGATACCTGATATCTTTTTCTCGAAGGATCATTACCACTTGTGATTGAGCCATCTGAACATAGAAAACCAAACCAATAAGTCTTTTCAGGCGTATCAAGACATTTGAAAAAACGAGATTTTAAGTTTGGATTATATTTCCTCCATTGTTCGTGGAAGTAGTTTTTTAGATCCCTATTTATATAGCGAAATTTCTCTATATTTTTTAGAACTAATTCACTTGAAGGTCCGTATTTTTCTTTTATATTCTCTTCTGCAATTTTTAAAACTTTTATGGAAAATTTATAATTAGGATTATAATCTGGATTATTAGGATTTCTTATTTTGGATAAAATATGTTTTAAAAAATGTTTTCCTTTATTAAAAATCATAATGCTAATATTTTCTAAAAGCTTAGTTTTTGAGAGATTTTTAAGCTGATCATCAATATCAGGAACATTTTGCAATAATTCATTAATTAGATCCAATGTTGTATTGGTATGTCTGTTATTGTTCATCAAAATAAGAAAATTAACTATAAGATTTATATCCTAAGAGAGTTATAAATTTTCGAGAAATATTTTTTATAGAAAGATACGATTTTGTTACTTTTCAAATGTAGGATTAAGAGAAAACTTACTTGGTTGTTTCTAACGTTTTAATCGCCCCAGGTTTTTTCTCAAGTTCTTTATACGAAACTCTTAAAAGGCTATCGACATAAAAAGTAGATGTCTTACCACAAGATTTGCTTTTATGAAGGATATACACCGGAGCGGGATATTGTGACGAATCTATATCTTCTATTTCTATAGTGAATACTATTTTCTCGTGGCAAAATGGGCAAGTGTTAAACCTAATTGGCATAATAAATTCTCAATTTTTTATAAATATAAACATATTCTTATTTTTAATTAGTTGTAATATTTGTAAACATATTATTTACTCTAAAAATAATTATAAAACAAGACACTTTTTATTAAATTGATTTTA
>Ga0209121_10005030_pt1 | contig 12121 bp, 9 predicted proteins | sample Cruoilmetagenom3_FD_187292 | JGI IMG/M metagenome (GOLD analysis project Ga0209121, IMG submission 187292) | Oil polluted marine microbial communities from Coal Oil Point, Santa Barbara, California, USA - Sample 3 (SPAdes) (version 2) | ecosystem: Environmental > Aquatic > Marine > Oil seeps ... | reverse complement strand
GATGCGACTTTAAAATAGATGAATATAAAGGAAAATCAGATATTCTAACCTATGATATTGATAAAAAAAATATGAGTATAAATGGCAGGAATTCACTAATTAAGATTAAAAATAATAGATTTTATTCCAACCATCGTTTTGTTGTTGAAACTGACAAAAAGAGATTATCATCTTCAAAAGGAATTAAATCAATTGTTAAGTTTAATAAAGAAAATGTTTTATTTTCATCAAAATCAATTTTCATAAACTCAAAGAGAATGATGTATCAAAGTAAAGAGGAAAATTTTCAGTATGAAGGTAATATTCATTTAGAGCAGGAGAGTACTATTTTGAATTCAGAAAAACTTAGAATAAACAAGGAAAATGATGTTGCTGCATCAGGCAATGTGTTTTTGTCTTTTAAAAATAAGGATAATGAAGTTATTTTAAAGGGAGAAAAGATTAACTTTGATTCAAAAAAAAAAATTATTGTTATTGATATAAAAGGTGAAATTAGGAATGGTAAGAATATTTTAAAAGCGGAAAAGCTATTTATAAAGTTTAATGAAAATAGTGAAATTGATAGTGTAAATGGAGAGGATAAGGTTGATTTTAATAAAGAGGATATTTATGGAAGTTCAAAAAATGTAATTTGGTTATTTAAAAAAAATTTTATTATATTTAAAGATTCTGCACAATTACAAAGAAAAAATGGAGCAATAACAAAAGCAAAGGAATTAAAATTTGATCTTAAAAAAAATAAGATTATCACTGTTTCGGATAAAATAAAACGCACTGAAACAATTTTAAAATAAATTTTAAAATTTATTTAATGTTCCTTTATTTAGGATATTTTTTAAATAATTTCCCCCATTGAGATTCCTCTTCCCATATTTTTACAATCTTTTTACCTTTCACGTTATACCATATTCTATCATGGTACAATTCTGAAGCAAAAATAAATATATTTACAAGAGGTGTATGAAAGAAGATTTTTTGTATATATTTTAATGGAGTATCTCTCCAGAAGATTCTACCTGCACCTGTAGCAAAATTTACTCCTACATCGAATTTCCAGTTTTCATTTACAACATCAACATCACCAACAATCTCGATTTCTTCAGGATTACCCACACCCAGTTTATGCTCATGTGAGAGATAAATACATGGTAATTTACGCCAGTTAAATCCCATAATTTTGGCTGCTACTGAATCAATAGCTACCTGATCTGATGAAGCCAATATTATGTTCTTGTCATGTGGTACAACAGTTCTTGGGCCAGGGCCCGAGCCGGATGTAGTTCCATCCATTGTTGCAAACATACCGCTGTGAATCTCTCTCCCAATTGCAAGTAGATCAACTAAAGTTTCATGAATCCATGTGTGAGTGTAATGCCTGCGGTCATTTAAAAGCCCTCCGAATGCATTTTTTAAAGCTCCTGTATAGTTTGTATATGAATGTGTTTTAACTGTTGGTAAGTGGATTATGTTTTTGCCAATAAAAAAATCAGGTATAAATATTCCTTCAGGAAATATTTTATGTAAAGCAAGTGTTTTAAATTTTGGTTTGAATTTGATCCATTTCATATCTTCTTCTTTAAAGTTGAACAAAACTGGAATATCATATTTTTTATAAATAGGAGAAAATTTAAGCTCTTGTTCTCCTTTTTCAGCAATAGTAACAACAGTATGATTGTGAACTGCAACGAGATCATTAAATCCGGAGTCTTTAAGAGCCAGAATAGAGCCTTCCAATTGCCATGGGGTTGTGTTAACTCCAGGAAAGACATTATGCCATGTTATATTATCTTTCAGGATTGTTTGTGCTGATAAATCTAAAGCTTTGTTAATTTCTGCTAATTTACATAGCTTTTGATAATCTTCAATAACTGTCTCTGGTTTTGTTCTTAAAACTGCAACTTTCACTTTAGTCATTTTATTTTACCCTTTTTATTAATTTAAGTTAAAATTGTTTAAATTCTATTATATCATACTTGTTTCTTTTAGAAATTGTTTTGAATATCTAAATTTTATTTATTGATTTTAAGTTAAATTTGAAGTAAAATCATTAATGATAAAAAAGTATTTAGAAAAAAGAAAAGAGAGAAAAAAAAAGAGAAAGGAGGAAAGAAAAGAGGTTGGGATTTTCAGGGAATATTTTGAACTTATATCTGAAGTCCTAATTTATGTTTTTTTTGTAATGACTTTTCTTCTTCAATCATTTGTAATACCAACAGGTTCAATGGAGGATACTCTTCTTATAGGTGACCACCTTCTTGTAGATAAGGTTACATATTCCCATTCTTTAGGAACTTTAGATAGTTTTATTTTACCTCAAAAAAAGATCGGAAGAGGTATGATCGTTACATTTAAATCTCCTCCAGAAATGGAAAAGGAATATGTAAAGAGAGTAATAGGATTGCCTGGAGAGACTATAAAAATTGAAAATACTAAAGTCTATATAAATGGAAAACTTATTAGAGAACCTTATACATTCTATAAAGATCAAAGAAGAAATATAATAAAAGATAATTTTCCACAACAGGAGCCGCCATATTTACCTTTTAATGATTTAAGCTTTTATGCTAAGTTTCAGAGTTGTGTTGTTGATACAGAAAGAGGAAAAGCTTTTCTAATACCAGAAGGGTACTATTTTTGTATGGGTGATAACAGAGATAATAGTTATGATTCAAGATTTTGGGGCCCTGTTCCAGCAAATTACATAATAGGTAAACCCTGGAGAATTTATTGGTCATATGTTTCATCCACAGATGATTATTTGGCACCAGGAGTTTGGCACAAAGTAAAGGATATATTTAAGACAATAATAAATTTTTTCTCAAAAACTAGATGGAATAGAACAATAAAAAAGATTGAGTAGTTATTCTTTTATTAGAGTATAAGTCCCTTGTATCAAGTTTAGAAATATTTGTTTGACTTGCTTTTAGATAAGTGGTATTTTCAGTTTTAGAAATATATTAGGTAAGCTAGTATGCGAAAGTGGCGGAATTGGCAGACGCGTCAGATTTAGGATCTGGTGTTGCAAGACGTGGGGGTTCAAGTCCCCCCTTTCGCATAATCTAATATGAGTGTTTGTTTTAATATGAGAGAGAAAAAATCATTCACAAATATAAAGATATTGATTTTATCTATAATTGTTTTATATACATATTTCTGCACTTTTAGGGCTGAGCCTGAGAAAGTATACGGGTTAAGAAGTAAAATAGTAGAACTTTGCAAAAGTTTAGATGGAATTCCTTATAGATATGGAGGAGATGATATTGATGGGTTTGATTGCAGTGGTTTTGTATATTATGTTTATAATTCCTTTGGTATTGAAATTGCAAGAAATGCAAAGAAACAGGGTAAAATAAAATATAGAGTGAGATTTAAGTATGCCAGACCAGGTGACATTGTTGTTTTTAAATTGAAAAGAGGATGGCATACTGGAATTTATATAAATAAAAAATATTTCATCCATTCTCCTAAAAAGAAAGAGGTTATAAGAAGGGAAAAATTCAATTCGTATTGGAAGGGGCATTTAAAATCAGTTATTAATGTAATTGATAATTTATAGAGGTTAAATCTTTTTGAAAAAACCCTTTTTTAATTAGAATTTCTCTAATTTTATAGTGATCTTCATATCTTTTTGGTTTGTAATATTGATCTTTCTTATACAGGTTTTATAACCAGGTTTAAATACCTGAATTGTATTTTTACCCGTTTTTATTTTCATATTTTCGATTTTTCCGTTTTCAGGTGAAATTCCCCAGAATTTCCCATTTAAGTAGATTGCAGATTCGGAAGGTTGAATTACAAGTATTACATTTATAAATTTAAATTTATTTTCTATCTCTTTTTCAGGTTCATTTGAAGGTTCTTTTTGTGGTTCGGTTTTTGCCATATATTCAAGTTTTTCTCTTTTTGTTTTGGATGTTTTGCGTTCTTCATCAATGTAATAGCCTTCATCTTTATGTAGTTGTAATTTTATTGTAATTTTTGTTGATCTGTATTGATTTAAATCGATTGCTTCTTCCACATAACCTTTTTTCTTAACAACAATTTCATTATTTTTTGAGGAGACTTTTAAAGCAGAACTTTTTGTTGAAAATTCGTAAGCTTCACCAATAACTCTTCCATTTAAAAGTATTTTAGCATCATCAGGTTCAACCAGAAAAACAATTTTATAAGATCCATATGTGGAGTATAATGAATTTTCATAATCGAATGGGAAGTGAAAGGTACAAAAAGACAAGGATAAAATCATAATTAATACTAAACAAAAGAGTATTTTTTTCATTTTAATTCTCCTCTATTATAAATTTATAATATAATAAAAATATATTGTCAAGTTAGAGAAATAAAGGACAGGATATATTTAGTTAAAACAGATAAATAATGTTCGAAAAAATGCTCTAAATTATGTGTAATAAATAAATTTAATAATTGAATTCTCTTTGCTCTTCTTCTGCTGTGATATATATAGCAGGATGATCTGAGCGGGGACATACATTCTCACATATGCCACAACCAATACATAAATCCGTAACAACATAAATTTGTTTTACTTTTTTTAATTTCCCTTCAAAATTCCATACTTCAACTTCTCTGAATCTGATTGCTTTATCAGGAACAGGGCAGTGTTCTTCGCAAACCCCGCAATTATAACCGTCAACATATGTGTAACATCTGTTTCTATCAATTACTGCAGTTCCTATTTTAAATTTTTTTTTCTCTTCAATAGTTAGTTTTTCTATTGCATTTGTTGGGCAAATTTGAGTACATCTATTACATTCATATTCACAGTAACCAATATTAGGTTTTAGAACTGGTGTCCATATTCCTTCTATACCAGATTCAAGAAAACAAGGCTGAATCAGGTTTGTGGGACATACTTGCATACATTCTCCACATCTTATACATTTTTGTAGGAATTGCTTCTCTGAAACGGATCCAGGAGGCCTTAAAAATTTATGTCTTTTTGATTTTGTAATATTAGAAATTCTTGGAAATGCTGAAATAAAAATGCCTGATAATATTGAACCTACAACTTTTCTTCTTCCTAAATCTATTGATGTTCTGTTTTTCTTTTTTGGAATAGCAAATTTAATTTCAATTGAATTTTCAGGGCAATCTTTTAAACAATTAAAGCAAACAAGACACTCGGATTTCATATAATCTTTAAAAGGGCTTCCATTGTATGTACAATTATTTGAGCACAAGTTGCAGGATTTACACTTATTTTCATTTACCTTAAGGTTAAAAAAACTGAATTTTGCAATTAAACCATACAATGCTCCTAAAGGACATATATAATTGCAAAAAAATCTCCTTTTGAAAAAATTCAAAAAAATTATCAGAAGGAATATCATTCCAATCAATATTGATTGGAAGTAAACTTTCTGTTCTGTTTTCAGTATATTTTTTTTTGTAAATTCATAAATTGGTTTTAAACCTTTTTTTACAATACTTTTATCATTTGCTCCCTCTTTTAAAGAGTGTTCTATTGAGTAATTAACTGCTGGATTTACAGCAATAGTAGAACTTCGAAATAGAATGGAAAATGGGTCTAACCAGCCTCCAATATGAGTGCCCATTATAGCCATTATTACAATTAATATTAATATGATATATTTTAGATTTAGTAAATTTTTATTAATTGTTTCATTTTTTTTTTTTGATCTTTTAAATATCCATGAAAAAAAGTGGTTGATTGCACCAAAAGGGCATACCCATCCACAGAAAAATCTTCCAAAAACAAGTGTTAAAAAAAGAGGTATAATAGAAAGTAAAAATAGAGTTTGAATTGCCTGAGTCGCAATAATGTTTAATAAAAATATTAATGGGTCAAAGTAAAAGAATATATCTACATATCCGGAGGGTTCAATATTAGATTTACCAGTTCTTATTAACAGGAAATAGAAAAGGAACAGAAATAATATCTGAGAGCTTATTCTCAATGTTTGAATAAGCTTTATGTTTTTCGAAGACATTTAATTTATTATGCAGCGAAATTTTTTAAATTTATCTTACTTATATCAATATTACCCATTTTTTTCTCATACGCAAATTTTATAAAGGGAATTTCTTCAGGTTTTTTCCCAAAGACATCAGCTGCTATAACGTCAGTTTCCATTATGTTTGTTGATGCAATAACTGTCTTTTTAAGCTCTACATCACTTATTCTCCCTCCAACAGGTCCATTTCTTTTTAGTATTCTGAATGAATCCACTATTGTCAGGTGAGTTTTAAATCCATGAGCAATGTCTGCAATACTCATACCTAGGTCTCTATGAAGCTTTCCTCTTCTTCCTCCAACTATGCCAAAGAGATTTTTCATTCCTATTGTTAATTCAGCACTTCCATGGTGTTTTAAAACAGGTACATTTATAAATTTATCCACCTCTAAAAAATCTTTGAAAACAGGCCATCTTTTTACCCTTTCGCCCTTAAAATCGTATTCAACGAGCCTGTTATTATCTGCATATCTTACTTGTACACCCATTTTTTTTGCTATCTCTTCGATTCCACTTCTCTTATAGGTTTCTTCAGGTTTATGACATGTGTTGTCCATGATTATTATTTTTTTTGCTCCAGCATTAAAAACTTCCTCAATTATTGCTTTTAGAACAAGAGGGTTTGTATTAGCAGCTTGTTCAATTGTTCTATTCCAGGCAATGTTTGGTTTTATCATTACAATATCCTGTTTTGATATTATCTTTTGCATACCTCCAAGTTCTTTTATAGCTTTTTTAGTTATTTTATATGGTGAATCACCATGAACTTTCACAACAGGAGAATTTTTTGGGACGTTTTTTGAATTTATGATGGATGGAAAATATATTGAGGATGAAACTAATATTGATGTTTTTAGAAAGTCTCTTCTTTTCATAGTTACTCCTTCTTTAGATTATAAATATCAATACGGAAAAAAAATGTCAATGGTTATTTTTAAATATTTCCCCATGTTTTTGTTTTTTATTTTAAAAAAGTCTGAAATAGGGGAGCCATAACACCATATGATTTTCTCATTATAATTTAATAATAAAGGACACAGGTTTCTTAATTCATATGGAATTCCGGATTCTCTTATTTTTTCAAATACTTTTTGATTAAAGGAGGAATTTATTTTAATATATTTATCTTTTTTTTTAACATTTCTTATTAATAAAGGAAATTTTATTTGAGAGTAGGATAATACTATTTCATAATTATTCTCTGGTTTTATGTAATCTTCTATTTGTTCTATTTTAATGATTTTGTTTATCTCTTTTATTCTGACTGTTCCATAAGAATTAATAATGTATTTATAATCAGGAATGAAAATGTCATCTGGAAATATGTATCCCTTGTGAAATTTTAGATCTATTCCAGGGATTGAGATGCCTTTGGATTCGGATGAACTATTAATAATATTTTCAATATGATTAAAATCTATATTTAGTAAATCTCCCTTTAAAATTCTTATGTATTCTCTAATTATATATCTCTTAATAGCAAGGTTATATCTGTTAATTACGTTCAAAGGTAATATCTTCTCTAAAATTAGATTTTCTTTTAGGATTTTTCTTGCTAAATCAGTGAAGTATTCATTTTCCTGTTGAATGATTGTAATTGTTTTGAATACCTGATTTTCAATATTGGGTTCTATCTCTTTTATTTTAGGGATTATAGTATTTCTGATTTTATTTCTTATGAATTTATTTTGTTTGTTCGTGTAATCCTCATAATACTGGATTTTGTTTCTGTTTAAAAAATTAAGGACATCTTCTTTTGAAAATATCAAGAGAGGTCTTATTATGTTGTTTCCTTTTTTTGTAAATATAGCACTCAATCCCAGATTTCCACTTCCTCTAAAAAGCTTAATTAAAAATGTTTCAAAAAGGTCAGATTTTGTATGAGCAGTTGCAATTTTAGAATTTTTATATTTTGATGAAACTCTATTTAGAAATCTATACCTGAGTATTGAACCTGCATGTTCAAGGTTTAGTTTGTTTTTTTCTTTGAAAGATATAACATCCTCTTTTTCTTTTAAAAGTTTAATATTCAGAGATTTGCAGAATTTTTCTATCCAATTTTCTTCTTTTTTTGAATCTTCTCTTATCTGATGATTAAAGTAAGCTGCAATTAATTGAAAATCAATATCTTTTTGTAATTTTTTAAGCAAATGTGTTAATGTGACAGAGTCTTTTCCTCCAGAAAGAGAAATAATTATAGTTTCATTATTGTTAATGAGGTTAAATTTCTTTATATTATTAAAAAAGAAAGGATATAAATTTTCCATAAATAAAAATAGCGGCGGAGGGAATTGAACCCCCGACATAACGGATATGAGCCGTCTGCTCTACCGACTGAGCTACGCCGCCATAAGTCTGGTATTATACTATTTTTATCTATTTTAATCAAGAAAAAAGGGAAACAGAACATAAGAATTGAATTAATCGGGATTTTCTGGTATCTTGAAATATTAAATATATAGGAGGAAAAAAAATGTCTGAAAGAATGATAAAACAATTTATGGACATGGTTCAAATTGACAGTGAATCCGGTAATGAAGCTAGGTTTATTGATTACTTAGTTGAAGAATTCAAAAAGCTTGGAGCTGAGGTTTCAAAGGATAGTTATGGTAATTTAATAGCTAAGCTTTATGCTAAGAATTGTAAAGGGAAAGATACAGTACTTTTATCCTGCCACGCAGATACAGTGAAACCGGGGAAGGGTATAGAGCCTGTTCTTAAGGATGGAGTTATCCGTTCAAAAGGTGATACAATTCTTGGTGCTGATGATAAGGCTGGGATTGCGGAGCTATTAGAGGCTCTTAGAATTGCTGAGATCTATCCACCGATTGAAGTGGCTATAAGCAGACAGGAGGAAGTGGGCATTATAGGTGTAAAAAATCTTGATTTTAACAGATTGAAGGCTAAGAAGGGATTTCTTCTGGATAATGACACTCTTGAAACTATTGTAATAGGTGGTCCTTCCTATTTTGCTATTGATGTTAATATAAAAGGACGTTCTGCTCATGCAGGTATGGAGCCTGAAAAAGGAATAAGCGCAATACTTGCGGCATCAAAAGCAATTTGTGCAATTAAGCTTGGGCGCCTGGATCATGAAACTACAGCAAATGTTGGAGTAATTAATGGTGGAATGATAAGAAATGGAGTTCCTGAGTCAGTTACTTTTCTTGCAGAATGCAGGAGCCTGAATCATCAAAAAGGGGAGAAACTTGCCCAAGATATGGAAAAGATAATAAGGGAGGAGGTAGAATCAATAGGAGCTACTGTGGATATCAAAGTAGATAATCTATGCAAAGCTGTGGATATACCTGAGGATTCATGGACAGTAGAGATATCAAAGAAAGCCTTAAAAAAGGTTGGAATTAATGCAAAAACAACTTTTATTACAGGTTTCACTGATGCTTCTATTTACAACAACAGGAATATAGAAATGGCAGTAGTAGGGATTGGTGCAAGACTGGAGCACTCCTGTGATGAACATATCTATATAGCTGATATGGACAAGGCTTTGGCTATGATAGTTGAGATATTAAGACTATCAGCAGAATAATAAGGAGGCTGTAAGGGTAAGTATGGGGTCAGGTCTCAATATTAGACATTAAGTTTAAAAAATGCTATAATTTTATCATGGCACGACCTTTAAGGATTGAATTTGAAGGAGCATTTTATCATGTAATTTCCAGAGGGGAACGAAAGGAAAATATCTATAATTCCCCTTATGATAAGAAAAAATTTATAGAAAAACTTTCTAAAACTGTAGACAAATTTACTATCCTCATACATGCATATGTGTTGATGAATAATCATTACCACCTTTTATTAGAAACTCCAAAAGGCAACTTAACCAGAGTTATGCACCATATAAATACCAATTATTCTAATTGGTTTAAAAGAAAATATAAGGTTGAGGGCTCTATATTTCAAGGGAGATATAAATCGATTTTAGTGGAAAAAGAGAGTTATTTAAAAACATTAAGTGCTTACATCCATCTCAACCCGTGGAGAGCTAGGCTTGTTAAATCTCCAGAAGACTATTACTGGAGCAGTTATAGGTCTTATTTAAAAAAAATAGAATCGCCAAAATGGCTTTATAAAAAAGATATATTGGCATTATTTAATGCTGATCCTAATCAGTATCATCAGTTTATTAAAGGTATGATGAAAAACCAGGAGGGAGTAAAGAAAATCAATATATATGGGAAGAATTGCTTTCTTGGAAGTGAAGATTATTTAAAGATGGTCTTACAAAAGGTAAAAGGAAAGATGAGTGAGAAAGATCACAGAGAAATACCAGATATAAAGTATATAAGGAGTCTTTCTGTAAATGAAATTAAGTCAGTGCTTTTAATGGAATTTAATATTATCGAGAAAGATTTATTCAGGAAAGTGAAAGGAAACATATGGCGAAAGTTATTTATCTATGCTCTAAAGAATTACACATCTTTGAGTTTAAAAGAGATTGGAGTAATTATGGATATGGATTATGCTGCTGTGTCTAAATTAGGATTACGTTTTGAAATAGATACTAATAGTGATGAACAATTAATGGATATAGTTTCCCGACTGAAGAAATATATAAGACAAACTAAATTTACTCTTATGTCTAATGTTGAGACCTGACCCCAATGGTTATTTAAAAAGGAGGTTTTATGATAAGAAGAATTATTATTTTATTTATTCTAGTGACTTTATTGATTCCATTTATATCAAAACAAGCAGCAGCTTCTGAGCTTAAAGGAGTGGTATTTTCAGGTAAAATGGAATTAATAGATGGCAAAGTAACCAATGGGAAGGTCATTTATGCAGTCTCGTGGAAAAAAGATGCAAAACAAACAGATGTTAGAGTAAACAATGATGGTACTTTTAAAATCAAACTGCCTCGTGCAGATGAGTACAGGATTATTTTTGCACACCCTGATTATGAACCTGTGCCTCTGACCATTCAGTGTTGTGAAAAAAAGGAATACTCTTTGAATGTTACAATGGATAGGTATAAAAAATCTCCATCTTACAAAGTTATTTCAGAACTGAATAAATTTAATCTAAGAAGTGGACTAATTGAGATGAAGAAAAAGGGGGGCATTTTTAAAGCTATTATTGAAAATATCCCGGAAAAGAATAAAACCCTCAAATATCAGATATTGACTCAATATGTCAGGTCATTAAATGGAAATAAATATATTGATGAACATGATCTTTCAGGGGATTTTTTTTCAGAAGTGAAAGTAAAGGATGGAAAAGCTGTAATCATCTTTGACGATTCAAAATTAAGATCTGGTGATTCTAAAGCATCTATGAAAAATATCAAGGGACTTGCTTTAGAGGTGGCAAAACAGAATTTTATAACAGAATTTTTTAAATTATGGCCCATTTTTAAGAAAAAAGAGAAGAACAAATCAGATGAAGAAAAATTGACATACTTATATAACAAATGTAAGAAAACCATGGAATTTTTTTCTAACCCAGAAGATAAGCATGCATATGTTGCATTCATAAATATGTATTTGTCACATTTTACAAAGAAATTTGAAAAAGATATGGAAGATGTTGTTAAATATGCAATATCAAACAAACGGTTTGCGGGCATTGATAGAAACCTAATGTATGCAGTGGCAAATAAATTGATTGAAAATAAACTTAAAACTGCAACAAGCAAAGAGGAAAAGAACAAAATCCGAGGCCAAGCATATATCCGTCTTTTTAAATCATTATTAGAAAACAAGCTTCTTCCTGCAAGAAGAATTAATGTTATGAGTTCTATTGCCGGATCCTATAAATATCCTTTAAAGGACAATGGTAATTACAAAGTTTGGGCGCATAAGATTATAAGGGAGTTTCCAGGCTCATGGGCAGCTGAAAGTTCTAAAAAGGGATTAAACCAAATTGCAATGATTGGGAAACCAGCTCCTGCTTTTGAATATGAGAGCCGGGATGGTAATATGATAAAATTGTCTGATTTAAGAGGGAAATTTGTTCTTCTGGATATATGGGCAACCTGGTGTGGTCCATGTATAGGTGAGATTCCAAACATGATTGAATCTTATGAGAAAATAGATAAGAACAAAATTGAATTTGTAAGTGTTTGTATTGATATTGAGAAAGAAAAACTTAAAAAATATACAACC
>Ga0209121_10005029_pt1 | contig 12123 bp, 20 predicted proteins | sample Cruoilmetagenom3_FD_187292 | JGI IMG/M metagenome (GOLD analysis project Ga0209121, IMG submission 187292) | Oil polluted marine microbial communities from Coal Oil Point, Santa Barbara, California, USA - Sample 3 (SPAdes) (version 2) | ecosystem: Environmental > Aquatic > Marine > Oil seeps ... | reverse complement strand
ACCTGCCTCCATGCCGGGCAGAGCCCGGCAAGCTGCGCCTCGCGCACGCCGTTGTGCCTCGTCCAATCAGCTCTCACTACCCGCTTCGCTCTACTGGGTCATTGCCTTCGGCAGTGTTTTGGTGACTGCTTGCGTATCGAGCATAAGCGAAATTATCCACGAGTAGAAAGGTTATCATGTCCAAATCCATCAAACTCTATACCGACGGTTCTTGTTCGGGTAACCCGGGTCCAGGCGGCTGGGGCTGGGTTCTGGAATACGGCGAGCATCAGAAAGGCGGGTATGGTGCCTGCATGCACACTACCAACAATCGCATGGAACTGCTGGCTGTCATCACCGGACTGAACCAGATCACCAATAAGTCCATCCCCGTTGAGGTGTACTCCGACAGCAAGTACATCGTCAGCGCAATGACCCAGGGGTGGATGGAAAACTGGCGTTCAAGAGACTGGGTCAACACCCGCAAGAAGGAGGTTGCCAACCGTGATCTCTGGGAGTACCTGAGCCAACTGACCGCACAATTTGACACCATCACCTTCAACTGGATCAAGGGACACAATGGTCACCCTGGCAACGAGCAAGCCGACCGGCTGGCACGTGAAGGCATGGAACTGGGGGCATATGCTGTCGAGCTAAGCGTGTAGTTCGCACAAGCGTTCTAGATTATCCCCTAAGCCCCCTAGAAAAGTCCAGGTGCGTCTAATACGTGAGACTGATAGGTTTACCTATCTTCCAAAAAAAGCGCTTGCCTGGGCTTTCTGTTATCCAATACCCAAAAAGAGGAGTTAGAAAATGCAGGTTATTAATATTCGAGAGTCGTATGATGTTTACGGCGGGCGTCCACGTGGTGGGCGTGATCCGCGGTCCTTGAAGATCGGGGAGCACGGCTGGTTGGGAAATCCGTTTAGAGTCTCTACCGAATCCGAGCGTGCAGATGCGATCGCCCAGTTCAAACGCTACTTCTGGGAACGCATCAACAGCGATCCGGCGTACCTCAATGCCGTGCGGCAACTTTCAGATAAAAGGGTGGCGTGCTTCTGCAAGCCAAAAGCTTGCCACCTGGATGTAATTGCAGCGTGGTTTGAGGCAGGATGCCCACTGCGGGAGTAAATCCGATGTCGGATTGAGGATTTTTGGGTGTGTGGGGATGGGAGGGTTTATATCCACCGTCCCTCCACCCAATTCCTCACGTACCCCCATCAAACACATCCATTCCGTATACTTCCCATCCCGTTTTCGTTTACGTGAGACCAGCTGATTTACTCAGTAAAAGCGAGTTCGTCGTATTTAATTAATTAATTAAATATAACTACATACATAAGACGTTAATTAATATAATAGATCGACTTAGATTTAATTAACTAATTCACCCTAATTTCCTGTTTAATTGAATCCTAGAATCTAATATCAATTAAATCTGGTCACCTAAAGTTGTGATAAATATTCTTTCTTTTTTTCTTCAAATTCCTCTTTTGAAATAATATCTTCATCAAATAATTTCTTCAATTTCCGCAATTTCTCCATGACATCTAATTGATCTATGCTATCTTGATTTTCGTTGATTAATAATTTATCCAATTTCCCCGAAATAACATATTCAATGCAATTGACAATATCCTCAGTAATATCCAGAGATGGAGCAAAAAATAAAAATTTTTGATTTTTAGTTCGTAAGTCAACAACATCTCCCTCCTCATCCAACGCAATTTGAGCATTAATGATTGAATTCATGAATATCTTGTATATCTTATCTTCTAAAAGCGGCTTTCTTTGATTTACTTCACCCTGCATTCTTAAGAAAACATCAGAAGCGAAACTCTTGAGGCCTAGATGATGTAGTGGGTAATCTTTTGTGAGTTCTCCCAGGCAAACAATATACAAGTTTTCAATTGTCATCGCAATGTATCCCGTTCCAAAAATTCCGGACACATTCAAATAATGTTTGTCTTCATAATACGCCCGTTTATATTCTTTTTTCTCTCCTGTAAAGAATTTTACTGGCCAATACTGAATAAATGTTTCTCCATTATTTTTGGTCATTGGATAAAAATGTTCTATCAGATGGTTATAAGCTTTATCCCACCATTTCTTTTTTTCAATATTTTCGTCTTTAATTTTGATGGGATCATTGGTTTTCCAATAATCTATCCGGTCTAGTAAAAATTCCTCAAATTCTGTTAATAATGGCATCTTATTTTCCTGTTTAATAATCTAGTACTTACAATCATTTGATGGTTACCAGTATAACATCGTTATTACTACTTTATTCTCTCTTGCTTCCAATCTTACATCAGATTCCTAAAATCTTTCAAATATTGATTACTATCTGTGACTCAAAATCATTACAATGCCACATCAGAACTCGAGTTCTAATTTCAATCCCCTTAGATGTAAATCTGATATCTTCCATGCAGCACTCCAACGGGGGATTACCAATTCAATAATCTCTTGCTTGACAACCTGTCTTGCGTGCGTTACACTATCACACCTATAACACAATCTGTCTCGTATATCGCAATCTTACGAGTTGACACACCTGGGCTTCAATGCCTTCGGCATTGTTTTTATGAGCTCTTGCTCAAACTAGTTCACTATTCTAACAAAGGAGTATCAAACATGTCTTACCATCAAACCATCGTTGAAGGAAATCTCGGTTCAGATCCTGAACTGCATCAGGTTGGCGAACGCCACGTCTGCAATTTCAGCATCGCAGTCAACGAGAAATTCCCCAAGTCGGACGGTACCGAAATGGAAATCACCACCTGGTACCGCTGCTCTGCCTGGAACGGTACCGCCCGTGCCATTGCAGAATACAAAAAGAAGGGCGATCCGATCCTGGTCATCGGCAAGATGCGCTTCGATCGGGATAAGGAGGATGATAAAATCATCTATCCCAAACTGAACGTGATCAGCGCCGATTTCATCGCCACCGGACGCAGCAGCAACGGCGGATCATCCACGCAGGTGCGGATCAACGGACAAACAGAATCCGCCCCAACCGTCGAGGAGGATGAAATTCCCTTTTAAATAGACCCAAGCCCTGTCAGATAACGGCAGGGCTTTCTTGTTTTATATCCCCCTGTATCACAAGACCCACAGGCTTTGGGTTGACTGGTACAGGGGGTTTGACGTTTTATCCCCAATCCATTCATCAAAAGAACCAATCCGACATCGGATAGAGAGGAGTCCATCATGACGTATACCGATGAGCAATTCTGGCAGGACATGCTGAAGTACGTTCGCAGCCTACCCAACACTTTCACCCCCACACCCGATAGACCTAAATTTATCATTGAGGAGGTTGACGGGAAAACTATCACCCGACCCAGTACAGAGGAGGATCAATGCACACCCATGCAGGCACATTGATAGTGACAGGCGGTTCCAGCGTCAAAAACGGCTACTGGAACGCCATTGATTTTCCGGAAGAAAATAAACAGGGTTTCTGGACAAAACGCCTGCGGGATATCAGCCGTATCACTGCTGACTACCTTTTAGCCACAGGTCAGGCAGGTAAAGGGTTTGGCTACTTCAGGTTCAAGAATTTCCTGGTGATCCAATCCCGGATCAACCCTGCCAGTCCACCACAAAAACACATCTTTTTCTCCAGCCTGGTCAAACTGCTGGTTGACTACCCCGATGAAAACTTTGTCATCAAGACCCCGTTTGACAGGGAGACATCCATTGAAATCAGGCGTTTGGTCATGCAGGTCATTGACAACTGCCAGCCAAAGAACGCTGACTCAGGTGATAACGGCAAGCCGCTTCCGGTCAAGGCGTCAGCCGACATCAAAAGACTACAATTCGTTCAATAAATTATTTTTGTTTGCAGAGACAGCAAAGAGCCGAGATGAGACCTCGGCTCTTTTGATTCCTCTGCAAAGAGAGGAGCACTGAAAAATGACTATAGCAACACTATCCACCCATGTCAACTTTGTTTTCGATGAAAACGATTGTCCAGGTGAAATTCATCTGGATGAGAAAGCCGAAATGCAGGCGATCAATGAGCAGTTAGCATCCGAACAACTTTCTCCTGCACAAATACTCAACCAGCTTGTCCTCGGTAAGTACAACTGGGATGTTGCCCAGGTTGAATTTTCCTACCTTGCATACGATAAAAGCAAGGACGCTGTCCGCATCTGGAAGCTAATCAACGACAATGCACAAATGCTCGAACTTCTCGATATGATCCGCCAGAAGCAGAATGATGCCCCACTCACGGAAGATGAGAAAGATCAGCTTCGTGAAACATTGTTTGACGAATCACTCACAGGTGAAGCGTTTCCCTGGGAGCCGCACTGGGTTGAAATCTATCGCCGTTCATATAAAAAGCTGGATCAAATCATCACCACCTACACCACCGATCCCAATTATGTCCATTTGGATCAAATCTTTGATGTATCAGGGACAGCGCTTTTCATCAGCAACGAACTGCTGATGGAACAAACCCAACCCATATCTGAAGCACGGATATTCACCAACATTGACGAATATTCAGGTATCCACGATGAACCGGAAGAAGATTACATCAAGATTCCCGATACCATCACACTACCCAACGTCGATGGAGAACTGGTCACGGTCAATTTGACGGAATTACAGGATGTGACCGGCTGGTCTGGTGATTTATTTGATTATGACCATGAGTGGTATGACGAAGATGCAGAAGGGGAAATAGCCTCTCAAGTCATTCGCCAGCTTGAAGAGAATGAACTCCATGTCACTGATGAATATTATCGCTTGCGACATCAATACAGAGACATCCTGGCTGAGTTTGACCGCTTGATCCACAAGGACAAGCTGGTGCGCATCGCCAATAAGGAGAACAAAGAATTTGCAATTGAATCTGCCGCAAATAAGATCAGCAAGACTCGATTAGCCAAGACCTTTGCCCGTGTCCTGCGCGATGAATTTCGTCAGGGGACACCACCGCAGGATATCGCCGCCTTCCTGATGATTGACTGCCCGATCCCGCTCAAGATCAATGGGAACATTACTGACATGATCGAGTTATTTGGGGATGACATTTATGATTCTGTCGTCGGTCCGGCAGGGATTGTTGACAAGCCCGAACATGTTTGGGAAACGCCTCTGGAAAAATTCCACAGCCAGACCATCGATCTTTTAGAAAAAGTCGGCATTCCATATTCCGTGAAATGGACGCCGCAATTTACAACAGCCGCCTTCCAGGGCATCGCCGAAAACCACCTGCCTGTCGGTCAAGCCTTTGCCCATGCGTATGAAAGCTTCAGACAGGCGATCTCCCCGGAGGGGGCTCATGCCTTCCGGCAGGCTTTGGATCAGGGTGCCAGCCCTTCCAAGGCTATGCAGGCGTTCTATAAGGTTGCACGGGAACGCAACCAGTTCATCACCCGTGACCGCATCTGCGGTGCATCAGACAATTACTTAGCTGTCCTCACCGCATCCTCGAGTTTCACCGAGCGCCGCCATCTGAGCTGGAACCTTGCCCGTTATAAAGCCAATCTGGGTGAGCTGTATGTCCCAAATTCCGCTCCAACAAAGAGCAAGCAGTGGCTTGCCAATCAGCTCAAAATCAAGGGCTGGTCTAGCGAGCTTCTACTCTCCCTGAAAGAGTAGTGAATTTCAATCCGACGCCGGATTGCCAACCCATCATCGATGTACGGCGTCGGAAGCAATTATCCTCCATTCTCCTCTCAAGGACATGCCTCAGCAATGGGGCATGTCCAGGCATCATTTTCTCCTCCTTTTTCTGCCAGAGGTACCCATCCGGTGCCTCTGGCAATTTTTTTGTTCTTCCAAATCAGTGATTCCGCCTTCCAATCTTGTGCGTTCTTCGTGACGTTGTGCCGTCGTGTCGTTGGAAAGTGGGGGTCAACAGGGGGCGAAAACCATCTTTTGCGGTTTATTACGCCCAGTGACCTGCCGCAAGGCACTTAGTCTCATACCCCTTCCCATTCGTCTAATGTGTGGTACAATTTCCTTGTTTCTTATACGATACAAAAAGTATCAAAGGAGAGTTATGAAGGTTTCCACATTCAAAATTGACGATATTTGGTACTTCCAGGTGGGTAAACACGTGGAAAAGGGCTTTGCCACCAAGGATGAAGCGCAGCTGATGGGCGAAAAATTCCTAGTTGAACAGCGCAAAGCCGAAAAGATGCGCAACTCCAAGAAGGATGATGGGGAGCGTGAGGGGAAGAAGGAAGAAGAAAAAGCCGAAGAATAATTACCGGATACTCCTCTCTCAACGGGACGTGACTGACCATCACGCCCCACCGTCCTACCTAGTTCGTATTTATCCTGGATGATCCACACAACTAATCGGACTGGCTTTCTCTCTGCTCTACTGCCTGACGGCAGGATTTGTATTGCTCATGTCTGGAAAGATCTGAGTCTGGACATCTTTTGAACCGATACTACGAAAGAGAGGATAGCTGTGTCATCTAAAAATTGTGAACTTCACATCATCAAAATGAAAACGCAACTGCTGGACGAACCCTACTGGGAAATCCGCCAGGGTATCAAGAGCGCCGTACTGCAAACCGGATTTTCCTTCCTCCCCAGAACCGGATTCAACTACCCGCCAGACGGTGAACCGCCTTCTCTCACTGAAACCCTTGACGAACTTGCTGACAGGCTCAATTACAAAATTGAATTTCAAATTGACTGGGATCGTGTTGCCGCTTATGAGGATATCCGAGATCAATCCAATGAAATTGCCAGCCAGTCCTGCGAAATCGCCAAAACCCTTCTGCGTGAGTTTTCCGAAGAACAGCTGGATATTGACATCATCCCCTTCTAATCCTAAGGAGTACCCTAATGACTGCCGAATTTGTTGCCACCGATATGCTTCAGGTAACCACCACTACCAGACCCACACCGCTCATAACAGACCTGATCCAATCCGTCGGACCTCTCAACCCCAAGTACGAAATCCTGACAGAATTCATCAAACGTGCTGCTGCCGTGAGGCAGATCTTCAATTCTCTTTTCACAAACCTCGACAGAAGTTTCATGCTGGAAATTGACGCCCGCTTTCAAAACTTTCTCGTTCAGCAGGCGGAAGTGTTGGTGAATCCCTACCACGGTGAGGGTACTTTTCTGATATCTGAATCCCCTGAAATACTCATCCGCTATAACCCGCTTGATCCTCAAACCTACGCCTACCGTGTTGAGTACATGCAGATCATGATCAGTCAGTGGAATCTGGGGACAAGAGAAGATGTTGCACAATTCGCCCTGCAAGTTGCTAATGCCGCCCTGGATAATCGAGGACTTACTGATTATCCGACATCGGATAAATACTGACCGTGATGATTACCAAAGAAAAGAGGGTTGGTCTGGAAGGGAGAGAAGAAACCTATGCAACGCTTCTCAAAGCTGCAGGTTTATCCGGTTTTCAGATCAAGAAAGTCCCAGCCAGTGAGCAGACTCTCCCATCTTGCGGCATCCAGGTTAATTTCCGTTTGAACGCTCAAAGCGTAACGGATCTTGAGATTGACCTGGGGAAGTGCAGCAAAGAGGAAGCTGAGACATTCATCAAATTATTGACCGAGAGAAAAAAGGAATTAAAACCTGGCAGATGACCAGATCACTAAATTTTTAGGAGCAATGATGGCACAAGCACGCACAGAAATTACTCATATTCAATCCGCCAACGGCAAAGCATTTTTGAATGTTGTCGACGCCAATGGTGAAGGGATCAGCGTTCAGGCGCACTGTTACAAATCCCCCATCTACCTGGTTCAAAGGGACAGCATCGTTGAACTGCTGACCTTCGCCAGCCTGGATTGGGCTAAAGAATGGTTCGCCGAGCAGGAAGCCGAAGGCAAAATGCTAGACATCCTCTGGCTTTATGAGCCTGACGAGTAATCCGATGTCAGATGAGAAAGGTGATCCATGGAAAAGAAAAGAATTATAGAGATCATAAAAGTATTAATGGATGCAAGAGATTATGTTGACCTGATGGTTGAGTTTGGCGGTGTCCCTGATGAAAAAGAGTTAGATCTTCAAGAGCGTCTTGCGGACGCTGTCCTCACGATGCTTGAATTCGAAAAGGAGTTAGCATAATGGAAATCTTTACCACCGGCGCATACTGCGCTCCCATTCAGCGTATTGACGGCAAATGGGTCTGGCAGGTGACGTGCTTTGAAGATGACAGTTTTGAATGTGACAGCGGTGAGGGCAAATATGTGAGCCCTGTTGAAACCGCTTCATCAGAGGATGGGTTGATAGAGATTGAAGAAGATGATGATGAAGATAACCCGCTTGAAGGCTACGCGAATGGTGTAATTGAGAGCAAGGATTTATGGTAGGTAAAGCCTATCCGACATCGGATTGCACTTCGCTCACCTCCCCATCCACAACCTCATCCCTGGTCCCATCCACAAAGGACTCACCCCGCTCGTAAGCCTGGCGGGTCTGGGCAAATTTAGCTGGTATCGATATCCGAATCCGGTCATCCTCCCCCGCCTCCTCCTGCCAAAACTGTTCGAACTCTTTGCGGTCATTTTGCAGGGTCTGCGGTCGTTCGATACCTGAAAGTTCCAGTATCTTTTCCACGATCTTAACCTTAGCAGTCCAGGGTGCCTCCGGATCTTCCAGCCCCTTCTTCATGGTCATAAACGCCTTTGGAAGCAGCTCCGCTATTTTGGCTTGCGTCAGGCGAACCCGGGGGTCTTTTCCCAGCTCCATAAAATACTCGTTATAGCGATCCTGAAACTCCGGTGTGCGCATCAGGTTCTTCAGCTGCGGCACACTCACCGAAAGCTCTTCCGCCATCTGAGCGTAGGTGTAATCCTCCTCGATATTCAAAACCATGTGCACGATCCGGTCAATCTGGGTGCTGGTTAGAAATGCTTCCCGTTCATCCTGGTTGAGCTTCAGGCGCCTGCGTCCATCCGCAGTCGTCCGCTCTGAAAGCGGACCCTTTGGTTCAGGTAGTTCCCGTAACGGCATACGCTTCTCCTCTTTTGGCTTTATGCCTTGCGGCTTTTTGTTTTTAGGTTGACTGATTTGTTAGACTTTTTGTTTGACATACGAGACAACCAGTATTATACTACAAACGTTCTATTTTTACCACCCAACTCAGAAAGGATTTACCATGCCCGAAAATTTTGACAGCCCCGAATTTGAAATTGAAGATGAAGCCTTTGAAGAAGAGGAGTTCGAAACCGAACCCAACCCCCTCGAAGGCGACATGCGCGCCATCACCATCCGCAACACCTCGGGTTCCGAGATCATCCCCTGGCGGGAAGGCATGACCCTTGCCGATGCCATTCAGGCCGGTAACCTCGTCCTGCGTGCACAGGCGGACTTTTATCTGGATGATGTCGCCATCACCATGGACACCGTCCTGCCTGCAGGTGCCGTGGTCACGGCGATCGGTGCCAGCCAAAAAGGCGGCTAAGTCTCAGGTCTCAACAGGCGCACGTTGCAGACAGGCGTGCGCCTGTTTTAGTGGAAAGGAAAATAGATGACCGTTCGACTTGAAAACGTCAAAATCACCGTGGTCACCGAAGCCTTCAAACAAACTGTGCGGGACATCGTTGCCAAAAAAGTGCTCATGCAGGAAGCCAAGTTGGGCTCACTGCCTGCCAGCGACCCTTACGAACGCCAGAATCGCGAGATGCTCGCCAAGAATATCCAGGTTGCCAAATTCCTGCTGACTGAACGTGGGCAGGACCGCATGATCACCGCACTCAAGCGTATGAAGTTCGAAAAGTTTTATTGCACCAAAGCCCCCAGCGGCGAGGTGTTCCTGTGCGGCAAGACCCTCGATATGATCCTCAACATGAAGGGCACAAAGTACAACGTCGGTCCCTATCACATCTGCATCGGCGAGAGCGCTATCCTGGGTTCTTCCCTGGATCAGGTACACATGTTTCCCGATCGCAAACCCCTTGCCTACAACCGCCACCTGCACCACGGAACGCGCAATCACGACTTCAAGCACCCCCTGATGGCAGTCACCAGCACCTGCTGGGGCAACGTCGGATCCAGCTTCGTCAGCGCCAAGAATGAGGCGGATATTGCGGATATGTTCCGTGTTCTTTTTATCTATGTCTCCCGCCTCAACTATAGCTCCCCCCTGCGTTCAAGCTGGCACTGGGAAGTCGTCAATGAATATGGAGTCCCCGCATGAAAATTATCTTCACCCCTGAAGTCTTTCTGCAGTTATCCTTGATCGAAAACGTGGTTGGCAAGCGTGAGTTCTCAGGTTACGGCTATGTCAACGTCGAGAAGGAAAAGGGAGAAACCCTCTTTGAAGTTTATGACATTGTCCTCCTGGACGTCGGCACCAGCGGCTGGACGGAGTTTGACTCCCGCAAGATCCTTGATCTATTGAACCGCGAGGATGCCCACAAGATGAAGCTGTGGTTTCACCGCCATCCTGTCGGCAACGGCATCCCCGGTACCCACAACTGGTCGGGAACCGATCACAACACCTGCACCAACGAACCATTGGGCTCGGTCAATCCCGATCAGGTCAAGTGGGCACTGGCAGCCGTACTCACCCCGGGTGGCTGGGTTGGACGGGTGGACCGCTTCAAAGACGGCAAATGCACCACCAAACACCTCGAGGTGGGGTACCCACTTACGCCCCAAATGGCTGATCTCAAAAAGACCGCTGAAAATCTCCTGGCAGAACAGGTCACCAGGGAAAAGGAGGTCACAACCAGCATCACCGTACCTGCGGATTTCGACAACGATTTCTACGGGTATCCCATCGGCTATGATGAAGGTTCACTGGATTTTGCACAAGCCAACATTGACGAAGCTTTCAATCTGCTCGATGTTGCCGAGTGCCAGATGCAGGACGGTTACATCAACGAAGCTGCAGATGCGCTAAACTGGGCATTGGGGATCGCCGAGACCTACACCGATGAACCGCTGCTGCTGGCCCGCACCCGGAAACTCAATCGACACATTTGCAGGCTCACCCGCAGACTACGCAGGAGTGCTCCCCATGTCCATTGATCACACAAGACACGCAGGCATCTTTGACGCCTCTTCTATTCCTGTCGTCCTGATTGGGGCAGGCGGGATCGGTGCCATCACCGCCATCACCCTGGCAAAAATGGGCGTCCCGCACCTGACAATCATCGACTGCGACACAGTGAATGAGGTCAACCTGGCTACCCAATTCCACCGCGTATCTGACGTCGGATTGCCCAAAGCAGAAGCTCTCTCCAGTGCAGTCAAATCCTACGCAGGGGATATCCGGGTGATCACCCTCAACGAGCGGCTGACCGCTGACACCCCCTACTACTTTGAACACGCCTGGCTGTATATTTCAGCCGTGGATTCGATCGCCTCCCGTAAGGGGATCTGGGAATACTTGAATAAGCTGGATATCAAGCGCCAGGAAGGTAACCTCCTGATGAATCCCTGGTATCTGGATGCCCGTATGGGAGCAGAAGTGTATGAACATTACATCGTTAATTTGGGCAGGACTGGCTGGTATGAACATGCCCTTGCCCGCCAGGAGGATGACGATTTTCCTGATCTGCCCTGCACCAGCAAAGCCACGATCTACACTGCCGACATCGCGGCAGGGCACATCGGTGCAGCCGTGCGCAGGATCGCTACCCTCTCACAGAAGCCAGGATTCTTGAAGCACGACATTATTGAGGACCAGTTGTCCTTTCTGGACATTGGATAAAAGGTAGGGAGCCTTGTGCTCCCTATCAATGATTAAATGGAGACCCTATGATCTCAGTTACGGTGTATGACGGTTTCGCTGAAGTGAAAATCGGCGGCGTTGATTTTATTGAATTTGAGAAGGACCTCAACCGGTTCAAGGATTCAATTGACCAGAAGGACAGGGAGTATAAGACCCATAAGCAGGTCTGGGTAGTTAAAAACCTGAAGTCCTACGCCCGTGTTCCCTTCATCCAACGGGCACTGCTTGCCCGTGAAAAGCAGCTCACTTTATTTTAGAGGTAATGATGGAATTATCCCCTGACGAAATCTCACGAGCCTATTCAGAACGCATTTTTGATATTGCGGGCACAGACCGCAGAAAGCGCAAGATCGTCTGCCCCCTGCCGCGCCACGCGCATCATCATTACACCCCAAGTTTCAGCATATACTGGACGGGTGACCGCTGGCGCTGGCGATGTCATGGCTCCTGCAACC
>Ga0209121_10005027_pt1 | contig 12125 bp, 1 predicted proteins | sample Cruoilmetagenom3_FD_187292 | JGI IMG/M metagenome (GOLD analysis project Ga0209121, IMG submission 187292) | Oil polluted marine microbial communities from Coal Oil Point, Santa Barbara, California, USA - Sample 3 (SPAdes) (version 2) | ecosystem: Environmental > Aquatic > Marine > Oil seeps ... | reverse complement strand
ACGCCGGCCCGGAGCGGCAGCCGTGGAGCTATATGTCGCTGCTGCGCACGAAGACCGCGTATGAGAATGCGGGGTTTGAGCTGGCCGTGATCGAGAACCGCCCGCCGATGGAGAAGATCAAGTTGGGGTTGCCGGGGCGCGATGAGGAGCTCGAGGCTATCAAGGAGATGATCCGCAATATGGGGCGGTTGGGTATCCCCGTCTGGTGCTACGCATTTATGGCGGGCCACACAGTGCTGCGCACTTCCAGCACGATTCCCACACGAGGGGGCGCCCAGGTCACCGGATACGATCATGAGCTTATGAAGAATGCGCCCCTGACGGAGTACGGCGAGGTCTCAGAGGCGCAGATGTGGGACAATCTGAAGTACTTCCTGGAGCAGGTGGTGCCGGTGGCCGAGGAGTTCAACGTTAAGCTGGCCGCCCACCCCGATGATCCGCCCATCTCACCGATCCGCGGGATCGCCCGTGTACTGGTCAGCATCGAGAACTATCAGAAGCTGCTGGAGCTCGTGCCCAGCCCGGTCAACGGTATCGGGCTCTGTCAGGGAAACTTCACGCTGATGACCGACGATCTACCCGGCGCAATTCGGCACTTTGGCGCGCAGCGCAAGGTCTTCTTTGTCCACTTCCGCGATGTGGTGGGTACGCCGGAGAAGTTCGCCGAGACCTTCCACGACGACGGCAAGACCGATTTACTGGCATGCCTGCGGGCGTATCGCGACATCGGCTTCGAGGGCGTCTGCCGTCCCGACCACGTTCCGACGATGGCTGGGGACGACTACGGGCATCCCGGGTACACGCGGATCGGGCGATTGTTCGCGATCGGGTACATTAAGGGGCTGCGGGAGGCCGTCTATCGGGAGTAAGGCCACGATTCACGATGTACGATTCATAGTTAGTGACAGCCGGCATATCTCTATTATGGGATATGCCGGCTGCCTTGCAGGGCTGGCATCACAGACTCAAGTAGTTGGCCCGGCGGCCCAGCCCGGTACTTGTGTTCATAGCAATTTCCGCATATACTCTATTCAAGATTAGGTGGGGTTCGTTCCCCTCTTTCTGACGCTCTGACTGGTCTACGGTCCATCGTAAGTCTTGATCTGCCGCACCGCCTTGAAGCACAAGGGGGAAGTCCTGAACTAATCACCGTGCCAAGCAAGGCAACAATGCCCCACTGTCTAGTGTCCAACTGAGTGCAAACCGATGCCTCACGGCTTGCAGAGCCTGTGTCATTCTGATTCAGCTAGTCTGCTGTCGGTCTGTCGTATTCAACGGGTTGAGGCTTTGCTTATGCTCATAGGTTCTCATACCTGCATCTGACTCCGCGACCATGAGCCCTTCAATAATCAGTAAGCTTGTTTAGGGTACCGGTGTATAGCCGAAATGGGGGAACTCCACATGAAAACCAAGCTTCTGTTTGTGGCTGTGATCTTCAGCCTTGTGTTCGGTTCATATCCGGTTTCCGTGGGACAAGCGATGCAGACTGCAGCCCAGCCGGAGCCAACCGCTGAGCCGCAGACCGCTGACGTTGGCCTTGGACCTGATGGGGTGACTGACGAGGGTTCCGTTCCAGACGAGATCGCTAGTGTCCCCGGCGCCACCGATGACTGGTGGTCAGCTGTACAGGGTCAGATCCAACGCGATATGTATAAGGTTTCGTCGGATGTGGCAGAAGGCGGCACGCCGGTGTATGGTGGACGCAACGTCGCGCACAACTTCGACTTAGCTTTTTCTGCCGACGGGGTGCGGCTGACAGCAGGGCAACGATCCCAAACCACAGGTCTGGATCGTGCGCTCAATGGCGTGTTGGCTGCGAACTCCCAACTACCGGCGGCGGACCAAGGAGTGCCCTGGGAGTGGGGCCTACGCCTCATTGGATATGGCTACAGCGGACATATTGGAAGTGTTCCGGCTCCGGTTGAGGTTGTCGCAACCGACAATCGCCTGGCGTACCATCGCGAGGGCCTCGTCGAATGGTACGTGAACGATGACCGCGGTCTTGAGCAAGGTTTTACGCTGGAGGGTCCCCCGGCTTCTGCCGCCGATGGCGCCTTGGTCCTGGAGATGGTCCTGACGACCGACCTGACGCCGATGCTGGTCGATGAGGGTCAGACCGTGGCGTTTGTGCTAGCGGAGGGGAACGTCATCGCCCTGCAGTATGCTGACCTCTATGTAGCTGACGCCACAGGGCGCCAACTGCAATCCCGTTTCCTCCTGGGCCAGGATAACGTCTCGATCGAGATTGATGACGAGGGTGCCGTCTATCCCATCACTGTGGATCCTTTGGCCACGACCACGGCAACCTGGACGGCACAAGGCGAGGACACGTCCTTCGGGCAAACGGTGGGCCCGGCTGGGGATGTGAACGGCGACGGCTTTGCCGATGTCGTCGTCGGTGCCTGGAGCTACACCAACCTGTCGACGGCAGGGAAAGCCTTTGTCTACCACGGTTCGGCGGCGGGCCTAAGCATGACACCGGACTGGGAAGTGGATGGTGAGAATCCCTCCGATAACTTCGGCTTTGCCGCAGGGACGGCAGGCGACGTCAATGGCGATGGCTACGACGACCTCATTGTAGGCGCCCGGGGCTTTAGCAATCTGACGGGCAAGGCCTACGTCTACCTTGGTTCCCCTACGGGCCTGGGCACCACGGCGGCCTGGACCAAGACAGGCGAGGGAGTCGGCCATTGGTATGGCGAGGCGTTGGGTGCAGCGGGTGACGTGAATGGTGACGGGTTTGACGACATCATCGTCGGTGCCTACGAATACGGCGATGGCGCCGGCAAAGCTTACGCCTACGCCGGTTCGCCCACGGGTTTGAGCGCTTCGCCGGTTTGGACCGCTGTCGGTGTCAAAGACTATCCTCGATCCGACTACTGGGGCTGGGATGTCGGGACTGCCGGCGATGTGAATGGCGATGGCTATGCTGACGTTATCGTCTCCGGCTTTTTGCACGAGCTTTACACAGGCAAAGCCGGTGTCTATCTTGGATCGGCGGCTGGGTTGAGCGCCACTACTGACTGGAGCGCTACCGGCGAGAACAGGGACGACCGCTTCGGCTATGCCGCCGGGACGGCCGGTGATGTGAACGGCGACGGCTATGATGATATCCTCGTTGGTGCTTATGCCCACAACGATAGCACCGGCAAAGTGTATGTATATCTCGGCACGGGGGCCGGGCTGCTCTCCGCGCCGTCGTGGACCGCCACTGGAGAGAACCCTGGGGATGTTTTTGGCGTTGCCCTCAGCACAGCGGGTGATGCCTACGGTGGCGACGGCTTCGACGAAATCCTCATCGGTGCGCCGGACTATGATGGGGACAAGGGCAAAGTTTACCTTTACGGTGGATCGGAGGAGGGGCTGAGCGACACGCCAGTTTGGACGGCAACGCCCGAATTCATCGTTGAGTACCTGGGTCGTGATGTTGGGGCGGCGGGGGACGTCAACGGTGATGGCTTTGCCGATGTCGTTGTCGGGGCTCCCTGGCGTGCTAGGGCCTACGTCTACCACGGTTCTGCGGCGGGCCCGAGTGGGGCCCCCGCCTGGGCCGGTGCCGGTGAGGCCGCTGGCGATAGATACGGATATGCGGTTGGAGCTGCCGGCGACGTAGACAGCGACGGGTATGCGGACGTAGCTATCGGCGCACCGGGCTTCGGGGATGATCTCGGTAAGGTCTATGTTTTCCACGGTTCGCCCCTTGGCCTGGCCACGGCGTCGAGCTGGACAGCAAATGGTGAGATCGTCGGAGATCTCTTCGGTGGGTCCGTGGCCACGGCGGGAGACGTGAACAGTGACGGTTTCGACGATCTGGTCGTCGGTGCCCCAGGCGCAGATCGTGCGAGGGGGAAGGTTTACATCTACTATGGCTCGCCTACAGGCCTGTCCGACACACCCGATTGGATGGCCAGTGGGGAGAACGCCAGCGACCGCTTTGGGGACGCTGTGGGCATGGCGGGGGACGTAAATGGTGACGGGGTCGCCGACCTGGCTCTCGGTGCATACAGCTACCCCCTGGGCAGCAGCTACGGCAAAGTCTACGTCTACTATGGTTCAGATCTTGGCCTGAGCGCGAGCGCATCCTGGATCGCGGTAGGAGAAAACGCCGGCGACCGATTCGGTCAGTCCATAGGCACGGCAGGGGATGTGAACCGCGATGGCTTCGACGATCTCATCGTGGGCGCGTACGGGTACGATGATTCGGCCGGCAAGGCCTACGTCTATCACGGTTCAGAGACCGGTCTTGAGGATACTGCCGCCTGGACGGACCATCAATACACTGCGGACAGGCGGTTTGGTGTGTCCGTTGGGACGGCAGGCGACGTCAATGGCGACGGCTACGCCGATGTCATTGTCGGTGGACTGGGCTATGATGCCGGAGGCAGCCCTAACGGCTGTCGCGTGTATCTCTACTATGGGTCGATGGATGGTCTGAGCACCAGCTCTGACTGGCGCGGCGTGCCAAGGTATGCCAACACCTACTTCGGCACGGCGGTCGGGACAGCAGGCGATGTGAACGGCGATGGCTATGCCGACGTAGTGATTAGCGCGTACGGGGACAATGACTACACAGGCCACATCTATGTCTTCCTTGGCGGGTCGGCAGGTCTGGATGGTAGTTACTCCTATGCCGCCGCCTGGGATGCCGGTGGCGAGAGTGCCGGTGATCGTTTCGGCTCTGCTGTGGGGACCGCCGGCGATGTAGACGGCGACGGTTTTTCCGATCTGATTGTGGGTGCCTATGCCTCCGGTCACAACACGGGCGAGGCGTACGTCTATCATGGCGCCCCAGAGGGGCTGGCTGATACCGCGGCGTTCACCGCCACGGGCGAAGCCACGTGGAATTACTTTGGCCAAGCGGTAGGCGTGGCGGGGGATGTTAATGGCGACGGTTATGCTGATGTGTATGTGGGAGCACCGTCATATCCCTCTTGGGGCGACCCGGGTGGCGTCTACGTCTATTATGGCTCAGCGCTCGGGCTGAGCGCGATACCAGACTGGATTGAAGAGGGGGAAGTAAACGGCGATTTCTTCGGGGCGGCGGTTGGCGCAGCCGGAGATGTGAACGGCGATGGTTATGCGGACCTGATCGTAGGCGCCTATCATCACCCCAACTGGGGTGACCAGGGGAAGGTGTACGTCTACCTTGGCTCAGCGGCGGGCCTGAGCAACACACCTGTCTGGACCGCGAGCGGGGAGAACCTGGGTGATAGGTTCGGCCGGGTCGTAGGCACAGCGGGCGATGTGAACGGTGATGGTTTTTCAGATGTAGTCGTGGGCGCGCCCAACTACAGTAGCTCCCGGGGCAAGGTCTACGTCTATCTCGGTACAACTACGGGCCTGGATGCAGGCCCGGTGTGGACTGCTGCAGGAGAGAGTGTCAATCTGTACTTCGGCAACGCTGTCGCGACGGCTGGAGACGTCAACGGCGATGGGTTCGCCGACCTTGTTGTTGGAGTCTATGCCTACAACAGCTACAGGGGCAGGGTCGACGTCTACCATGGCTCTGCGTCCGGCCCAGGACTGAGTCCTGCCTGGACTGACGTCGGCGAGAGCTACTCCGACCGGTTGGGGGCTGCCGTGGGCACGGCGGGCGATGTAAATGGCGATGGCTTCGCTGACCTGGTAGTGGGAGCCTACGGGTACGATAGCTACAGCGGCAAGGTGTACGTGTACCAGGGCTCATCCTTGGGTCTGGGCGCACCTTCCGCTGGAATCACCGGCGTGGACGCCGATCCTCGCTTTGGAAAGACCGTGGGCACGGCCGGCGATGTGAATGGCGACGGCTATGCCGATATCATCATCGGTACGTATGGGGACCCCTCTTCAAGTCATACAGGGACCGTACATCTTTACCAGGGAAGCGCGATCGGCGTGAGCCCCATCGAGGCATGGACTGTTACCGGTGAAGGCGCAGATGACCGCTTTGGCTGGTCTATCGGCACGGCCGGCGACGTGAATGGCGATGGTTTCTCCGATGTCGTGGTGGGCGCCGAAGGCTACGATGATAACACCGGCAAGGTCTATGGCTATCTCGGTAGCCAAGGCAGTGGGCGGATGGCCATGTCGCGTCAAGCTCGTGGCGATGGCAGCTCATTGCCGGTGCAGCCCTGGGGGGTCTCGTATGCTGAGGGGGCCTTCGAGGTGTCACTGAAGGCCGTACGGCCACTGGGGCGTGGAGGGATCAAACTACAGGTCCAGGCTTGCCCGTGCGGTATACCCTTCGGAACCGCGAACTGCATCGATCGACTCTCGGAATCCTGGCTAGAGGCTACAGACGCGGATGGCATCTTGCTGGTCGAAATGATCACTGGGCTTGCAGAAAACACGGTATATCGCTGGCGCGCGCGCGCTGTCTATGACTCGCCCCTTTACAGCCATGGTCCCTGGCGCCGCTTCATCGGCCAGGCCATGGGAACGGAGATCCGGGTCCTGGAGTTGCCCACTGACCTGCATATCTTCAAAACAGTTACCCCTGCCGATCCCATAGTAGGCAAACCGATCACATACACGCTTGCCTTCGCCGCGATAGGTGGCCAGGCGGCAGACGTGGTGATTACCGATATCATTCCTGATGATATTGCTGACATCCAGATCACCAGCAGCGGGGCCCCGATATCGGATACCGGCGCCAGCCCGGGCTTCGTTTGGTCGGTAGGTAGTCTGGCCTCGGGCGAAGGGGGAGTGATCACGATCACCGGTATCGCCGAGTCGACGCGGTTCGTCAACACTGCGTCCATCACGACGACATCGCCGGATCTGAATCCGGCTAACAATGTGGCTACGGTTCAAACCCACATTACCGGTGTCATCTTTGTGGATAAAGATGCCCGGGGGGCAGTTCATAATGGGCAGTCCTGGGCAACGGCCTTCACAGAGTTCCGCGATGCGCTGGCGGCAGCCGGGGTGGGCGATGAGGTCTGGGTGGCGGAAGGCACGTACATGCCGACGGATGACGACAACCGCGCGGCTGTATTTGCTCTAGTAGAAGGCACTAAAGTATATGGGGGCTTTGCCGCGACAGAGGTGTGGCCGCATGAGCGGGATTGGGCCTCTAATCCGACGGTGCTCAGCGGCGACATCGGGAGACTGCACAACAGCGCAGACAATGTCTACCACGTGATTTCTGCAACCGGCGTGACGTCTGCCACGCTTCTTGACGGTTTCACCATCACGGGTGGCAACGCCGATGGATCCGGTCAGGATGGCATCGGCGGTGGGCTGCTAAACGACAACAGCAGCCTCCTCCTGCGCCATGTGGTTTTCAGTGGGAACTACGCTGCTGATCGCGGGGGCGGTATGGTGAACGGCGGGGGCGGAAATCCCACGCTAGTGCATGTCGCCTTCAACGGCAATACAACCGACGGCGAAGGCGGTGGCCTTTACATAGCCTTCCCCGGTCACCTGTCGCTCTCCAATATCACATTCAGCGCTAACTCAGCCGGCACCGCCGGCGGTGCTATCCGCTGTGAGATGGGTGCCGGTGCCACTGTGGTAAACAGCATCATCTGGGGAAATACACCCGACCAGATCAGGCAAGACTGGTATGGTCAGGTGGCTGTCAGCTACAGTGATGTAGAGGGCGGTTGGACCGGTGTGTCGAATATCGATGTTGATCCTATGTTCTATGATGCTGATGGCCTGGATGACCTGGCGGGCACATTGGACGACGACCTACGCCTGCGTTATTTGTCCCCGGTTATCGACAAGGGCGACAATGACGCGGTTCCAATTGATACTGACGACATTGATGGTGATGGCCTGACAGCGGAACCCTGGCCTCTTGATCTGAGCGGCAGATCCCGCCTGATTGGCTTCACGGTCGTCGACCCAATTGTGGACATGGGCGTCTATGAGGCCAACATCCTGGATGTGATCGCCGAGGCCACAACACTCTTGGAGGGCGGCACCAGTTTCCGACTGGAGCATGTGCAACTTCTGCCCGCCGACACGATGGCGCAAGCGTTGCAAAATTACAAAGACTTCAACGATGGCGAGCTGTTCTACGATTTCTGTGCTGATTACAGTCAGATCGACAGCGATGGATACTGCCCAGAGGACGTCGAGCGCCTCAATGTGCGTAACACGCTGTTCGATGCCGTCGAGCTTTTCGTGGTGGCGCAGGGGTGGCCTACTGATAGCTGGACATCACACGCCGGACAGGTCTTCCCAGTAAGACAGATCGGTGGAAGTGGCGTTGTGTCAGCCGCTCACGAGATCGTGAACGTACACTTGATCTTCGGCAACGAATTCTTGGTGGATGCCATCGATTACCGTTTCAGCCTCGAAGGGATACCGTACGCCGAAGAGATCATCGACAAAGAGCTTGAGGAACTCGGAGAAGCCAAACGTCAATTTGAGTTAGCGATGGATCTGCTGTTCCTCGTCTTCGGCGAGTATGAGTGCGGTGCGGGCCAATACTGCACCACGAATGACTTCGAGACCTTTGGCGTTGCCAGCAGCCGCATGATGGTAGCGCTCGATGAGATGGCTGCGCGCTACCGCATGCTGGGCGACGATCAGGCCGCGCTGGATATCTATGACAAAGCCTACGAAGAGCAGTATATGCAGTTGACTACACTGACACAGATGGCACAGCGCATCGGCGCCCAACACCTACAAGATGGCAGTTGGGAGATGTTCAACAATCTGAGCCGGATGCGGGATCGTGCACAGGCGATTCGCGATGGGTTGGATTTCTTCGGTTTTGCACCTGACTACGTTCCGCTGCAATCCTATGAACATCTGATGGAGCTGACAGAAGGTCCGATCGGGGACACAGGACTGCTGGGCACAGCGCGTGATCTGGAGGATCAGGCGCGCGAAGCACAGCGCACATACGACACGAATGCTTCAAATCTCTCGACCGAGCTGAAGCGTCTGACAGCTGAATACAACGGCAGACTGTTTGAACTCTGCGGCACATCTGAGGACTTCGATGGCGATGGCCTACCCGACTACGATCCCTGCGAAGGGGGACTGATCGGACGCAATCTCTACGATCTGGACGCAGCATCGCTCCGGGTAGGATTGGCGTGGCTGAAAGCGCAGAGCTTTGTCGAACGCATCCAGATCGAACAGGAGCGCGTCGCCCAGGTCATCGAAGTGGATCTGGGTCTGGCGCAGTCGGTCTCCGCCATCGACTTGGCAATCGGCAAGCTGAATGCCTACAAAGAGACTTATACGCAACTTGGCTCTGCGGAACACAAGATAACCGCCGGTATCAAGGCAACCGCCGAGGTCTATGCACAGACCGAGGCCAAAGGGTCCATCAATCCCCTGGCAAGTGGGGCTGAGGTCAAATCCGGTTTGAAGGTCAGCGTCGGCACGTACGTCGGGTATGAGGCATCGGGCCGTTGGGTCAGTTCCGCAAGCATGGCATGGGTCCCCAACGCCCAGGAGATCGGTAACTGGCAGAGCGTCAAGACGCTCCAGCAGGCGGAAGCGCGTGCGCAGATTTTGGGAGCGAACAGCTCCGCCACCATCAAGAACCTGCTGCTCCAACAGTCGCAGGCGCTGATCGAGTATGAGATCGCGATGGTTGCCTTCGACAAAGTGGCTGCGGAACACAATCACCTTGCCGGCAAGGTCACTTGGTATCTCAACAAACGCGCGCAAGCCGCCAACAAGGTGGCCAAATATAACAGCCACCTCCTGAGCCCAGCCTATCGAATTCTGCGCGACACGTTGACGATCCAGTCGGCCGAAGCACACAGCCTTGCGGCCCAGTTTGCCTACCTGACCGCCCGGGCCTCAGAGTATGAGTTGCTGACGCCCTACCCCGACCTCGACGCGATCTACCGGGCTCGGACTGCCAACGATATCCGCCTGTTCCTGGACCGCCTGAACGTCTGGCATCAAGCGCTCGACCTTCCCGGCCAACTCAATCGCTATCCCTATACGATCTCCTTTGCGAAGGACATACTGGGGCTGACAGATGAGAATCTTGATCCCGGGGGGCGGCTGTCTCCTGATGATATCGACCAGATTCGCTTCGAGCTGTTCCAGACGTATCTGCGGGATCAGGTGCGCGACGATGGCCGGCTTGAGCTCTGGTTCAGCACGTCGTTGGACCAGCAGCAGACAGAAGGCCAGTTCCTGTTCAGTCCCAACATCTGGAACAATCGGATCGCCGGCATCGGGGCACCTCTGGCTGGGAACGAGGGCGTCAGCCTGAACATCGTGACCCGGCAGACTGACGGCGTGGGCAACCCTGAGGTGGTGCTGATTCACGATGGTCAGACCTCCTACCGCAACGCCGCGGAGGAGATCGTCTACTATGACCCCGACACGGCTGTGCCGGTTGGCTACCTGCTCCCGGACGAGCTGGATCCCGAGAACACCTCCATCGTCCTGCGCCCGGGGATCAATGGTGTAGGGGCCATCGCCAACAGTGGGCTCATCAACCGGAGTGTAGCTGCCTCTTCCTGGACGCTGAAAGTCCCTGCGGATTCAAGAGGGTACCTGGATTACAGTCAGATCGAGGACTTCGAGATCGCTATCGACACCACGGGCCGGGCCCTGCCCAACATGGCAGCGCAGGCCTCCTCGGACGCGGGGAATCTGCAGGCGGGTTTGGCGCTAGAGCCGGCGGCTGCCGATAGATTCGGTGTGCGGGTTGTGGGTGCCGACGCTGCGATCCCGGCATCGATTTCCACGCTTCCTGCCAATCCTGATGGAATTGGAGGATCCTACTTTGGCAGTGTCATCGTGACCAGCCCCATGACAGTCGCCGTGCAGGTTCTTGACTTCGACCTGGTCAATGAAAGTGGTGTCCTATCAGGCACACTCAACACCTCGGAGGCGGCGCTCTATAACGGTGACGTTCGGTTGCACGGTGTCGAGGTGGGCGACTCGTTCACCGTTACGTCTGACATCATCACCAATGTTGTCTTGGGGAAGCCGGTACAGCACAGGTTCACACTGGTTGGCACCTCTCAAAAAGCCGGCGACATCCTCAAGGCTACCTACACCTCTGTGATCACCGGCCTGCTCTGCACACCGGTCGCCGAGGTCGGGATGTTCAGCGCGTCGCGGCCCGGGAGCCCGGGGAGCGACGGCCTGACGGTGGACGCTGACTTGCGGTTTCTGCCTCTGCACGGCAGCACGATGGTTACAGTGACGCTGCGCGACAGCACGATGGAACTCATCTCTGAGACGACCCCCATTACACTGACGAGTGATCTGGGCGTCATAACCCCAATCGCTCTTAATACCGACGCGGGCATCGCGGTAGCCACCTTTGCTGCAGGTGATACGGTTGGGCGGGCTACGGTCTATGCGACCACAGGTGACATCACGGACACTGTTCATATCCAAATCGAAGGCATCCGTCGTCTGTACTTGCCGCTAGTTGTCTCGTCGAGTGGTGATCCAGTGAGCGCTCCCGACCTCGTGGTGGACAGCGTCACAGCCACCTCCGACATGGTGCAGGTGACGGTCAAGAACGTGGGCGATGCGCCCGTGGAGGACAGCTTCTGGGTCGACGTCTACATCAATCCAAGTAGTCCACCTTCCGAAACCAACCAGATCTGGAATGATCTATCCAGCGAAGGATTGGTCTGGGGCGTCAAAAGCACTCTTGCTCCAGGCGCAGCCATCGTGCTTTCGGTCGGCGATGCGTACTACTGGCCCCAGATCAGCCACATCACTTGGTCGCTGTTGGCCGGGACACCGGTCTACGCCCAGGTAGACTCGTGGAATCCAGACACATCCTACGGTGTTGTCAGAGAAACCCATGAGATCGCCGGGGAACCCTATGTAAACAACATCGGATTCACACGCGTGAGACGCGACGACATCGGCGTCACTGAGATTCCAACAGTTAACCTAGAACGCGAGGTGCTGCCAGGCGAGCTGCCGCTGAGATCGGAATCTGTGGGACTTGGGCGGTGAGCGATGAGATATCGTTGTGACCGGTGTGAGCTGACATAAGCCACGATTCACCATTCACGGTTCAGGAGTGTCAAGTGGGCGTTTCTCAGTGGTTGAGAAACGCCCGCTTGACGATCATGTGATTCACCACCTCTTGACGAATGGGTTTTCCACCAACGCCCGGCCGTGGAGGTTCACGTTGTCGGGCATCGGCCAGCGCATCAGTGTGTGACGCGAGCGGGTGCGCTTGT
>Ga0209121_10005026_pt1 | contig 12128 bp, 6 predicted proteins | sample Cruoilmetagenom3_FD_187292 | JGI IMG/M metagenome (GOLD analysis project Ga0209121, IMG submission 187292) | Oil polluted marine microbial communities from Coal Oil Point, Santa Barbara, California, USA - Sample 3 (SPAdes) (version 2) | ecosystem: Environmental > Aquatic > Marine > Oil seeps ... | reverse complement strand
ATGTATTAAAAAAATCAACAATACCCGCACTTTTAAAAGACTCCATAAATCTATTTGTTTAACACTCTAAAGATAAGTATTTATATAGACACCTCTATAAATGGTTCTAGTACAAAAATACTATGGATTTAGGTGTAATTGTTATATCAATATTATCAATTATTATGAGTATTACCTCATATTAAACATTTATCACCTGTTAAAGTTAAATATATGCATATTATTACGATATGAAAGTCCTTCCTTTTAAAATTCCCAAACCACTGAGCCAAAACTTGATTGTACAAGTCGACGAATCAAAATTGTTTTATAACCAATTGCACCAGCATGAAGAAGTGCAATTGAGTTTAATTTTAAAAGGGCAAGGTAAATTAGTTGTAGGTGATAGTATCCATCACTTCACAGCCCATGATTTTTTTGTAATAGGCACTAACTGTCCACACCTCTTTCAAAGTGAAAAAACTACTAAGGAGGTTAAAATGATCTCACTTTTTTTTACCAGGAATTCATTTGGGACTGATTTTTTTAATCTTGCTGATATTGAAGAGATACATTGTTTTTTTGACCTTGCCAATGATGGATTTAGATTGTTATCCGATAAAAAAGCGGTATTCGATTTATTGCCCAAATTTCCAGAGCAGGATAAATTAACCCGGTTTATTAACCTCTTGTTACTACTTAAAATACTGTGTAAAGCCAAACGGGAAGTCTTGACCAGTTTTGTTTATCCTAAGAAAATAGGAAATCGGGATGGACAACGATTGCAGGTAATCTTTGATTTTGTCATAAATAACTTCCAACAAGAAATTAGCCTTGAAACCGTTTCTGATCTGGCTTTTATGACACCAAACGCCTTCTGTCGTTTTTTTAAGAATCGAACACACAAAACATTTTTTCAATTTTTAATTGAATTGCGTTTAAAACATGCTTGTCAACTTCTAAATAACACCGAATTGCCCATAGCTGAAATAGCGGAAAAATCAGGGTTTAATTCAATTTCAAATTTCAATCGCCAGTTCAAGGCCCAAAAAGGAGTCTCACCGTCCCAATATAGCAATAGGAAAATAAGCTAGTATACGTTGAACTACACAAACCTCATTTCAACTGAAAAGCATTACCATTCGTAATGTTTTGATTATTTTTGACGCTATAATCAATTAAGATATAATGAAGAAATTAGTTTTATTAGCCCTTGGTTTGGTCATGGCATGTAATTCATCCCAAAAAGCCGTACCGGAAAGAATAGGTGTAAGCCAACCATCAGTTGGCCCTGTTAGCTTTGCAAAAACCATTACAATGCCTGAGTTGGAAGAACATCTTTATGAATATGCTTCTGACAAATACGAAGGGCGTGAAACGGGGAAACCAGGACAGAAAATGGCTTCTGAATATATAAAGAAAGAATATATTTCCTTGGGTATTCCTGCTGCAAAAAGCGATGGTGACTACTATCAAAACGTACCACTGGAAGTCGAAAAAATGCCAACAGGAACTATTCGTTTAAATGGCACTGAATATAAGCTTGGTGAAGATGTCCTTTCATTTTCTACAGCTGAAGGTTCTTTTACAAGTGTAATTTATGCTGGGTATGGTATTGATGACGAAAAATATAGTGACTTTAAAGATCTTGACGTAAAAGGCAAGTTGGTGTTGGTCAAATTTGGTGAACCAAAAAACCAAGATGGCACATATAAAGTTACAGGTACCAATAAAAGTTCTATTTGGAGCAATATTTCAGACGCATTTGGTAAGCGTTCAAGAGCCGTTATGGATAATGGGGGAATAGGAATGCTCTATGTAGATGCAGCCAACTTTGGGAGATACAAGAGCTATTTTAATCGAATGAAAAAAAGTGCTAAAGGAAGTTTATCTGTTAAAGCTGACAATGAGGGTTTCATAAATATCCTATTCAACGAAAAAACGGCCACTACACTTTTCCCCGATATTTTTGAGAGCGATGCCTCCCAATCGGTAATTACCGACCTTACATTGAATCTTACCAATGATAATAATACCATCAGCTCAGAAAACGTAGTCGCATTTATAAAAGGGTCTACCAAACCCAATGAATATGTGATTATTTCCGCGCATTTAGACCATATTGGCATAACGGATAAAGGCGAAATAAACAACGGTGCAGATGATGATGGTTCTGGTACGGTTGCCCTTTTGGAAATTGCGGAAGCCTTTAAAAAGGCGGTCGAAGCTGGTCAAGGCCCAAAACGTTCTATAGTTTTTCTTCATGTTACTGGAGAAGAAAAAGGGCTTTTAGGCTCCCTATATTATACGGACCACGATCCAATCTTTCCACTGGCACAAACCGTTGTTAATTTGAATATTGATATGATAGGTAGAATTGACCCTGCTCGTGAAGGTGGCCAAAATTATGTTTATTTGATTGGCTCTGATAAACTAAGTTCCGAATTGCATCATCTTTCTGAGGAGGTAAATAGCAAGTATACAAACCTTGAGTTAGATTATAAATACAATGATGAGAACGACCCAAATCGCTTTTATTATAGAAGTGATCATTACAATTTTGCTAAAAACAACATTCCGATAATTTTTTATTTTAATGGTACCCATGATGACTATCACAGACCATCTGATACTCCTGATAAGATTAATTATGACCTATTGGAAAATAGGACTAGATTGATTTTCCATACGGCATGGGAAATTGCCAATCGTGATCAAAAAGTAGTTGTCGACAGATCGACGAAATGAAAATGTCACTTTAATTCTAAAAAAAAGCCTTGTCATTTGATAAGGCTTTTACTTTTTGGGTGGAAGACCGGGTTCACCTCGACTTCGCTCGGCACAGGCTTCTCACCCGATACCATAAATGAAAAAAAGTCCTGCCAAGATTTAGACAGGACCTTTCTATAAAATGGGTGGAAGACCGGGTTCGAACCGGCGACCCTCGATACCACAAACCGATGCTCTAACCAGCTGAGCTACAACCACCATCTGTAAGCGGTGGCAAAGTTAATTTTTTTTCACTGATCTTTCCAACTAAAACATATTATATTTTTTAAAAGATTTATCGCTTTTTTTACTTTATGAAATGCTATCGCTAACATACCAATAACCGCAGGCTCACTAAATAATCGATGAAATACGCATTTTCATAGATAAAACACACAAAAATTGCGTTTTCACAACAATTATTATTTATCGGGATAAACGAGGGTTATTTTTATTCCCCAAATCCAACTAGTACTTTCAATCAAATGTCTTTGAAACAAAAGAATAACCTAAAACTAAAATCCAAGTTGAATAAGTACCTTTTACTTATAATCATTCTATTTTTTGGATACATCCAAACCTATGCCCAATCGACCCAAAGGGATAGTTTAGAGAAGCGCATTGAAAATTATCGTTCAAAGCACGATTTCTCTCCCAAGGATAGTCTTTATATTGATCTACTTAATAAGCTAGGGTCTGAAATGCGGTATTTTAAATCAGACAGCCTCCTTCTACTTTCCCAAGAAGCCTTTAATTTAAGTAAGGAAGCCAATAATGATTATGGGCAATGCAAATCTTTAGTAGGTATAGGTAATTATTATACGGACGAAGGAAATTATGACCAAGCAATTACAAATTATCATAAGGCCCTTGTTAAGGCAAAACTAATAGATGATAAAGACTTTATTCTTGATGTACAGAATAAAATTGCAGGTGCATATGATTTTAAAGGCAATTATGCCGAAGCACTTAGCAGGTATTTAGAAGGTGTTGAGCTAGCAACCCAAACTGGGAACGATCTTATGCTATCTATTTTCAATGAAAATATAGCAAACCTCTACGCTAACCAAAAAAATTACAAGCAAGCAAATCATTTTTATAAAATCGTCAAAAGAATCAATGATAAAATTGGCAACGATATTTATTCAGCAGAAACTATGAGCAATATAGCTTCAGTTTATGCAGATATGGGTGAATTGGAATACGCTATGTACAATGTAAATAGCAGTATAACAACTTTTGAAAAACACAAAATAATGGATTGGCTTGCCTATGCCTATGAAGTAAAAGGCAAAACTTATTTAAAAGGGGGAGATAATAAATGGGCCTTATTTTTTTACAAGCACAGTGAAATGATTCATGAAAATCTTGAAGATGACCGGGGCAAGACTTCTTTATTGAATGGTATGGCTGAAGCTCTGTTGGGACAACATAAAGATAGTTTGTCGGAGCAATATGCATTAAAAGCATTTGAGCTTTCCAAAAAAATAAAATTTCATGAAGAAACCCAGAGAAGTGCCAATACCCTTTTTAAAATAAACAAGAACAAGAAGGATTTTGAATCGGCATTGGTTTACCATGAGGTATACCACACCCTGCACGATACCATATCTACCAACAAAAACGAAAAGAGTATTACTATGTTGGTTACGAAATTGGAGTATGAAAAACAAAAGGAAACCTTGATGGCAGAAAATTCAAAAGCTCTGGCTAGCCAAAAAAGATATATTTATGCTGCACTTTTTATTCTGGTCATATTCTTGATTGTCACTCTGATTGTAAGAAGAAATGAAAAAGTCCAAAAAAGATTAAATATTGAACTTTACAACAAAACCGCTAAATTGGTTGAAAATGAAAAGGCATTGCGGGAAATCAATGAAACCAAAGACAAATTGTTCTCTATTATAGGTCATGACCTAAGAGGTCCGATTGCCGCTTTCCAAGGACTTTTGAAACTCTATAAGGTCGGTGAAATAGATAGTAAGGAATTCTTACAGTTTATTCCCAAACTTAGCTCGGATATTGACCATATATCATTCACCTTAAACAATTTATTATCATGGGGTCAGACACAAATGAATGGATCTGTTACCAAACCAGGTATTGTTTCAATTGAGAATCTAGTGACTGAAAACATTAGTTTACTATCTGAAACCGCTGAGGCCAAATCGCTCAAAATAGTAAATAAAATGACCGCGAATATCCTTTCCTGGTCCGATAGTGCTCAAATTGACATTGTTATTCGTAATCTTATGAGCAATGCCATAAAATTCACCCCTGATAATGGAATGATTACGATAGATGCATTGGAAAGAAGTAGTACATGGGAAATCTCAGTACGTGATACAGGCGTAGGTATCGATAAAGATACCCAGAAGAAGATTTTTGAAAAAAATTCGAATATAACCACCTATGGTACAAACGACGAAAAAGGCACTGGTTTGGGACTGTCACTTTGCAAGGAAATGGTTGAAAAGAATAATGGGAAAATATGGGTTGAAAGTTTTAGACCAGATGGTACCTGTTTCTATTTTACATTGCCTAAAGTTCGTGACAAATTCCAGAAAGCCGGTTAAATGAGGTCGTTTAGATTCTTAATTCCAGGAAAGCGTTCCGTAGTAAACCCTTCAGCATGCGCTACCCCTAATAATCTACCTAAATCCCTAGCTCTATAATTAACACTTTCCAAAAAGTTTTTACTGCTAATCGGGGTTTCAGGCTCATCACTTTTAGGATCATGGAATTGCGAGGAATATGCCAATATGGCTTCAATTTTTTTATCAATAAACCCAGATACGTCCACGACGAAATCTGGTTTTATATTCTTCCATTGAATATAATGATATACGTGATTTGGTCTCCAAGGGTCTTGCCAATGGTCATCGCCCTCCATTTTGGTGTCAATTTTCATCAATCCACTCAAAAAGCAAGAATCACTGACCAATTTACTGCCTTTCGCATGGTCAATATGACGGTCATCAATCGCATTGCATAAAACAATATCAGGGCGATACTTTCGCAACATTTGAATTATCGCAATTTGATGACGCTTATCATTCACGAAAAATCCATCAGCAAATTCCAGATTTTCACGAATTGCCACCCCTAATATTTTGGCAGCTGCCTTGGATTCCTCATCCCTTATCTCTGCTGAACCTCTTGTCCCGAGCTCACCTCGGGTCAAATCAACGATACCAACTTTCTTACCGTTGGCAATCTCTTTTGCAATTGTTGCCCCTGCCCCAAGTTCTGCATCATCAGGGTGTGCCCCGAAAACCAATATATCTAATTTCATATCTTTAAATATTTTGTATTATTATGAAAATAAGTATACTAACAATTTTATTCATACTTATTTCATGCATAAATTCTATAATTATGGATTCCCCCCCCTATGTGGAATGACAATTAATCCTCAATTAGAAAAATAATTATCCATATAACTTTCTTCTAATGTGTCTTTGCTAAAGAAGACTTCTTTACCGTTTCTAAGGCTTGTTCTATGTCAACAATTAAATCTTCCGGTTCCTCTATGCCTACAGAAAAACGAATCAAACCATCGGCTATTCCTTGATTTTTTCTTTCTTCCGGGCCAATAAGCGCATGGGATGTTTGGGATGGTGAAAGTACGGTACTTTCAACTCCAGCCAAACTCATTGAGGATTTTATCAATTTCAATGCTCTTTGAAAATCAGAAGCATCATAATTTGCATTTAATTCAAACGACATCATTCCCCCAAAACCACGCATTTGAGCTTTCGCCAGAGCATGACCAGGATGATTTGGTAGCCCTGGATAATATACACGACCAATTTCTGAATGTGCATCTAAATACTCCGCCATATGTTGCGCATTGGCGTTCTGTGCCTTTACACGAATACCCATGGTTTTTATACTTCGTTCTAGCAGCCAAACGGTATAGTCACTTAAACTACCCCCTAGATTTTTAGCCAATTGGAAAATACGTTCCATATTTTCGGCTGTCGAAGCTACAACCCCTGCACATATATCAGAATGTCCTCCCATATATTTTGTGGCACTATGTATAATCACTTCAATGCCAAAATCAATGGGATTCTGGTTCACGGGACTGGCGAAGGTATTATCTATCATGGAAACCAGTCTATGCTTTTTAGCAATTTTGGCAATTGCTTTCAAATCTGTTATTGTCAATAAGGGATTTGAGGGTGTTTCCACAAAAATCACCTTGGTGTTCTCCTTTATTTTTACCTCAAAGTCTTTGGGATCCAAGCCATCGGTAAAAGAGTATTCAATTCCATATTTTGAAAATTCCTCATTTACGAAATTGTAGGTGCCCCCATATAAGGTTTTCTGCAGTACAATATGGTCTCCTGTCTTTAAAAATGCCAATAATGTAGTGCTAATTGCAGCCATGCCACTACCAAATATCATCGCAGCTTCAGCATGTTCGAGGGCAGCGATTTTTTGTGACAGCGCTACTTGATTAGGGGTGTTGAAATACCTTGGATAACGTTTAACATCGACATCTTCGAAGGCATAGGAGGTGCTCATATACAGCGGCGATATCGCCCCTTTGAATTGTTCGTCATGTATTTCCCCTTCATGGGTGCAAATAGTGTTTATCCCTTTTCTCTTTGTGCTCATAGCTTCCTTTTTAATCGAAAGTTAAAGTTATGAAAATCTTTTTGTCAGCCAATACTTATTACATAATGTCATTTCGAAATAACGATATAAATGGGACTAGACTTGTACTTTTTTCCAATTTCCTTTTTTGAACCAAACAATCGCGATTATGGCCAACATCACTTCTGCCAAAGTAATGGCAATAAAAACACCCAAAGCTCCCATTTTAAAGGTTATAGCTGCTAAATAGGCAAAGGGCAATTGAAACATCCAAAAGGCGATCAAGTTTATTTTGGTAGGTGTCTTTGTATCCCCCGCCCCATTAAAGGCTTGCGTAACCACCATCCCATAAGCATAGAAAATATACCCCGCTGCAATAATCTGAAGACATAGTCCGCCATTTTCAATAACCACAGGATTATCATTGGACCAACCAACAATATCATAGGCAAAAAGCAAATAAATAACAGAAACAATAGCCATAAAATAGGCGTTGTATCGTCCTGTTTTCCAAACTGAAGTTTCTGCCCTTTCCGGTTGTTTTGCGCCCAGATTCTGACCAACCAAGGTAGCCGCGGCGTTGCTCATTCCCCAAGAAGGCATCAAAGTGAAAAGCATAACACGAATAGCAATGGTATAACCTGCGAGGACCTCGCTGCCAAATTCTGACATCATTCGCATTAAAAATACCCAACTGGAGGTTCCAATAAGGAACTGTGCGATACCCCCGATAGACACTTTGATCAAATTGAACATGACCGAAAGCCTAACGACAACGTCTTTAAAACCTAGTTTTATCCTACTCCATCCAAAGAACAGAATTCCCAATTGAAAAAGTACCGCTGTACCACGACCAATATTAGTTGCAATCGCGGCGCCCATTACCCCATATCCAGGGACAGGGCCCCATCCAAAAATAAAAATAGGATCTAATATGATGTTGAGTCCATTCGATAGCACCAAGGTCCACATGGCAATTGAAGCATCTCCTGCACCTCTAAAAATAGCATTAATTAAAAATAATAGCATTATGGTTATATTTCCACCTAATAGAACTTGAGTATATCCATAACCTACTGCAACTAGCTCAGGTTCGCCTCCCATGAGCTGTAAGATTTCTTTAGGATATAAAATGCCAATAACGCTAATTATTACTGAAACCAGTACACCAAGAAAAATAACCTGAACAGCAGCCTGTGAAGCTCCTTTCCTATCCTTTTCGCCTATTCGCCTCGCGACAATAGCAGTCGCTGCCATACTTAAACCAATGGCTACTGCATAAACTAAGGTAATAACTGATTCCGTTAAACCAATAGTTGCGACAGCATTAACACTCACTTTAGATACATAGAAAATATCCACGATGGCGAAAATAGATTCCATGAGCATTTCTAAAATCATTGGAATAGACAGCATAAAAACTGCTCTACGAATACTACCAGAAGTAAACTCTTGTTCCTTCCCTGAAATTGCGATTTTAAAATATGTAAAAAACTGTTTTATTGAGATTTTATTGGATTGCATTATTTGAAAATTAAATGTAAACTCTAGTCAAACAAAAGATTATTTGACCATTGACACCGCAAGAAGACGCGATATTTTTTTCCGAATATTATTACTTATGCAATCATAATGACACAAATATGCGCATTATCTTTTAAAATGCAAATATTGTAAAAACGGAAACTCGAAGAAGTTTAATTTATTTCTTATAATAAATCCTATACTTTCTATAAGCAAAAAAACCTAATAGAGCTACTGCTCCCACTGTTATTGCTATAAACTGAAAGCTCAATATTTGGTCTCCACTTGCATAAGAATGTAAACCAGATAAATAGAAATTAACACCAAAATACGTCATCATAATACTTGCATAAGCTACAATTGACATTAGGTTATAAATCCATCTCCCTCTTAAACCTGGTACTAAGCGCATGTGAATCACAAAGGCATAAATCATAATGCTAATTAAAGCCCAAGTTTCTTTTGGATCCCAACCCCAATATCGTCCCCAACTTTCGTTTGCCCACATTCCGCCAAGGAAATTTCCGATAGCTAGCATAACTAAACCAACAGTTAGAGCCATTTCGTTTATAATGGTTAACTCTTTAATATTGATAAGCACACGCTCTTTATTTTCTTTATTCGTGAAAATCATTAGCAATAATGCCACAACCCCTAAAATCATTCCTAAAGTCAAAGGTCCATAACTCGCTACTATTACCGAAACATGAATCATTATCCAATAGCCTTGTAAAACAGGTTCGAGATTACCAATTGCAGGATCTAACCAATTCCAATGTGCAACCATTAAAATAATAGAACAGACAAATGCAGAAGCTGCAACTGTTAGATTACTCTTTCTTCCCAACAATAAGCCAAATAACATTACTGACCAAGCCACATAAATCATAGATTCGTAAGTATTACTCCAAGGTGCATGGCCAGACAAATACCAACGTAATGCTAAACCACCTAAATGAAGTGCAAATAAAATTACAATAACACCAATAAGTACATTAATAACCGTTTTGAGCCCCTTACTTTTATATTTGAAGATCTGAACTATTATTAAGATGAATAATATACTACCAGAAATTAAATACATCAGAAATAATCGATTAAAAATATCGTAATCGTTGTAAAGAATTTCAGCCTTAATTTTTTCATCAGACAGCATTACTCCACTCCCAAACTTCTGTTGCGTTTTTTTTATACCCTCTAATAAACTCTCTGCTTTCGAATAATCACCTGTTTGTTTTGCATTATTTAAGGTTACCAAATACGCAACAAAACCATTATTTATAAAATTACCATATAACGTATCTTTAATTTTTTCTCTATACCCTTCTTCCCTAAACTCTTTGGAAGAGACCCACTTGTTATTATCGTCATTGGGAATGGGAAATATCTTTAGATTACGTCCTTCAATGGCATCTGATAAAATACTAAGACGGTTATACGTTTCTTTTATTTGCATCTGATAACCATTTGGTACTCGTGTATTGAAAGATTCTTCAATATAAGGGCCTAATTTATTGCGACCATCTTCTGTGAAAAAATCGAGTAAACTTACAAATTTCACAGTCTTATCTACACCAATTATCGTCCGTATAGAATCTGCTTTTCTTGGTGTTAAGTAAATAATTGGCACATTATACCAAAGTATTGGACTTTCTTGAATAGAAAGAAATACTTGATCCGCATTAAAATCTTCGTAAACATCATTCTTACTAATCTTTCTTAACATTTCTGACGCATAGGTATGCATAGGCATCATACGACCACTATAATCTTGAATCACCATTTCGGAAAACTTAACCGTATGTTCCTTTGGTGTAATGTGCGCTCTTAGAATCGAATCTATTTGCTCCTTACTTGTTTTTTTTGCATGATTGTGACCATCATTTTCTGAGTGCTCTTGGGCAAAACCTGATAGACTTAACAGAAGCACAACTATAGTAATCATGTTTGCCTTCTTCTTTTTTAATTGATTTAGTCTACTTCGGATATCATCGAATCGTGTATTCTTAGCAAATAGAATTGCCATTAAACCAAAATATAAAAGCATATATCCAGCGTAAGTAATGTAAGTTCCCCAAAAATCGTGATTCACAGAAAGAATAGTTCCTTTTTCATCTGGATGGAATCTCGCTTGAAAGAATCGATAACCCTTGTGATCTAAAACATGATTCATATAAATGCGATAATCAAAATCATCTTCAGCTTTATCTAAAACTGTTATTTTACTTTCGTAAGACGAATATGCTTTTTCTGTGCCTGGATACTTTTCGGCAATAAAATCGTTGAGTTTTATTTCAAAGGGTAACTTTAATAATTTAGGACCATATTGCAATGCTATATCTAATCCACCAATCTGAAATTCTTCTAAAGCGGTATAATTACCTTTACCACCCAAAAGACCTACTTTTTTTGTTTCACCATTAGCTGTTACGCTTAAAATAAGACCATCTTCGTCATTCTTTAAAAATGCTGCTTTTTTTACAACACCAAAATCACCTCTAACTATTGGTTTAGGCATTACTATTTGCATATTACCAATTACATATCTCGACCTTAAGACTAATGGCTGTAAACTATCTTTTATTAATTTTCCTTGTGCTCGTGTTGCCATAGTCATATAATTACCTTCGTAAGGTGAATTAATGAAAAGACCATCTTCAGTTTCTGAAATGTTTATTGCTCCTTCTTGAAACTTATTCAATGAGACTAAAACATTATGAAGATTCGCAACTTTACCATCCTCTAAAAAGTGATTGTGTGGTGCTCCATCTCCTGCTTCAACTATTTTTAAATATCGTTTTCCAGTTGCATTCGGTATAACATCTTTTTCAGCACCTGTTATAAATTCTTCAAGCTTTATCGTAATCTCTTTATCACCATAATCAAAAGTTTTATTGAAATCATTATCTAATCGAGGAGAAAAATCAACCTCCTCTTCTATTCTACGTTGTTGTAACTGACCATTAATTTCATAATCACCAACGATACGTCCACCCAAATATGTTTTTTGAGAGAAAAACTCGCTTTCAGTTGCTCCTTCCCTAATAGGCATCATTCCTTCAAAACCAACATAGCGCGTTATAAAAGCACCTAACAAAATAAACACAAAAGACAAATGCAATATTAGAGTTGCCCATTTCTCTTTTTTATACAATCTATATCTAAAAATATTCCCAGCAAAATTGATGACAAAAAACACCATTATAGTCTCGAACCACCATGCATTATAAATCAATGTTCTGGTGTAAGGC
>Ga0209121_10005025_pt1 | contig 12130 bp, 9 predicted proteins | sample Cruoilmetagenom3_FD_187292 | JGI IMG/M metagenome (GOLD analysis project Ga0209121, IMG submission 187292) | Oil polluted marine microbial communities from Coal Oil Point, Santa Barbara, California, USA - Sample 3 (SPAdes) (version 2) | ecosystem: Environmental > Aquatic > Marine > Oil seeps ... | reverse complement strand
CCATCGAAGTCGCAGTTTAGGTTCGTAATATATACATTTTTAACTCATTGTTTTTACTATAAATAAAATATTCTCTGAAAACAGTTTGAGCTTACGAATAGTCATAATTGATTCAAAAAACGCAATTTTTGGTAGTGTAGTGTATGGTTGAGCCTCTTTTGATAAATCTATCTCCCCTGTGGCGGCCTACTGGCCGGTCTCACCGGTATGGCCATGCTCAGGTATCTCCCATTTTCTTCAAACATCAATCTTTTATCTACCATCATTCTTAAAAAAGGCACGATCCTGTCCTCAGCTATTCCAGGGAAATGTGCCAGGATTCTTTTAAGCGAACGATGCCTCTGACAGAAAAGATAGATCGCCCTGGATGTTCCCACAAGGCGGTGCGTCGAGGGCTCGGCGCCAACCCGCTTCTGGCGTATGATCAAAAAGTCCCGGCCGTCCCGGAAGCTAAGGATGGGTGTGCGTAAAGGACCCCTGTGAAGTTCGGCGTACTCCCTTTTCCATGCCCTTACCTTTTTCTTGACTGGTTGCCAGATCTTTTTTTGAAGCCCAAGCTCGCCCCGATAGGCCTGAATCATAAAATTCATGGAGCTGAAAATATGTGGCGGGAACATGGCAGCGTAATTCGGATGGTTGGAAACCGCCTTGATCCCAAAGGCACTGGTGTCCTGCCACACAGGGCTTCCAAGACCGAGCCAGAAGTGGACAAATCTCAGCGGACGAAATGGCAGAGCAAACTCAAGATTCCGCAAGGTTTCCTCCACATCCGGAAGATCACTGCCTGGGAAATGGAGTATCAGATTTGAGACATTTACTATGCCGAGTTCTTCGCAGTGTTTCATAATCTCCAGATTCTGAATGGCCGTGGTTCCCTTGTTGAGCTTCTTAAGCAGCCTTGTGCTAAGGGCCTCAATACCGATCTGGACCTCGTGCGTCCCTGCGACCTGCATTGCCTCCAAAATATGCCTGGGGGTTGTGGCCCGTATCTCGGCAAATAGGCGAAAGTCCTTGCTCAGCTTGCCAAGCCCTGTAAAAATATCTCCTGACTCCTTCATAGGAAGCAAGTTATCCATAAAGGCCACAGAGAGTGTCTTATGCTTTGTAGTCAGTTTGTCGATCTCAGAGACTACCTGCAACGGGCTCTTTGACCTGTAACCGTTCCACTGTAGATTGAGATTGCAAAAGGCACACCCTGAGTATTTCGCAGCACCTTGTGGCCGGCGCCACCAGCATCCCCGGGATATCTCGGCTGACAAAGTTGGGAAAAAGGTCTTTTGCGGACTGAATGTCTTGAGCAGATTGAAATAGTCATCGTAGTCAGGAGGTGGGAGATTACTCAGGGTCTCCATTTGGCTGAAGGAAACCGGGGTGTCATTACTTGCGGCTTTTTGCGAGACAATCCCCGGGATAGGAGGTATCTCCTCATGGCTTCGGGAGTCACTGAGATGACGAACCAATTGGCTCAGCGGGAGCTCGCCCTCACCATTGACCACAAAGTCCACTTGGGGAAACACCCGAAACAGGTTCCATGTTGATTCTCCTGCAAACATAGACCCGCCTATCACAATGGAGAGATCCGGGAACCTTCGTTTGATGCGCTTGATAAAATAGAGGGCGGATGTGAGCTGACAAAGACATACTGAAAAACCAGCGAGGCCGAAGGCTCCCCAGTCTGTGCTGTCAATAAAGGCATCTGACACCTTCTTAACCTGAGGGGCCAGGGTTTCGAGACCTGTCTTGCGGACAAGGGGGTGGCCGGAGGCCTCCCGGCGGAAGACCTTTTCTATATACTCAAAGCGCTCCGGGAATAGCAGGGCGGCATATATGGTTTCCGCCAGCCATGTCCTTTCAGAGATGACCTGATAGAGCCTGTAATCAATGGTCTCTGCTACCTTTAAATAAAAATGGTGTGCCTCCACCTCCAAATCGGGAAACTGCGTGCCCAGATATGCCTTCAGCGTTCCGAGTTGAATAGAGGGACGGCTAAAAAGAGGCCATGGTGTTGAGACCAAAGCAATGCGATTCAATGGATCAGTTCTCTCTTCTTTCACTTTCATTTATCATGTATTCCGGATTTTCGGTTCAACGGCTCAATTATTTGACGATCTCTGATGGATGAGAGAGGCGAGGCAGGGTTGCCCATTTCGGGACAAAGGCATTTTGTATCGTATCCCTGGAAGGAATATATGATTTAAGGTCTATCACCGGTGAATCATTGAAGGCATCGATTGAATCAATCCGGATGACATTGCCTTTGATGGATAGAATTTTACAAACTGACAGACCAATAAGATTAGGCCTGCAAGGGGAATGGCAGGCAAACACACCTGTTAAAGGATTGCTCATATTGCGTCTGGGATGGACACGTAAGACACTCCTTTTCTCGGGGGTATCGTTTTTATGAAACCAATACAGCACTATTACATGGGAAAACTGATCCAACCCCAAAAGTGCATCGGCATATTTCTTGTAAATCTCTATGGTCGTAATTTCTAAATCCTTTTTTACCTTTCCCGCCGCAAATACCTGGAAAGTATCCATTGAGCCTCCTTGATTGCACTGAGCAATATTAACAACGAATATCGTACTTCTAAGAAAGACCAAGACCGGCTCATCAGCCATTCAGACTCCTGAGTCTCTCAAGGACAGAGGCCATGTCTGCGGGCAGATTGCTTTCCCATTTCATTTTTTCCCCTGTGATGGGATGAGTAAACTGCAAACAGGCGGCGTGAAGCATCTGTCTTCGGATCGGAATAACTGTATGTCCAACCCTGAATTCCGTCGGCCCACGATATAAGGAGTCTCCCAGGACAGGATGACCCAGAGAACTCATATGGACACGGATCTGGTGTGTCCTCCCTGTGCGTATTTTTAAAGATAAAAGGCTTGCGCCCTTGAGCTCTTCAACAACCTGCCACTCGGTAATAGCAGATTTTCCATTTCTGGATCTAATGGACATCTTCTTGCGATTAACAGGGTGACGTCCAATGGCTGAATCCGAACGACCGCTCCTGTCCCGGAGCCTGCCCCGGACCAGGGTCAGATAGGTCTTGTCAATCATTCCCGACTTAAATTGCTCTGTTAATCCTCGGTGTGCCTCATCATCCTTTGCTACAACCATCAAGCCTGAGGTATTTTTGTCAAGCCTGTGTACAATGCCCGGTCTGAGATACCCGCCTATACCCGAAAGATCTTGGCAATGGTGCAGAAGGCCGTGAACCAGGGTGTGATCCTCATTCCCTGCCCCTGGATGGACAACAAGACCGGCTGGTTTTTCCAGCACAAGCAGGTGGCTGTCTTCGTAAACGATTGCCAGTGGGATCGAAACAGGTTCAACAGACAGCGATTTTAAAGCAGGGATATGGATATCAATGCTGTCTCCGGCCTGAATTCTGAGACTTGAGGACGTTCTGACATATCCTCTGACCTTTATATGGCCGTCGTGTATGAGGTTTTGAATTTGCGACCTTGAGAACCCAAGGTCCTTTAAGGCAAGAAATTTATCCAGTCTCTTTCCTGCGCCATCGTCATTTACTTTTATAAATACGTACTTGGCGATGTCTGCCATACTACATGACGCCTATCTGTGCTTTGATGGGGAATCGGAGCGCCTTTGGTCCATGCCCCCAGACCTTGGAGAGCAGCATGAAACAGCCTATGCTTCAACCTCGATCTCTGTACTCACATTATTAAAGATAGATTCAATTTCCTCGGTGATCTCTTCTTCTTTTTTATCCTTGGCAACGGAGAGTTCCTTGACCAGTAAACCCTTGGCAGTATCCAGCATTTTTTTCTCCCCAAATGAAAGGGGCTTATCCATTTGCAGGATATAGAGGTCCCTCAAGACTGTTGCCAGATCGAAAATCGAACCTGTTTTTATCTTATCCATGTACTCCCTGTAACGACGGTTCCATGTCTGAGGAGTGAACTCTACGTCTTTTTCCTTTAAGATGACATAGACCTGTTCGACCTCACTATCTGAGATAACTCTCCTAAGTCCGATGTGTTTGGCATTTTTCATGGGGACCATTATTTTCATGTCATTGTCAAGGATACGTATCACATAAAAAACATGTTCGATCCCGGATATTGACTTTTCCTCTATACCCTCGATCAAACCCACACCATGTGCGGGATACACTGCAAGATCGCCAACCTTAAACATACTGATTAACCTCTAATAGCTTCAAAAAAAGTCCATAAATTGTAGTCATTTTTAAAATCAATATAACACATTTCCCAATTTTTCGAAACATGCCGGACCGATCACGTTACAACTTTCGACTGCCAAATACAGTGGCTTGTGTTCTTGGTAAGCGTTCACCGGTTCAGGGTTCACTGTTCAGGGTTACTTTTCTTTCGTTGGCCTTGCTTGTCGGCCAGCATGTATTTGATGATACCACGAATGGCACCGCGGGTACGTCCGGCATGATCAACGTCCCGAAACTCAACTAAACAACTGCTCAGATTTTCGGTGAACCCTGAACCCTGAACCTCTGAACCTTTGAACCCGTGAGAGGCAGAGGACACACCCATCCCATGGGAGGAAGCAGGCGTTCCTTGAGCACATACTGGTCATAGGCGGCAAACAGGTCCGTCTTTTTCAGTTGCCCGACCACGGTCTTCGGGTCATCAGACCTCACAACCGGAAGGAAAGAAATGTTATGCCGGGCAAAAATGTGAAAGGCCGTTTCCATATTAGTCTCTTCGTCAACTAAGACTATTTCCTTAACCATAAGTAAACTCGCAGTAGTATCAGGTCTGGACAACTCCGGATGGGCAAAGTACTTTCTGCAATCCCTCAAGGTCAGCACCCCTGAAAGACGATCCTGTGAATCAAGCACAATAAAGTGGGGAAACGGGCTTTGCTCCATGGCAGAGACTATCTCACTAAAGGGGGTATCTGTGCGTAGGATCTGCAAATCCATGCTCATATGTTCGCCTACTCTCATACCCCTCAAGACGTTGACTTCGTGCCCTTTTACAATATTCACTCCCTTAAGAAGGAGCTTTGTCTCATAGATTGAGTAGCCATGGAGCAGACGGACCACTGTAAGGCTTGCAATGCAGGATACCATCAGGGGCAATATCACCTGGTAAGTATAGGTAAGCTCAAAGATGGTGAGCACCGCCGTTATGGGAGCCAGAGTGGTTCCGCTCACCATGGCTCCCATGCCTATAAGGGCATAGTGGGCAGGAACAAGACCTGATTCCGGCCACAGTGACTGGGCTACAAGGCCCACCGAAGACCCCAGTGCTGCTCCTATAAACAGGGATGGTGCAAATATTCCCCCACTCATTCCCGATCCTATGGAAAAGCCTGTAGCCACAATTTTGGCAACAAGCAGCGTTAAGGCAAATACCAAGGACACCTTGCCGGCAAGGGCGGCATCTATGCTTTCATACCCAACACCTAAAGCCCATGGACAGTAGAGGGCAACAATCCCTATCAGGAGTCCGCCAAGGGCAGGACTCAACCAGTCCGGCACCCCTACCTTTTTCCAAAGCCTGGGCAAGGAAAAAATCGCTCCCATAAGCACCAGGCTTATGAGACCAGCGACAAGCCCCAGGAAAAAATAAAGGAGCAGCTCAGATGGATGTGCCATAAAAAAATCGGGGATCTCAAATATCTGCGCCCCTTCCCAAAACGCCCTGGCAACTATCGTACCTGTGACAGCAGATATTACTATGTTGCTGAGAGAGGCGATTTCAAGGTCAAAAAGCAGTACCTCCACTGCAAACAGAGTTCCGGCCATAGGGGCCTGAAAGGTAGCTGCTATGCCGGCTGCTGCCCCACAGGCAACAGCGAGCCTCCTTGAATCCCGCCTCAGCTTTAACATCTGGGTAAGGGAAGAGCCAATGGAAGAGCCAATCTGGACCACAGGACCTTCACGCCCGACCGAGGCACCTGCTGAGATAAGCCCTGCTGTGACAAAAGCCTTTATCAGGGTAACACGATGCCTTATTCGACCATCCCTGAGAGCAAGGGCCTCCATTACTTCAGGCACGCCGGGTCCTCTGACCTCGGGTGCCCAAAAAGTAATTATGGGTCCTACCAACAGGCCCATACCGGCAGGAATAAGGAGCTTCCACCACCATCCGGCATGTTGGACCTGTTCTACAAAGTTAGCGCCGGCAGACCACAGGACCTCCTGGCCAAAAAGTATCAGCCACCTGAACATTACCACTCCAAGGCCGGCAAGTGCCCCGATGACCAATGCCAATAAGAGCGGTCCTGTATATTCTTTTAAAGTCTGTATGGATCTATTGTTCACTACTGCATAATAGCATATAGATTCCGCTGAAAATACCCCATCTGCTGCGTTGCTTCAATTTCCTCGTCACTGCGGCGTACACTAAGTACGCCTCATTCCTCGGAAATCTCGCGCCTTGCATCTGGAGCATTTTGAGTGGAATCCTGTCTCAGGACTGGTAACCGTTCATGGGTTCAGGGTTCACCGTTCAGGGTTACCTTTCTTCCGTTGACCTTGCGAGTTAGATCTCGGGCCAAGTGCCATGCCCAATATCCTCAAATTTAGGGGGGTATGACATATGCTCCCCTCGTTCTATTCTCATGCCTTCTCCATTCAGAACTCACGAATTAACGGTTCAATTTTTCGGTAAACCCTGGACCTCTTAACCATTGAACCTTTGAACCCGTGAACGGTTACCAGGACTCTTTGCAGATTTCAGTGTCAATTGGTAAGAATGCATATCTATGGCACAGCCCGGCAAACAAAATAACGTAAAGCATAAGAAAAGGCCGAAACCGGCATCATATATCTGGGCAGCAATTACCTTCCTGTCTGTAGGGCTCCTTTTCATAGACCCAGGGGTGGACCTGCCGCTGATCGTGCATAGAATAGCCTGGCCGCTCAGCCGTCTCCTGATAATCATGGCCCTTAGTCTCGGCTTGAGTGCTCTGGTAGAAGGCATGGGTTGGTCTGAAATAGTTGCGAGGCTATCCAGACCACTCATGCGTACTGGCAACTTCAGTGACTGGAGCGGAACTGCCTTTACAACAGCCTTTCTCTCAGGTGTCGCTGCAAACACCATTCTCTGGAATGCGTATAAAGAAAAAAAATTAAGCAGACGAGAGATGCTTCTGGCCACACTCTTGAACCTGGGTCTTCCTTCCTACACGCTGCACCTGCCAACTACCATTGCCATCATTATACCCCTGGTCGGGACGGCCGGATTGATATACGTAAGCCTAACCTTTATTGCTGCATTGCTCAGGACAGTGATAGTCCTCATCCTGGGCCGCTTAATCCTGTCATCACCAAAGAAAATGGGAAAACCAGGAGAGGAACATCAAAACAAAGAAGAATTGGAACCACGAAAGGAGCGAGTAGAAAAACTCCTGGCCCGATACGTTCCGGGCCGCCTGAGCCAGATCGCCATGTATACCGTGCCCATCTATATTATGGTAGTTCTCCTTCAGCAATGGGAATTTTTTGAGTGGCTTCAAGACAAGAGTGCATCAATAATTGCCATTGAGGCCCTGCCTGTGGAAGGCATATCTGTGGTAGTATTCAGTATAGTTGCGGAATTCACAGCCGGAGCTGCCGCAGCCGGGGCCATGCTGAGCGCAGGAGTGCTCACAGTGAAAGAAACCGTGCTAGCACTTCTTTTCGGCAGCGTAATTGCAACCCCTGTAAGGGCACTGAGACACCAACTTCCGAGATATCTGGGCATCTTTCAGCCGAAAATGGGTATAATCATACTCATGATGGGTCAAACTCTGCGTGTTATAAGCGTTATGATAGTTGGTATTATATATTTTCTCATGTATTGATTTGAAAAGAGTAAATCATGAAAAAAATCTCGTATTTTCTGTCATTATTCCTATTTCTCCTGGCATTTTTAGCGGCTTTTGCCCCCACGGCCCGGTCTGAGGTCAGCAAAAATAAGGACGATATACCCATGGTTAGTATCGACGTGACACTGGATATGGAAAACCGTCGGATAAAAGGAAAGGCCTCAACAGAACTCCCCAGGGGAAAACCTGTACGGATACATGTGGGAGGAGTGGAGATAGACCGTGTCACCCTTGTGGGGCAAACCATAAATCCTACCATTGAAGAAGATTCTTTCAGTGTTGTAGCTTCCGGCAGAAACAGGTTGCTCAGGATTCAATTTCATAGAGATTTTCCACCATTGAGCCCCGGGACCGGCGCAAAAAATGACCATATAATGACGGATAGCTTTATAGACACAAAAGGCGTTGTCTTGCTTGATGGCTGGTGTCCGACATTGGAGGGGCTTGCCCGTTACGAGCTCAAAGCCGCGGTACCTGCAGACTTCAAGGCCGTATCCGAGGCAGATGCAGTAAAGGTAAAATCCCGGGAAAGGACAAGTATCTATATCTTTGAATTCCCCCATCCAAGGACCGGTATTTCACTGGTTGCAGGCCCATATCAAGTCAGCCTGGAAAACTACAAGGGTGTTGAGATTGCTGCATACTTTTTCCCTGAAGATAAAGAACTCGCCCAGAAATACATTGACAAGTCCAAACACTATCTTGATCTCTATGAAGGCCTCCTTGGCCCGTACCCGTTTAAGCGATTTGCAATAGTGGAAAACCGTGCCCCCACAGGCTATGGCCTCCCCACCTACACCCTTCTCGGGCAAGAGGTGGCAAGACTCCCATTCATTGTTGACACCTCCCTGGGCCACGAGATACTCCACTCCTGGTTTGGAAATTCTGTCTATGTGGACCCAAAAGAAGGTAACTGGAGTGAAGGGCTTACTACATATCTGGCAGACTATCTGTATGAAAAACAGAAAGGCCGGGGCAGCGACTACAGGCATCGATTGCTTGTGGACTACCAAAGCTACGTCCATAAAGACCAGGCCATGTCCCTTGCACAGTTCAGGTTCAGGACAGACAGAGCCTCAAAGGCCGTAGGTTATGGCAAGGGGGCGATGTTGTTTCACATGTTGGAACAGGAGATAGGTGAAGATGGCTTTAACAAGGCCCTGAAAAGATTTGTCCTGGATTACCGGTTCAAGATGGCTGGCTGGAGCGAATTGGAAGCAGTCTTTTCAGACACAAGCAAAAAGGACCTATCTGTCTTTTTTGACCAATGGCTTGAGAGAAAAGACGTGCCGGTACTCACCATAAGCAAGGGAAATATCACTTATCCGGGCAGCGGGCTCCAAAGTCTAAAAGTGACTATACACCAGGGTACCGAAAGCCCTTACTCCCTGTTAGTGCCTCTGGTATTAGAAACCACATCCGGGGAAGTGCGCCGCAGTGTCCGTGTAAAGACTGAAAAGGAATCGGTGGACATTGAAATCAAAGGGCAGCCCCTTTGCGTGACCTTGGACCCGGACTACGATCTGATGCGCAAGTTGGATCCCTCTGAGTTCCCCCCTGTGCTCTCCCGCCTCATAGGATCAAAACACAAGTTCTTTGTGCTCCCTTCGCAAGGTCCGGAAATCTATGGTCAATTTTCTGTTTTTCTTCAATCACTGGGGTTTGAAGAAAAAAACATTGACAGCCTGACCGACTCAGACCTGAACAAAGGTTCATTGCTCATACTGGGAGACCCTGCCCCGAGGCTTGAACGACTGACCGGGGAAATGCCTGGCCCGGACAGTGGAGTCATCATCACAGTTAGAGAAAATCCCATAAACCCAACAGGTGTGGTGGCCCTGGTAAAGGCCGGTTCTTCAAAAGAACTGGAGCTTATCTTGAGAAAACTCACTCACTATGGGCGCTACAGTACATTGAGGTTCAAGGACGGCAAACTGGTGGAAAAACACACAGCAGGTACTCAGAATGGAATACGCCTGGCCCTGCAAACTGAAATTATGGGGATTGCTGCCAGTGATCTTTCTCCTGTGGACCGGATAATCAACGACGTATCTGAAAAGCGGGTGATCTATGTTGGAGAACGTCACGACAGGTTTAGCCATCACATGGCCCAACTGAGGGTCATTCAGGGGCTTGACAGACGGAATCGCCGCCTTGCAGTGGGCATGGAGATGTTCCAGCGCCAGTTTCAGGATGTACTTGACAGGTATCTGGACGGTCAGGTAGACGAAAAGACCTTCCTGAAGGAGAGCGAGTACCTTAAAAGATGGAGGTATGATTATCACCTCTACCGCCCAATCATAGAGTACTGCAAGGAGCATGGTATTCCGATCCTGGCGCTCAACCTTCCGGCGGAAATTTCAAAAAAGGTGGCAAGAAAGGGCCTTGAGTCCCTGTCAGGCGAAGAGTTGAAGCAGGTGCCGGTGGAGCTTGACTGGTCAAATACAGTCTATAAAACACGTTTGAGGCAAATTTTTGAAGAACACCCTGAAGGCGAAGTCGAGAATTTTGACGACTTTTATCAGGCCCAGGTCCTTTGGGATGAGACAATGGCGCAGTGCGTCCACGATTATCTGAACAATAATCCGGACCGTCAGATGGTGGTGCTTGCAGGCAACGGGCACATTGCCTTTGGCGACGGTATCCCCTCAAGGACTTGCAGGCGCGGGAAATACGATCAAGCAATAATAATAGCTAATGCAACCTGTGATAGCACAGAACAGGACATGGCAGACTTCTTCCTGTTCCCCCCTATGGTACAGCCGCCCTTTTCCGCCAAGCTGGGAGTAATTCTGAATGATGAGGACAATAGAGTGGTACTGAAGAAAGTCATGCATAAGAGTATTGCACAGAAATCCGGTCTGAAGTCCGAGGATTTGTTGTTGAGCTTTGACGGAGAGCCAGTTAAGGACATTTCCGACCTTAAGCTCGCCTTGCTTTTTAAGAAGGAAGGGGACACCGCCAGGATTGAGGTCAAAAGAATAAAAAGGTTCGCACGAGACAAGGTCCTTGAACTTACAGTAGGTCCCTTTAAACCTCTGAAAATGTCATTTCGCCATCCGCGCAAGGGAAGCAGAAAGTAACTTTTCTTTTATAGAAACTTGAGGAATATGAAAAATGAGATCTGTAAAGATAGCTATTAGCTCTAACGCCCTGGTCTGCTGTCTGAAGTTTATTGTTGCCCTGACAGGAGGCAGTGCATCTATGTTCGCAGAGGCCATACACTCTCTGGCTGACACCGCAAACCAGGCCTTGCTGTGGATAGGTATTCGCAGAAGTCATATAGGTCCATCCCGTGAATTCCCCTTTGGGAGAGGTCAGGAGCGGTTTGTGTGGGGACTTATATCCGCATGCGGCATATTTTTTGTAGGTGCCGGAGTCACCGTCTATCACGGCATCCACGGGCTGCTGCGTCCCTACGAGCCCGAGATCAATAAATGGACAGTCATTGTCCTTGGGATATCCTTTCTGGCTGAAGGAGGTTCACTGGTAGTTGCCTGGCATGACAGAAAAAAGGGGGATACTGCAAACCTGGCAGTGCTCATGGAGGACAGCGCAGCGGTCTTTGGCGTGATCCTGGTTGCTATTACCCTGTTTCTCACAAAATATACAGGTAAGGTCTACTGGGACTCCATTGGCTCGATAATCATAGGTATCATCCTGGCAGTCATTGCAATAGTCCTTATGAGGGAGAATCTGCATAATCTCATTGAAAAGGCCTCTCCTGAAGAACTGCAGGATGAGGTAAGAAAGCATATCTCCTCTTTTCCGCTCGTGGAAGATATCAAGGACATCAGGATGATCGTCCTGACACCGTATGAGCACCGGATCCGTGCTGAAGTGGAGTTTAACGGCTATCTCCTCATAGAGGAGATGGAGGACAGCCTGAGAGATGACTTCCGGGAGATTGAGACATTTGGGGACTTTCTGCAGTTCTGCGCAGCCTTTGCCAACAGAATTACCAGGACAGTAGGGGCAAAAATAGACGAGATGGAGGACACATTAAAGAAAAAAGTCCCTTATCTCAGGAATGTAGATATAAAACCTTCGTAGGATAGAATTTAACGGACGGGGTTCATCCCCGCCGTTATATTGATTCATTTCTCTCCGTGTCATAAGTGCTGTCTCGTGGTATATAACATCACTTAGGAACGGGAGATAAATAAGTTGAACAAAAATTAATAGGATTTTTTGTTGTATTCAAGACGCGAGGAGCGAGCATAACGGGTTATGTGATCGACGAGCAACGAAGAAGACGGCAAAAAAGACATTAATTTGTTCAAGTTATTTATTGTACGTTCCTTA
>Ga0209121_10005024_pt1 | contig 12135 bp, 9 predicted proteins | sample Cruoilmetagenom3_FD_187292 | JGI IMG/M metagenome (GOLD analysis project Ga0209121, IMG submission 187292) | Oil polluted marine microbial communities from Coal Oil Point, Santa Barbara, California, USA - Sample 3 (SPAdes) (version 2) | ecosystem: Environmental > Aquatic > Marine > Oil seeps ... | reverse complement strand
ATATATTGTGCGTGTTCACGACATAACTGAGTCCGTCCAGGGTGGTTCAGGTTGACAAAAATAAAATGATTAAATAACATGTGAATCAAAAACAAACAGATTTGAAATGCCCTATTTTAATTGCCGTTTAGCCAATGAAGACGGCCGTGTTTTTACACGGTCTTTTTTTGGGTATTCTCTGAGCCAATGTCAAAAAAATTTTGAAGCAGAAGGATTTTGTGTGTTATCGGTTAAAAGAGACTGGAAAAGGATAGAAATTTCTGCTTTTCCTTTTGAAAAGAAGATCAAAGATAAAGATTTTATTATGTTTAATCAGGAGCTTGTGGCACTCATCAAGGCAGGTTATCCGGTACTTAAGAGTATTGAGATAATCATTAGCCGTGTTAAGAATCTACATCTTAAAGAGTTATTGATATTGGTTGAGAGTGAGATCCGTGCTGGAAAATCCCTCTCGCAGGCTTTTGCACCGTATGAGAAGGAGTTTTCCAAGGTTTATATTGCCTCTCTAATGGCTGGGGAGCAAAGTGGAAACTTGGCAGGAACTATCAGCCGTTTTATTAGCTATATAAAAATTATTTCACAAACTAAATCGAGAATTAGGTCTGCCCTTACATATCCTTTAATACTCCTCTTGTTTTCTTTTGTACTCATCTCGATACTTATAAATTTTGTCCTTCCCAGTTTTTCTGAGTTTTATTTGGATTTTGATGCAAAACTTCCTGCTATTACAAGAGGTCTGATATCTTTTTCTGTTGCTGTGAGGAATAATTTATTTTTTATCATTGCAGTTGTATTTTTACTTTTTTTTATATATTTGCAGGTGAAGAAAAAAGGAAAAGGTGTTATATTGCTGGACAAGATCAAGCTCAAAATTCCCTATGGACGCACTATATGGTTGGAATCAGCAATTTCACTGTTTTGTCGATCTCTTAGTCTTCTTCTTGAAGGAGGAATTTCGCTTCTTTCATCTATTGGCATTGCCAGCCACTCTGTCCCGAATAAATTCCTTCTGACAAAGATGAAGAATGTTCCTGATCATATAAGAAACGGAGAGGCCCTGTCAGAATCTCTAAAAGAGGCTGGCTATTTCCCTCCCCTGGCTTTAGATATGATTCGTATTGGGGAAACATCAGCAAATCTTGAAGAGATGCTTTCAGATGTAGCTGAAGTTTATGACGAAAGGATAAAGATGAAAATCGACAAATTTATTTCTCTGACCGAACCGATTATCATAATCATTATGGGCATAATTACGGCAGCAATGCTTCTCTCTGTGTATCTGCCGATTTTTAACATAATAAGAGTTGTTCAATGACAGACAAAAACAAGCGCGAGAACATTCTTCATTCAGAAGAAAGAGCAACAAAAAAAATAGCTGAGAGATACCATGTTCCTTACGTTGACCTTTCCTCATTTGTTTTAAGCCGGGAATTAGTTAAGTCTTTTCCTGTTGATTTTCTTTACCGTTTAAACTTTATTCCTTTAGAAGATAATGGTGAAACTGTTAAGATAGCTATAGCTGATCCTTCAGACATTGCGACAATTGATTCTATAGAAGCCTTCCTAGGAAGAGAGGTAGAGGTTTATGCCGCCTCGAAAAGAACCATTCATGAAGCACTTCGAAAGAGTGAAGCGACTCTTCAGGTCCTTAAGAATGCCACAGAAGGATTTATCCAGGAGGTTGTTGAGGATGAAAGAGACAAAGGAGAAGAGGTTATCTCTGTTGAGAAACTTGCAGATCAGGAAAGCTCTATCATAAAACTTGTTAATTCAATTATTTTCACTGCTGTCCAAAAAAGAGCCAGTGATGTTCATATTGAGTCAAGGGAAAACGGGGTCATTATAAAGTATCGTATTGATGGAGTTTTGAATGAAGCTATGGAGCCAATTGACGGCAGTTTTCAATCGCCCATTATTTCCAGAATCAAGGTCGTGTCTGATCTGGATATAGCCGAAAGGAGAGTCCCTCAGGATGGAAGATTCAGGCTGAAAATTAAAGACAAAACTATAGATTTTCGTGTTTCTATCATGCCTTGTATCTACGGGGAGGATGCTGTAATACGGATTCTTGATAAAGAAATGATAACCGAAGCAATATCTGAATTGAGATTGGATTTACTTGGTTTTTCTGAGAAAGTTCTGGAAAAATTCAGAAAGTATATTATTCAGCCTTATGGAATGATACTTGTAACCGGGCCAACTGGAAGCGGAAAAACAACAACATTGTATGCGGCATTAAGTGAGATTAAATCCCCTGAGGACAAAATTATTACTATTGAAGATCCTGTTGAGTATCAAATAGAAGGAATAACTCAAATCCCTGTGAATGAAAAAAAAGGTTTAACCTTTGCTCGCGGATTGAGATCTATTTTAAGGCATGACCCTGATAAGATTATGGTTGGTGAGATTAGAGACCCGGAGACTGCTCAGATAGCTATTCAATCTGCCCTAACAGGCCATCTTGTTTTTACAACCGTCCATGCCAATAATGTGTTTGATGTAATAGGGCGATTCCTTCATATGAAGGTTGACCCCTACAGCTTTATATCCGCATTGAACGTTATTCTGGCTCAGCGGCTTGTAAGAATTCTGTGCCCTAAGTGTAAGAAAACTGTTAAATACAGCAGCAAACAACTGCTTGATTCTGGCCTTGATCCAAAGGAGTATGAACATACAGTTTTCTACGAAGCCCAAGGGTGTCAGGAGTGTAGTTATACCGGACATCAGGGGAGAACAGCAATAGCTGAGCTGTTAGAGCTGTCTGATAATGTGCGGGAGATGATTCTGGCTAGAAAACCTCTTTCGGAAGTTAAAAAGAGGGCTAAAACTGAGGGAGTAATCTTTCTGAGGGAAGTTGGGTTGGAAAAAGTGTTAAAAGGGCAGATAAGTTTGAACGAACTAAACAAGGTGACATTTGTCGAATAAAAAAAATAAGGAGATTCCGGTTTCTGAGATGCAAGATAAACAGACCGTTTTATTTAAAGACAAAATAAAGGATTATTTTGCTAGGCCTAGGCTATATGATTTAGGTATTCAGATATCATCCCATTATATTAGTGGAATACAGGTCCTACCGAAAGAAGGAAAAATAAAACGCCATTTTGTTCTTCCTCTTGAAGGAGGAGCAATTAATTCTTCTTTTAACAAGAAGAATATAACAAATAGTGAGTTATTGGAGAATAAAATAAAAGAAGGATTGAAAAAAATCAATATCAATGCTCACAATATTGTTTTTCTTCTTCCTGAGCTGTCCCAAAAAGCTTTTATCTTTAATTTTGATTCTTTCCCATCCTCTCAACAGGAAAGAGAATATTTCATCCGTTTCAGAGTAAATAAACAAATGCCATTGCTTCCTGATGATATCAGGTTATCTTTTGACATAAGAAAATCAAACAGGTCAAAAAAAATTCTTACAACGATTGCCAGATCATGCGTGATAAAAGAATACGAAAATTTGTTTGGCAAGCTCCATCTGAAAGTGAGAGTAGTTGGGATTCCGTCCCTGAGTGTGTCGAATTTGCTTAATAAAGAAAGTGAAAAAGATATAATGTTTATCAATGTTGAAGAGGATTCGTTTAGTCTTGTGGTTAATATAGATTCAGAAATTGCTCTCTACCGTCAAAAGCCTTTTGGAACCAGTGTTAATAATCATAATTCAGAGGCCCAAAAAATAAGACATATTGTTCAGGAGGTAAAAAACACAGTCAATTTCTTTGAGGATAGAGATAAAAAGCGAATTAGCTGCATTATAATCCGTCTAGGTTTGCTGGGGAGGGAAGAAGAAATGTTTGTGAGCTTGAAAGAAAAATTGCATTATCCGCTGAAGAAAATTGAGTCTTATCTGGATATTAATATTCCATTGAAAGAAAAAGAGATATTATCGCCATTGATAGGTCAGCTATTATGAAGGTTTATAGAAAAATAGATTTGAATTTAGCCAGCCGTCCTATACAGAATAGAAAGCTGTTCTATTTCTTGGGGGTTCTGATTGTTGTTATTTTTATTTTTATTTCAGTAACTGGAGGAAATATTTATTTTAAAAACAGGGTCAAAATTAAAGATATTAAAACTTCAATTGCGAAGATAGAACAGACAATTAAAGATGCTCAAAAAGAAGAGAAAACATATATAAGTCAGATCGAGGATAAAATAAGGGATTATAAGGAAAAAACGGATCTGGTGAACAGCTTGATTTTAAGAAAGACTTTTTCCTGGACGGATTTGCTTACGGCTTTAGAAGATTGTCTTCCTGAAACAAGTTATATTATTTCATTAACCCCTTCTCTTAAGGGAGATGCTGAAATGGGGGTGAGGTTCAAGGTCCTTTCTCCTGGTCTTGAAGAACTCTTGGATCTCGTTTCCAGTTTAAATTCTATGAATTTTAAGCATATAAGAGTCATGAGTGAGTCGGGAGATGACTCTGGCTATTTACTTTCGGAGATTTCTTTGACCTATGAAAGAAATATTTGACCTTTTAAACCGGAAAGAGCGAAGGGTACTGCTTTTGCTTTGCTTTTTGGCAGCTGCGGCACTCACATTTTATTTTACTGTTGCTGCAGCAGAAAGAAACACGTATTTTCGTTCTAGTGTTTATCTTTCTGAAAAACAGAAGGATATGCAAAAAGTAATATTGGACAGGGAAGAAAAGAAACAGGAATGGCTTAAATGGGAAGAGACCTGCAAGGATATGACTGAGCTGAAAGAAAAACATTTTTATAGTGAAGATGAGGGAATCAAGCCTTTAAGAAATGATCTACAGCGAATTTTTAACGAATCGAGAGTTTGGGTTTCCCCAATAAAATATGATTATTCTGAATTTGAAAAAGAAAAAATCAAGAAAGTAAAAATCAGTTTTGTTATAGCAGGATCCTATTTTTCCCTGAAAAAATTCATTCATTATCTAGAAGAATTTCCAAAGTTCTTGGTTATAGAAAAAATAGATTTTCCAGGAATTGATTCTCAAGGAAGACAAGAATTAAGAATTAGTTTGGCAGGTTATTATGAGAGTTAAAAAGCTGGCAATAGTGTTTTTTCTCTTTATGTTAGGTGCTGTATTTTGCCTTTTCTCTATAGATGGAAATCTTCAGGAGGCAAGCCAGAAAAAGAAGGAGAAGAGTTTTATCAGGAAAGACTTATTAATAAAGGAAAGCAGGAAACTGAAGCCTCCGAGGAGAAACATTTTTTCTTTGCAAAAAATCAGGTTTGGGGAGAATGAATCTTGGGGAGATAAGCAAAAAGAACAAGGTTCAATTGAAGGAAGACAGAATATAAGAGGAACTCAAACTGGCTCTGAAATGGAAAACTTCTTATCCTCCCAAAAGCTGAGGTATATTGGTTACATTTGTTCTGACCAAAAAATTGTTGCTTTGATTATTTTTGGAGGAGAAACTCTTGCAGTGGAAGAAGGAGAGATGATTGGAGATGGTATTAAAATAAGTAAGATCATTCCTGAAGAAATTAATATTATCTGGCCGGATTCCACAAAAAAGGCGTATTCCTTAGAAGGGGAAAAACCATGAAAAAAACAACGTTTTTATTAATAATATCCCTTGCTTTTTGGGGCTGTGTAACATTCAGCCAGAGCTATAAATTGGGTACAGAAGCTGCTGTCAACAAGGATTGGGATGAGGCCGTCAGGTATTATGAAAAAGCTGTTCTTGAAGATGCAGAGAATTCTGTATACAGAATTGCGTTATTCCGTGCAAAAGTATCAGCCAGCTATATGCATCTTGTAGAAGCCCGAAAGCTTGCCTCAGATGGAAGGGAGAAAGAAGCTCTTTCTGAGTATGAAAGAGCCCTTTATTATGACCCTTCGAACAGGGCTATTGCAGAAGAGGCAAGAGGCTTGACAGAAGAAAAGGTTGAAGAGAAAAGAGAAAAAGTGGTCAAGATAGAGCCTCCAATAAGGCTTAAGGCTGGGGAAGAGAATATTCAATTAAAATTTATACATGAGGCAAGCCTGCGTTCAATTTTTCAGGCTCTAGGGAAGTATGCTCATGTAAATGTCATCTTTGATGAGATGTTCAAGGACAAACCATTTTCAGTTGACCTAGCAGATATGAATTTTGAGCAAGCTGTAAGTTTTCTCTGTATGGCCTCTAAAAACTTTTACAGAACAATTGATGAAAAAACAATTATCATTATTCCCGATAATATCCAGAACAGAATGAGATATGAATTAAATGCCATGAAGACTTTTTACCTTTCGAACATTAATGCTCAGGATATTATGGGCTCTCTTTCACAGGCACTGCGCACCTCTATGAAAGCTCCGGTTATTATGGTTGATAAAAATTTAAACTCGATCACAGTAAAAGATACTCCTCAAGTTGTAGAATTAGCCGAGAGAATTATCAAACTCTGGGATAAGCCAAAAGGAGAAGTCGTTATTGATATTGAAATAATGGAAGTGTCCAGAATCAAACTGAGAGAAATGGGCCTGGATTTCGATCAAAATATTGTTGGGTTGATTTACACTGGTGCTGAAGGAATAACTGAATCTGCGTGGCAAAGCATGAAGGGTATAGATTTTTCTAAATCAGAGAATTATCAAATTAGTTTGCCAACAGCCTTTTTGCGGTTCTTAGAATCGGATGTAGATACAAAAATAATAGCTCAGCCGAGACTTCGGGGAGTTGAGGGAGAAAAAATTGAATATATGGTAGGAGATGAAGTTCCCATTCCTCAAACTACTTTTTCTCCTATTGCAGCAGGAGGAATAAGCCAACAGCCTGTGACCCAGTATCAGTTCAAGAATGTTGGGATCGATGTAAAGATTACACCTAGGATTCATTATGAAAAGGAGATTACACTTGAGTTAGAAATAAAAATAAAAGCACTTGGTGGCACGGGCTTTGCAGACATCCCAATTATCACAACCCGGGAAGTGAAGAATGTAATAAGACTTAAGGATGGAGAAACCAACCTGCTGGCAGGGTTGTTGAAAGATGAAGAGAGAAAAACTGTAAAGGGGATAACAGGCCTGAAAAACGTTCCGGTTCTAGGAGGCCTTTTTTCCAGAACTGATCAAACAATTCAACAGACAGATGTTATTATGACTATTACTCCTTATATTCTCCGCATGATTCCGCTTAAAGAAGAGGATTCAAAACCTCTCTGGGTTAATCTGGAAAGGATGACTTCAGGTCAGACAGTTCAAGGTAGATCTGAAGAGGAAATTTTAGAGGCTCAAATGAGGCGGGAAAGATTACAGAGAGACAGAGAATCCAGAATGGAAGGAGGGGGCCAGAACCAGGTTTTTCTGAATCCTGTGAATTTTGAAGGACCGCAAAATAGAGAATTCCGGATCCATATGAGTCTTAACTCCGAATACGAGATTGGAAATATGTCAATTGGATTCTCTTTTAATTCCCGGGTATTGGAATTGAAACAGATTTTGTTAGGAGGATATATTCAGCAGTTTGGAAAAAATCCATCTTTCCTTAAAAATATAGACAATGATTCTGGCATTTGCACAATTGGATTCACAAGCCCTGATTTAGGGAAGGGTTTTAAAGGGCAGGGAAGGATTGTTACTCTGGTTTTTAGAGCCAAAACCAAGGGTGAGAGCGCCATTTCTTTTTCTGACATTTCGGCAAATACTCCTTCGGGACAGGCCGTAGTTTTTTCAACGCGAGAATCTCATATCAGAATTAAATAGATCTGGATTATTCCAAAAATAGAAGCAACCCTTCCAATATGATTACAAATTGACTTCAAAGTGAGTTTTCGCTAAAATCTTTGCCAATGGCGGTGTAGCTCAGTCGGTTAGAGCATACGGCTCATATCCGTAGTGTCGGGGGTTCAAATCCCTCCACCGCCACTTTTAATAGCTAACCTGGATTATTCATGCTGAAAATTCGTGGCAGGTGTTTTTAATCTGTAAATCCGGGTCTGGAGATGAATTTTGGCTGGATCAGTGGGGAAAATTATCAATAGAGTTAAACAAACTATTAATAAATATAACCTTCTTGAGAAAGGAGATAAAGTTCTTATAGCCTATTCAGGAGGAGTGGATTCTTCTGCATTAATCGCATTACTCTTTGAACTACGCAGGGAACTTGGAATCGAGCTTTTCCTCGGGCATTTTAATCATAATCTTCGTAAAAAATCAGATGAAGAGGAACAATTTGCCAGAAGAATTGCTCTTAAATATTCGATCCCCATTTTTGTTGGATCAGATGATGTGCGTTCTTATGCAAAAAGCAACAGGCTGAATCTTGAGGAAGCAGCAAGAAAATTGAGATATAGTTTTTTAAAGAAAAAAGTTTTTGATATTGGCGGATCAAAGATAGCAACAGGTCATACCATGACAGATCAAGCGGAGACTTTTCTCATGCGGCTTATGAGAGGGAGTGGTCATCAGGGGTTAGCAAGTATTTTTCCTATGATTGAAGGGACTATTATCAGGCCAATGATCGAGTTAGAGAGGAAAGATGTTGAGGTATACCTTGCAGAGAAAGGCTTGGAATTTTGTGTGGATGAGAGTAATTTTGACCGCCGTTTTTTGCGGAACAGAATTAGATGGGAACTCGTTCCTTTCATACAAGAAAAATTTGAACCTAAGATCATTCCGAGCATCGGAAGAATTGTCTCCATCTTACAGGAAGAAGAATCTTTTTTAGAAAAAATAACAACCCAAAAAGCCCAAAAGACCATTTTACATGAGAACAATCACATTCGTCTCGATTTAAACGCTGTGTTGGATTTGCCTCATTCATTATCGAGGCGGCTTGTGCGAGAGTTTATCTTAAGGTTAAAAGGCAGCCTGAGAGGAATTTCATTCGAAGATGTAGAATCGGTCCTCAATTTGAGTGAGGGTAAAAAATGCCATATGAAAAAAAACCTCTTTCTAAAGCGTGAAAATGGATATGTATTTTTGGAGAAAGAAGAGCCTCAAAGGATTGAATATGAATATTTGTGGAATGGTAAAGAGGCGCTCAAAGTCAGAGAGCTTCATATAAAGCTTGAAGCAAAAAGGAGTAAAAAAACTCAATCTAAATACCTTGATTTTAATGATAAAACAAAAGCCTTTCTTAATTTGGAAAAACTTGAGTTTCCGCTTTTAGTACGAAACCGCAGGGAAGGGGACAGATATCAACCACTGGGCGCCCCTGGCAGGAAAAAGCTTAAAGAAATTATGAGAGCCAAACGCATCCCCCTATCAGAGAGAAAAAAAAATCCTGTTTTACTATCAAGGAATGAGATTGTTTGGGTCCAGGGTCTTCCCGTCTCAGAGAAGTTTAAAATCGACAGGGGAACCAGAGAGATATTCATTATTTATGTTGTCCCCTCTGATGATTTATAAATATTGTTCCTTCCAGATTTCGAAAACAAGAAGAGCCCAAAGTTGATGGCTGAAGTTTTCTCTTCCTTGAAGGTGTAAATCTATCATTTTTTTTATGAGGTCAAAATTGAATAAACCTTCGTTTTGAATCCTTTTTTGGTTTAAGTAATCGAGCATTAACTCTTTGAGTTCTTTCCTAAGCCAGTGCTTCATAGGAATGCTGAATCCTTCCTTACTGCGAAAAATATTCTCCCTGGGAAGGAGACGTTCCATTGTTTTTTTAAATATCCATTTTGTCGTCATGCCTTTAAGTTTAAGGTCTCCTGGAAGCTTAAAGATAAACTCTATGATTTTATGGTCTAAGAGAGGAACCCTTGTTTCAAGTGATGGGGCCATACTCATGCGATCCACTTTAACAAGAATATTGTCGACGAGATAGGTTTTTAGATCAAGGTAGAGTTCTGCGGTTTTTGCATCAAATCGGTCCATGTTAAGGAATATATCCTGAAAAGGTTCGATCTTGTTGAACTGCTTTATTCCCCCTAGTTCGTGGGTTAAGTCTTTTGTGTACAAGAGTTTTTTATTTTCAGCAGTGAGAAACATCATCCAGCGGAGATGCCTCAGTTCCGGGCTGAATTCTAAGCCCTGGCCGAATCTCCGGAGCTTGTTCCAGGGTCCCTTCTTTTTGGGTGAAGGCGGGAACTTTTTAACAATAGATGAAAGGCGTTTTTGAAGAAAAGGAATTAGTGGAAATGTGGAAAGTCTTTGAGCCTGATAATGTTCATAGCCGGAAAAAATTTCATCCCCTCCGTCTCCTGAAAGAATCACTGTGACATGTGATCTTGCCATTTTAGAAACAAGATAAGTTGGAAATATAGAAAAGTCGCCAAAAGGTTCGTCCAGATGATGAATAAGTTTTTCAGTGAGTTCCAGAGCTTGAGGCTGAATAATGAATTCTTCATGTTCGGTGTGGAACTTTTTGGCAATCCGCCGGGCATGGTCAAGCTCATTATAAGTTGAATCCTCGAATCCGATTGAGAATGTTTTTAAAGGAGAAGCCCCTAATTCCCTCATAAGCCCAACTATTGAAGAGGAATCAATTCCTCCACTCAAGAAAGCGCCTAATGGAACATCGCTTATTAATCTCATTTTTACCGATTCTTTAAGAAGGCTGTAGAGTTCATCCATGAGAGAATTAAGAGTCTGTCTTGTATAGCTTTTGTGGATGGATTTACCTGATTCGAGTTCCCAATATTTCTTGACCTTTATTTTTCCCTCCTTATAAATGAGAGAACAAGCCGCAGGAAGCTTGAAGATATTTTTAAAAATAGAGTAAGGTGCTGGGATATACTCTAGAGTCAGGAAAAAGTCCAGGGCTTGAGGTTCCATGGAGCGCTTCACACCAGGATGAGTGAGGACAGCCTTTAATTCAGAGCCGAAAACAAGAGTACTATCTTCAAGTATAGTATAATAAAGGGGTTTGATACCTATCCTATCTCGTACAAGTAAGAGTTTATGTTGTGCGGCGTCCCACAGAGCAAATGCGTACATTCCTCTGAGTTTTTGAATGAAATCTTCCCCCCATTCTTCATATCCGTGAACAATGGTTTCTGTATCAGTTTTGGTTGAAAAATTGTGCCCGCGGGATATTAATTCTTCTTTCAAGGTAGGAAAATTATAAATTTCGCCATTGCATACTACCCATACCGAGCCGTTTTCATTTGATATAGGCTGATGTCCGGTGTCGAGGTCAATTATGCTTAAGCGACGGGAGCCCAAAGCAATGTTTTTATCGATGTAAATACCTTCATCATCAGGTCCTCGGTGGATAATAGTCTGGCACATTGAAGAAATAAGGGGTGGAGGGATTGATTCTTTATTTCCAGCTTTAGCGATACCGCAAATTCCGCACATTACTCGTTTTTAGGAATGATTTCCAATTCAAAAAATGTGCCCAGATATCTTCTCTCCGCGCTTTTTTCTTCTTCAAGATAAGGGATAGAACCTTTCGAGGCTTTTATTTTTATTTTATAAAGGTGAGTAGCTTTAATTGTAAATGGCTTTAGATTGTCGAAAGAAAGAGTTCCGCGCTGATTTTTACTGAGAATGATTTTTTTCTTCTCCCTTCCAACTTGGACTGTGATTTCATTTCGCATTCGGGGATTGTTCAGTACATGAAAAAGAATTTTCTTAACGGGGTACCAGGTTTTAAGAATCATTTCCGATGTGTGAGATCCTCTAGTCCAGAATCCGGATTTTTCCTGTTTGGATTTTTTCTGTCTGGGGATGAAATTGTCGTCCAGAAAATGGAGCCAGGAATTCTTTGTTCCCACAGGTTGCCGGAAAGCTTCTGGGTTTGTGTTTGTTGGAAAGTTATTAACAAGAGTTAATTCTACAGGAAGCATCTTGAAGGGAAATTTTTTTGCATGAGTTGCAGGATAATGGGAGTGCTGGAAAGGACTGAGGAGAATTTGTGCAATAAAAATAGAAGCTATAATCCAGCTAATACTGATTTCATTAAGTCTCATTTTCATATCGGGAAGGAAGAGAAAAAGAGGATAAAGATTAAGAAAGTATCTATTAGCCAAGGCGCCTCCACCGCCGGCGTAATTGTCTGGCATGATGGTGATATATATTAGGATTTCTGCAGCAATAGCCCCAAATACGAACCATTGATAAGGACGTTTTTTTCTGATGAAGAAAAGAACCATGAACAGAACAGCCGGGAAAAAATACCATGAAATCCCTGTGAATCTTCCCCAGAAATAATAGAAAATATTATAAATAAAGACTTTTGGTGGAAGAAGATGCTTTTCAGCATAGCCTTCCGAAGTCATCTCGAAACCCGT
>Ga0209121_10005023_pt1 | contig 12137 bp, 10 predicted proteins | sample Cruoilmetagenom3_FD_187292 | JGI IMG/M metagenome (GOLD analysis project Ga0209121, IMG submission 187292) | Oil polluted marine microbial communities from Coal Oil Point, Santa Barbara, California, USA - Sample 3 (SPAdes) (version 2) | ecosystem: Environmental > Aquatic > Marine > Oil seeps ... | reverse complement strand
GGTGCTGGTCTTGCTGCTGTCTGGCCGCAGTTCCTCGCCATCACGGCGATCGGAGCGGCGCTGTTCACACTCTCACTGGCAAGCTTCCGCCGTACCATCAGTAGCATGGCGTGAGAAGGCTCTCTGAGTTACGAACGAATGGGCAAGGGTTTCTGCGCGTGGGCAAGATAGAAATGGGCTTTATACTAGTCAAGGCACCTGTCTATAAAGCTGATAGCGATTCGTTGAATGACTGGCTGGTAGAAGTATTTTGTGTGTTTTATGAAGGTCGTAATAGCTTTGAAGGTGGGATAATGATCAAAAAATATGAAGTCATTACCCAGTACTCCAATCGAACAGCGAATGGTGAACTTTCAGCCTTGATTAGCAATAGGATAGTCATATCGCTATTGCTTGCTGGTAAAGCCCCGTTATAAGCTGACTGACTGATGAGTCGGCTAGGTTTAGTTTAGAGAAGTGATGATTTACGGTGTGGGTTGGTAAATTTTATGTCAATTAACTATGCATTCTGAACCTCGTATTTGCGTAGTATTATCACTTATTCCTATAAATAAGCCATTGATGTTAAAGTGCAATAATAGTTTGTTTATAACCGAGTGGATACAGTGAGTCTTAATGGATGATGAAGTTTGGATGCGTAGAGCCATCGATTTAGCGCATAAAGCAGAAGCAGTTGGGGAAGTCCCCGTTGGCGCAGTGTTGGTAAGAGGGAGTGAATGTGTTGGGGAAGGGTTTAATTTACCCATAAAAAATAATGATCCAACAGCTCATGCAGAAATAGTGGCCATTCGTGCTGCCAGTCAGGCTATTGAGAATTATCGGCTAATAGATACAACGCTTTATATTACCTTAGAGCCTTGCGTGATGTGTATGGGGGCGATTCAGCACGCGAGAATTAAGCGGATTGTATTTGGCGCAAAGGATGAAAAACGGGGTGCGGTTTGTAGCGCCTTATCGTTATCAAAAGCGGATTATGCTAATCACCACGTTGAGTGGACAGGGGAGGTTTTAGCAGAAGAATGTTCACAGTTGTTAACGGCGTTCTTTAAAAAAAGGCGTTAAGCTAGCTAGGTTTCTTCAGGTGTTTTTTTTCTAAAATAACGTTTAGCTATGTTTACGCATAGCATGTGTGGGTTTGTAAGTTGATGATGAAATAAGGTAAAAGATGGCGAAACACAGTGAAATTGAGTGGCTAGCATCTGATGGTATGCCAATGCATGCAGTTCGCTGGCAACCGAACAGTGAGCCTACTATGGTGGTTTGCCTTATTCATGGTTTAGGCGAGCATACTGGTCGCTATGCGAATATGGCCAAATACTATACCTCTCGTGGTATAGAGGTGCTTGCGTTTGATTTACGTGGGCATGGAAAATCTGGTGGTCAGCGAGGTCATAGTGATGATTTTCAGCAAATGATGCGAGATATTGACCAGTTTTTGTATAAAGCATCCGGTATTGATGTGGGGAAGCCTCTTTTTATCTATGGGCATAGTTTGGGGGGCACTTTAACGATCAAATATGCTTTGTCACACCGGGGTCAGTTTAAAGGTGTTATTTTAAGTTCACCCTTATTTAAGCCTACCTTTGAACCGCCTAAATGGAAGGTGTTGCTGGGTCGATTTGTACAATCTTTTTGGCCAACCTTGTCGTTGTCTAGTGGGATAGAGCCACGAGTTTTGACTAGAGATAAAATGCAGTTAGAAAGCCGTATGGCAGACCCTTTAATGCACGGTAAAATTTCAGCTAAATTCGGTACCCAGATGTTAAACGAGGGGGAACGTTTATTAGAAGAAGCATCATTAGTCGACTTTCCTCTATTGGTGATGCACGGCGATGCTGATGAGTTGACCTGTCACCAGGCCAGTATATTATTTGCTAGGCGCGCTGGCCCGCAATGTACATTGAAAATATGGCAAGGCTTTTACCACGAATTACATCACGAGCCAGAAAAAGAAGATGTGTTTGACTATTGTATTGATTGGATGAAGCGAACGTTATAAAGCCAGTAACTTTTTGTCTAAAGCTGAGTTGCTGTTGGGCCAGTTCTGTTCGTCTTTTATACCATCTGATTCAAGTTGACTTAACATGTTGTAATAGTGCCGAATATTTTCAACATAAGTAACGGGTTCTTCACCACGTGCGTAGCCATACCTCGTTTTTTTATACCATTGTTTTTCAGCAAGAAGAGGTAAGCGTAGTTCTACATCAACCCATTTGTCGGGATCGCCGCCGAGCTGCTGAGTTAAAATGCGCGCGTCTTCCAAATGTCCGAAACCTATATTGTATGAGGCGAGTGCCATCCAGGTTTTGTCTGGCTCGGTGATGCGCTCAGGTGTTTTTTTTAATTGGGTTGATAAATAACGCGCGCCTCCTTCAATACTTTGCTCAGGATCCAATCGATCAGTGACCTTCATTTGCTCAGCAGTTGCCTTGGTTAGCATCATGATGCCACGCACGCCGGTGGGGGATGTCGCATGTTGGTCCCAATGAGACTCCTGATATGCGACCGCAGCGAGTAACTTCCAATCCAGTTGATATTTATCAGCTGCATGGAGAAAAAAACTTTTCAACGTTGGTAGTCTACTTTGCGTATGTTGCCTGAATGTACAAATCCCAACGTAGTTTAATTGTTTGGAGTAACCGAAGTGCTTATCCTGAAGCTGATTGAGTACTCCGTTTGATTTTATTTCAGAAAGGAACTTAACGGCTTCATTGTATAAACTGTGGTCTTCACTTAAAGGAAAGGCCCAAGCTATTTTTTCAGGTTTTGATATATTAAATGCAATATTTAGATTGGGGTACTGGCTGTGAATAAGTTTAAATTGATTGGAATCTACAATGGTGTAATCAAGTAAGTGATCATTAACCATAGAGACTAATTCTAGAACAGTGCTGTCAGTGACTTCATCCCAAGACAGTTTGGGGTGGGAGGTGCTAATTTTGCGAAGGTTTTCAGCATGGCTGCTACCGGCCAATACCTCGAAGAATGGGCTGCTGAGTTGAGAAATTGATTTTGGCCTGCGTGTTCGATAATGGTAAATAATTTGTTGTGTGACCTCATAATAGGGCGGTGTAAAGTGTAGTTGACGCTTTCGTTCGGGGGTTACGCTTAACCCAGCGGCCACAAAATCAGCTTCGTGCTTGCTGGTTAATTGTAGTAACTGTTGGAATTTGTCTGCAAAGGTAAAACGAATGTTGACGCCAAGACTATCGGCAAATAAAGAGGCTAATTCGTATTCAAACCCATAAGGCTCCGACTTATTAAGCATATAGGTGGTTGGGTCTACTCGTGTTAAAACGACAAGTTCACCACGATCAATAACGGACTCTAATGAGGAGGGTTGCTGACAGCAGCTCGATAAAAAATACAGCGAAATAAAAAGAGAAAACTTGATGAGTAATGCTTTAGACATGACCTATAGATTAGTTGAGTTTTCAGTAAAAGGTAATTATTGACTACATTTGTAGATGGAAAAAATATTGAGTTTAAAAGTTAAGGGATGGGTTTTTTGATAACGAATTGAATGGAAGCTGTATAAAAATAAACAAAATGGTTTATGTCATCAAAGTAGAAAGCAGTGCCAGATAATAATCTGGCACATTGACGTTTCTTTGGCGTTTTGGAGCCAGATGGCTAATGTGCCGGCAAGCCTTAACTTACTTAATGACTTGGTCGAGCTCCCCAGATTCGTAACGAAGAACCATCGCTTCAAGGTCAATTGGCTTTATTTGACTGGCTTGTCCTGATGTTCCAAAAGCATTCATACGTGCTTCACAAATGCTTTGCATGGCAGTGGTTGATACCGCTAAAAACTTCCTAGGGTCAAAGTTCTTAGGGTTTTCTGCTAAGTGTTGACGGATAGAGCCAGTACTTGCAAGGCGTAAGTCGGTATCTATATTGACTTTGCGCACACCGTATTTAATGCCCTGTTGAATTTCTTCAACCGGTACGCCATACGTTTGGCCTAGGTCACCGCCGAAATCATTAACAGTTTTTAACCAGTCTTGAGGCACTGATGAGGATCCGTGCATAACAAGGTGAGTATTAGGTAGTCGCGCATGAATATCTTTGATGCGTTGGATCGCTAATGTGTCGCCAGTAGGTGGCTTAGTGAATTTGTAAGCACCATGACTGGTTCCAATGGCAATAGCGAGTGCGTCAACGCCGGTTTTTTTAACGAAATCAGCAGCCTCTTCAGGATCGGTGAGCATTTGTTCGTGGGTTAATACGCCAGCTGCACCAACGCCATCTTCCTCGCCTGCTTCCCCAGTTTCTAATGAACCTAAGCAACCAAGTTCACCTTCCACTGACACGCCGCAAGCATGTGACATCTCAACGGTCTTTTTAGTCACGTCCACATTATATTGGTAGCTGCTAGGTGTTTTGCCATCGGCTTCTAATGAACCATCCATCATCACCGATGTGAAGCCAAGTTGAATAGAGCGTTGGCAAATAGCCGGGCTAGTACCGTGATCTTGATGAAAAACAACGGGGATATGCGGGTACTGTTCAACGGCAGCAAGAATTAAATGTTTTAAAAACGAAGAGCCAGCATATTTTCTAGCGCCCGCAGAGCCTTGAATAATAACGGGGCTATTGGTGACATCAGCCGCTTGCATCACAGCATGAACTTGCTCCATATTATTGGCATTAAAAGCAGGGACGCCGTAGTCATTTTCAGCAGCGTGGTCGAGTAGTTGGCGTAGAGAAATTAAAGCCATTTGAAATCTCCTTATTAATTGAGTTGTTTAGTGACGAATGAGTAGGATTCGTAGAGATCACTAGTTTAACTTTTATAAGGAGTAGTTTCTATTTTAAATAAAGCTTCGAGCATAAAAAAAGCCGTGATCATCTGACCACGGCTTTTTGATTTATCTCTAAAGTGCTTATTTTTTAGGTGTTAATGCACTCGTGCTTTCTTTAACGATGTTTAAAACTTGCTCGTTATAAGCTTTTGTATCTTCAAATAAAGCCTTGCTATCAGCAACAACCTTCTCAAGGCCAGACTGTGCTAGCTCCACTTGTTCTTTAGCAAAAGCATTAAGTGCTTCAGCATCTTTTATGTTAACAGCAGCTTTGATGCGTGCCTCGGTAAGTTCGGCGTAATTTTTAGCCGCTTCTTGTTGAGCCGCTGCCATTTTCTCAAATTGAGTTTTATTTAATTCAATTAATTTAGTGATGGGTGCTAGAAAGGCATTAAAATTGTCCATGGTATTTCTCCGTTAAGGTTTATTTAAGTTGAACAGAGTATAAAACATTTAATATTGCGGCGCAACATTGCGTTGTGTTGCCATCCAATATGCTTTATTGGGAAAAACTCATGTGTTTTACTATTTTTTAGTTTTAAGGCTTGTTTCTTTTTTTATTTCCTCTTTAAGCTGAGCGGTACTTTCTTGGAATAGCTGAATCACTTCAGCGTTATAGCCTGTCATGGCTTCAAACATTGTACGGCTATTACCAACCATTTTTTCATAGTTACTTTGAGCTAATGCCATTTGGTCGGTGACGAAACTTGCTAAAGCGACGGGGTCTTTAATGTCTGATGCGCTTTGTATGCGTTGCTGAACCAGAGTACGGTAATCTTCGGCCGCTTTTTTTTGGGCTTGCATAAGCGTATCAAAATGTTGAGTATTTAATTCAACAAGTTTTGAAATGGGTTGGGTAAAACTCTTAATATTTTCAACCATTATGGTCTCCTTTTATTGAGTTGCTAATCGCTAAACACAGCGCGAATACTATTTTGTATCTCCATGGCAGCCTGCCGAGGGTCCTCAGCATCACGAATAGGTCGGCCCACCACAATATGGTCTGCTCCGTTGTGAAATGCTTGCTCAACACTGACAACACGCTTTTGGTCATCTTCAGGGCGATTATCAACAGGGCGAATACCGGGTGAGACGACTAAGAAATTTTTACCCAATGAATCGCGCAGTCCAGGTGCTTCTAGTCCAGAAGAAATAACACCATCACAGCCGAGTTCAATGGCCCGTTTCGCGCGTGAGGTGACCAGTTCTTCAACGTCACACTTAAACCCTAGGTCATCTAAATCACCACGATCAAGACTGGTTAACACAGTAACAGCGAGAACTTTCAGGTTGCCTTTCTGATCAGCGGCGGCTTGCATAATGGCATTGTTGCCATGGATAGTGACAAAATCGACTTTTTTATCACTGAGTTGCTTAACTGCACGGCCAACGGTTGCGGGGACATCAAAAAACTTGAGGTCGACGAAAATGCGTTTGTTTTGTTCGTTGAGCCAATCAATTAAGTCAAAATAATTGCCAGACATAAATAGCTCAAGCCCTATTTTGTAGAACACAACACTATCACCGAGTAGGGTCACTAAGGCTTTAGCACTTGGGATATCAGGTACATCTAAGGCAACAATAAGTCGTTCGTTAACGGGAATGGGTTTGTTTGAAAGCCATGACATGATGAGTCACTCCATAATGAATTAATGAAAGGTATTATAACGATGTACAAAGCGGTTGCCGACGGAAATTTTAGTTGTTTGATTAAAGCTAATATTGAGCTTTTCAACTATGATATAAATTGTATATGCATGAGCTGAATAAGAAGATACACGCCAAGCATGGAATAAGTGGAACTTAATAGCTATCGGTTGACAGTCTATGGATGTAAGAAAAAATAGTAAAAAGTTTAGTCAGCAACTAAATATTGCCCTTTTGTTAGGTACGATATGCCTATCGGTCGTCTCTTCGGGCTTAATGGCTTATGTTGCATATGAACAAGAGCGTGCCGAATATATTAGTCAAAGCAAAGCGCTAACATCAGCATTAGCAAATCAAGTGCTTATGCCTTTTTCAGGAGGTATTGAAGAGCTGTTGAGTCGCACATTCGAATCGTTTAAAGAATTTCAAAGCGTGCAAAAAATTATTTTGTTTGATGAGGAGTTTCAGCAGCAATTTTCACTAAAAAAAGGCGATGATTATGAGTCAATTAGTGGGTGGCAAAATGAGAGCCTTCGAGGGGTTAACCTTGAGCGAGAAACTGAACAGGCCTTTTATTTTACCGTTCAAATAAACAAACCTAGCGAGGGCACTAGCCATTACTTGATGGTCATATTCGACCGTCCATCAGTAATATCTTATGTAACGTCGGTGTTTTTCACTAATGTAGGCATTATTCTTACTATTGCCTTTTTTTTGTTGCTCCTGACTAGTTTACTCGTAAGGCGGTTAACTAGGCCGTTAGAAAACTTCTCCTCTGTTATGATTCAAGCTGCTTCAGGGGAAACAGGGCTAAGAGCTGACTATGACGCATCAGCTGAATTTAGCCAAATGTCTGAGTCATTCAATCAGATGATGAAAGTGATTGAAGAAAGAAGTAGTGAGCTTGAGTTATCGAGAGACCAAGCTGTTCAAATTGCTAAGATTAAATCGGACTTTGCAGCGAATGTTAGTCATGAAATTAGGACGCCCCTTAATGGAATTTTGGGGATGGTTAATCTATTAAAAGAAATGGGTTTGCCAGAACACCAGCATGAATATCTAGAGGTGGCGAGTAAGTCGGGCGACTCTTTACTTCAGATGATTAACGACGTGTTGGATTTTAGTAAAATGGAATCAGGTCATTTTGAATTAGAGCTAAAAGATCTTGACCTGAGATTATTACTGGAACAAATTGCCTTGTTATATGCAGAAAAAATTCAAGCGAAAGATCTAGAGCTTTGCTTAGATTTGCCAATAGACTCTGTATTATTTGTACGTGCTGATGCCACTAGAATCCGTCAAGTTATCGGTAATTTATTAAGTAATGCTGTTAAGTTCACAACGATGGGGCATATTACGCTCGCCATGAGGGTTGTGTCTAAGTCTAGTGGTCGAGCAATGATTGAAATTTCGGTTACAGATACAGGTATAGGTATCCCTGAGGATTCATTGACCGATATATTCAGGCCGTTTGGTCAAGTGAGTGCAGAAAATTCAAATGAATATGGGGGAACAGGATTAGGATTGACGATTGTTAATCAAATGACAGAATTGATGGGTGGTTCTGTTGCTGTGACGAGTGAGGTGGATAAAGGCTCATGTTTTAAAGTGCTGCTTCCGATGCAAGCACATGAGGTAACTCTTGAAGAGCAGGCCGAAGAAGTCGAGTTATTAGCGGGTAAAAGAGTTTTGCTGGTTGAGTCGTTTGATGCAACAAAAAAATATCTCCAAGGTATATTGGGATCTTGGGGAGTGGAATGTGAAGTGGTTGATAGCTTAGATGAAGCCATGCTAAACCTAAATCTTGAGAGAGAGTCTAGAGGGCTTCCAGATGTCTGTTTGTTCAATGTGGATTACAGCTCAGGCGATATGAGTGATTTCCTAGCGAGTTTTAAAAAGAATGAGGTGTTTGCCGATACAAAACTCATTCCCATGGTGAGATTTGGGAGCAGGGTAAGCTCTATTGGTGATTCGGATGAACTCTTTTCAGGCTCAATAGATCGCCCTGTGCGTTATGCAAAATTGAGAATGACATTAGTCGATATGTTTTCTGAAGGCAAAGGTCGTACCGAAGAGCACTTTGGGAAAAAGGTTAAGCCTCACGAGATGCTGCAAAATTTGAGGGTGCTTGTTGTTGATGATAATGCAACCAACCTATTGGTAGCAACGGCAATGCTTAAAGAACTGGGTATCGGGTCTGATGTTGCCAATAATGGTGAAAAGGCTTTAATAGCCTGTAAAGAAAAAACGTATGACCTTGTTTTGATGGATTGTAATATGCCCATTATGGACGGTTATGAAGCCACTCAAGCGATTCGTTTATTAGGTACGGGCATTAAACAACCGATCATTATTGCGTTAACAGCACAAGATAAAGAAGATCAGCTTGAGCTATGTATTAATAGTGGTATGAGTGGTTATTTATTAAAGCCATTTCAATTGTCTGATTTGCTGGCGAAACTTGAAAAAGAGTTTGGCTACCCTTTGAATGATGAGCATTTCTCTGATATTGAGCTGGAAGTTTCTGATGGCTCGGTGATTAGTGATTCGGTTTTCAAAGAACTCGTTATTAATACAGGGAGTGGGATTCAACAAATTGTTCAGTCATATTTACTAGACTGCCCGATTTATATCGTGACCTTAATTGCTGCGATGGAAGCTGGTGATACGACTAAATGCTTAGATCTAGCGCATAAAATTAAAGGAAGCTCTCGTAATTTGGGTGCAGAAGGTCTCGTATCTGTTTGTTTGGATATAGAAAATACTTGGTCTCAAGCAGTGCCTGATGCACATACTATTGCCTCACTGGTCGACCGTTTAGAGCATGAGTTCTCGCTAGTTGAAGCAACATTAAATAGCAAATTAGCCACGTTGCAAATATCATCAGGGGGGCAAACAAAACGAACGAAGGAGGTTGTTTTAATTGTTGATGATGACCAAAGTACACGAATGACGGTGGCGAGTGTGCTAGAGCGAGAAGGCTATCAAGTGGAGTTAGGGGCAAATGGTCGAGATGCGGTTAGATTGTTTCAGATACTAAGACCTAACGTGGTTATTATGGATGCGATGATGCCTATTAAAGACGGCTTTGAGGCATGTAAGGAGATTAAGGCTTTACCCGGTGGTGCAAATGTTCCGGTGCTGATTACAACGGCTTTAGAAAGTGAAAAATCAGTAGATTTAGCATTTGAAAGTGGTGCCGCTGATTTTGTTCCTAAACCAATTAATCTATCGGTTCTAAGGCAGCGAGTAAAGCGATTGTTAGCTAAACAGTCTGCGGATCAACATGTACATAAATTAGCGTATAAAGATGCGCTAACAGGGTTGCCCAATAGAACGGCCTTTGTTGAACAGTTCCAGCAAGAACTTGAGCACGCGCAAAGAACAGAAACACAGGTCGCTATCTTTTTTATCGACCTTGACCGCTTTAAAGATATAAACGATAGCATGGGGCATGGAGCGGGTGATATTCTTCTTAAAGCCTTGTCAGGACGTTTAAAGAATTGTATTCGATCAGGCGATATGTTGGCGCGAATTGGTGGTGATGAGTTTGTTGTTGTGTTGAGCGATGTGAAGGATGAACTAACACCAGATCAGGTGGCTAAATCAATGCTAGCTGCATTAGAGGAACCTTTTAACCTAGCTGGAAATGAAGTGTTTGCTGGTGTGAGTATTGGTATTGCCATGTACCCTAATGATGGCTTGTCGAAAGACGCCTTGTTGAAAAATGCGGATACCGCCATGTATACAGCGAAGGCAGCTGGTAGAAATACCTGCCGAACTTATACGCAAGACATGAGTGACGTATTAGAGCAGAGAATGCGTATAGAAACTGAGTTGAGAAAAGTGTTGGCAGATAATGAGTTATCGTTGTACTACCAACCTAAACAGGACACGTTAACGGGCCAAGTTGTTGGTTCAGAAGCTTTGGTTCGTTGGGAGCATCGTTTAAGAGGTATGGTGTCACCAGCTGAATTTATACCGGTTGCTGAAGAGATGGGCTTGATCAAAGAAATTGGCCTATGGGTGTTGGATACTGCCTGTGCTACCGCTAAAAAATGGCAAACTGAGAATGCTTACTATGGCACGGTAGCGGTTAACGTATCGGCGGTGCAAATGGCGGAAGAAAATTTTGTGACCTTGGTAAATACTTGTTTGAGTAAGTATGAGTTAGAGCCGAAGTATTTGGAGCTAGAAGTGACCGAAACGATGGTGTTAGAGAATGTTGATGCCATGTTAGGGAAGTTGAATGAAATTAAAGAAATGGGTGTGAGTATTTCTATTGATGATTTTGGCACAGGGTATTCGTCGTTTAATTATATAAAGCAATTACCAGCAAATACCTTGAAATTGGACATGGAATTCATAAAAGAAATACCTGAAAATAAAGCAGATATGGCGGTTGTTGATGGAATGATTGTCCTCGCGCATAATTTAGGCATGAAAGTGGTTGCGGAGGGTGTTGAGTCGCAGGAACAGTACGACTTCTTAGCGGAACATAAGTGTGACTTGATTCAAGGTTATTTGATTAACAAACCATTACCTGAAGATGCATTTATAGAAGAGTATGCTGAGGTACCTAAAGAAACTGAAAGAAACCATTAATATAACTAACTGATCGTTAATGATGGCGGGCCTGCAACGGGTCGGTTATCCTAACGGATTGTTTTTATTAGCGAGTGATTCGTGCATATTATTTATTTACATGGTTTTTGTAGCTCGGTCGCTTCATTTAAAGCGCAGTTAGTTAAAAGCTACCTTGAGCAACGTGATGGGGACTCTGTATTCCTTTGCGATTTACCGCCTTCTCCTGCACAAGCAATGTCAATCATTGAGTCGCATATCGCGAGTTTAGGCGATACTCCGTGGGGGCTGGTTGGTAGTTCATTGGGTGGTTTTTATGCCACTTATTTGAGTGAGAAGTATAATAAAAAAGCAGTGCTTATTAATCCAGCGGTAGATGCTCAGGTACTATTGCGACATGTATTGGGTGAAAATGAGAACTATCATACCGGTGAGGTCTTTGACTTTACCGAAGAGCATTTGAGTGAACTGGAAAAGCTGCACGTGCCGACACTGACCCAGGCTAAAAACTTTTTCCTGTTAACGCAAACAGGGGATGAGGTTTTAGATTTTCAAAAAGGCGTGGATTATTATCAAGGCAGTAAGCAAATAGTAATTGAGGGTGGTGATCACGGGTTTACCGATTACGCAAATTACTTAGATAAAACGTTCGATTTTCTAGCGTCATAATAAATCGGTAGACATCAGTAAAAAAGTTGCTATAAAGCTGTCTGCATTTAGATAGTAGAGCGTTATTGAATTAGGATATAAAGCATGATTGAAGGCCATATAAAGAAAATGCTCACCAAGCTAACAGAGCCTGTTGAGTATGCATTACCCATCGGTGACGAGTTGGTTCAGTTAAACCCATACTTGGGGAAAACTATTAAGCTGACCTATCAAGGTGAAATCAACTGCTTGCACTGCGGAAAGAAAACGAAGAAAAGTTATAGTCAGGGTTTTTGCTACCCCTGCATGACGAAATTAGCGCAATGCGATTTATGCATTATGAAACCTGAAACGTGCCACTATCATTTAGGCACGTGCCGAGAACCGAGCTGGGGTGAAGAATTTTGCTTTCAAGACCATTTTGTTTACTTGGCTAATTCGTCTGGACTAAAA